>Ga0256901_1001809_pt1 | contig 10328 bp, 13 predicted proteins | sample MC6MC0689MT_FD_190200 | JGI IMG/M metagenome (GOLD analysis project Ga0256901, IMG submission 190200) | Metatranscriptome of enriched soil aggregate microbial communities from Iowa State University, Ames, United States - MC6-MC0689-MT... | ecosystem: Environmental > Terrestrial > Soil >... | reverse complement strand
GGATGTCACGGATTTTGAAGAGGAGCTTTTCGAGCGAGCTCGAAAAAAATCCGGACGCAATTACGCTGGAGCGTAATTGATATACCCTTTATAGTATAAAAGGAGGCAGTTAGATTTGGAGACTTGGTTTATTATTGCAATTGTTATTGCATTTTTAGTATGGAGAATGATGCCTGCAAAAGGAGTGCAATCAATCTCAGCGGCACAACTAAAAAATATTCTACATGATAAAGATAAAGTTTTTATCGATGTACGAACACCGGCTGAATATAAGGGACGTAATATCCCCCAGTTTAAAAATATTCCGCTAGGTTCTAGTTTTAATCAATTGCCAAAGGATAAAGAAATAGTTGTCATTTGTCAGAGTGGCATGCGCAGTAGTCAGGCATGTAAGCAACTAAAAAAACAAGGGTTTGAACGTGTTACAAATGTTCGTGGTGGCATGAGTGCATATTAGGAGGAGACAAAGCATGAAGGAGATTCTAGCAAAAGAAGTACAACAGGCATTAGAGCAAGGTCAGCCAATCCATTTAATTGATGTGCGTGAAGTAGATGAGGTGGAGGCTGGACATATTCCAGGTATTATTCATATCCCACTTGGTTTACTTGAATTTCGAATGCATGAGCTAAATAAAAATGAATCGTATGTTGTTATTTGTCGCTCAGGCGGTCGCAGTGGGCAAGCTGTTCAATTTTTAGAAAGTCGTGGCTTTGATGTTGTGAATATGGTTGGTGGAATGCTGGCTTGGAATGGTGAAGTGAAATAATAAAAAGTGTTATATTTTTTTGAATAAAATAATACCCTTATAGGTATAAGGAGGAGAATTATGAGTATTAAGGTGGATTTTCAGCTAGATGCCAAAGGGCTTTCTTGTCCAATGCCGATTGTAAGGGCGAAAAAGGCAATGGCTGATCTAGTGGAAGGGCAAATATTAGAAATATCGGCAACAGATAAGGGGTCAAAGGCTGATATTGCCGCTTGGGCTGAAACTGTGGGGCACCAATATATTGGGACTACGGAAGAAGATGATGTGCTTAAGCATTATATTCGTAAATGCTCAAATGAAATCATGGAGGAAAAAACGTTTCCGCAGACAATTGATTTAGAGCAGATTATAGATAGAGAAGGATTAATTCTTGATGTGCGCGAAGAAGCAGAATTCGCTTTTGGACATATTGAAGGGGCTAAATCTATACCGATGGGTGAGCTAGGGTCACGTCTTTCAGAGCTTAATCAAGAACAGGAGATTTATGTTATTTGCCGCACTGGGAAGCGCAGTGATTTTGCTGCACAAAAACTTACCGCGCATGGGTTTTCAAAGGTATTTAACGTCTTGCCGGGTATGACTTCTTGGAAAGGCGATTTAATAAAAACAATTTAGGAGGAATTTATGATGTCAAACAAAGTAGCAATTATTGCGAGTAATGGTGGGCTTTTCGATGCTTATAAGGTGTTCAATATCGCAACAGCAGCAGCAGCCTCAGAGAAAGAGGTAGCCATCTTTTTCACATTCGAAGGGTTAAATTTTATTCATAAGCAAGGTATGCATGCATTACCAATGCCTGCTGGAGCAGAGCATTTTGCGCAGGGCTTTGCCAATGCTAATGTGCCAGCCATTCCGCAATTAGTGGAAATGGCGCAGGAACTAGGTGTGAAATTTATCGCATGTCAAATGACAATGGATGTAATGGGTTTAACAACTGATGATTTTATTGATGGTATTGAGGTTGGTGGAGCTGTTACATTCTTAGAGTTTGCGAAGGGCGCTGCACCGTCATTGTCATTCTAATTGTTTACAAAGAACAAAGAAAAAGCGGAGAGGGATATCCTTTCCGCTAAAAAATTCAATAAAATAATACCTTTGGAGGTAAATGGAATGTCGGTTCTAAAATGGAACGCAGCACAAGTGGCTAAAAAAGTAATTGATAACGAAGAGTTATTTATTTTAGATGTTCGTAATGTAGATGCATTTGAAGACTGGAAAATTGACGGTCATAGATTTGAGTATCTGAATATACCTTATTTTGAACTGTTGGATGGTGTGGAGGATATTTTACCAAAAATCCCGACTGATAAGGATATTTTAGTCGTTTGTGCCAAAGAGGGGTCGTCGGTGATGGTCGCAGAAATGCTATCAGAAGCGGGTCGTGATGTAGCTTATTTAGATGGGGGAATGAAAACGTGGAGCGAATATTTAGAACCCATTAAAGTAGGTGATTTAACAGGTGGAGGAGAGCTTTACCAGTTTGTGCGTTTAGGGAAGGGCTGCCTTTCTTATATGGTGATCTCTGAGGGAGAGGCTGCTATTATTGATGCCGTTCGATTTACTGATGTATTTATAAATTTTGCGAAAGAGAAAAACGTGACAATCAAATATGTTTTGGATACACATTTACATGCTGACCATATTTCAGGTGGGCGTCATATCGCGGCAGCTACTGGTGCTGTGTATTATTTACCACTAAAAGATGCAGAGGAGGTTGTGTTTGACTATACACCTTTAGTCGATGGCACGATTGTTCAAATTGGTGCATCTAACATAGATGTAGGAGCCATTTATTCGCCAGGACATACAATTGGCTCAACATCTTTTGTAGTGGACAGCAAGTATTTATTAACAGGTGATATTTTATTTATCGATTCAATTGGTCGTCCCGATTTAGCTGGGCTCGCTGCTGATTGGGTAGGAGATTTACGTAACACACTTTACAAGCGCTATCGTGAACTTTCTGATGATCTCGTAGTCTTACCAGCACATTTTATGATTATTGATGAGTTAAATGAAGATGGGACAGTTGCTAAACGTCTAGGGCAGTTATTCGCAGAAAATCATGGATTAAATATTGAGGATGAAGCAGAATTCCGAAGTATTGTCACAGAGCAATTGCCGCCGCAGCCTAATGCCTATCAAGAAATCCGTCAGGTAAACATGGGGAAAATCACACCGGAGCTAGACGAGCAAACTGAGATGGAGATAGGACCTAATCGCTGCGCAGTTCGATAAGGCCATCGTTCAACCATGGTGAAATGCAATGAGTATGCATGTATGTTTGTGGCATGTAAATATCGTGAAGTGAAGGCGCTCATTCTTCGTACAGTCATGAAAAAACAAGGACAATCGGTAAAATCGCTTACAACCTTTGCCGATTTGAAGGAGAAAAATATGAAATCAAATTTACAACTAGATGCAAAGGGCTTATCCTGCCCTATGCCAATCGTGAAGACAAAAAGGGCTATGGATACTTTAGCCTCAGGTGAAATTTTAGAGGTTCAAGTAACAGATAAAGGGGCTCTTACAGATATCCCTGCTTGGGCTAAAGCTGGTGGTCATACGATACTAGGTCAATCTGAAGAAGCTGGTATCATGACATTTTTAATTCAGAAAGTTTAAGGTTTGTGAGGGCTGTCTATCTAGAAGAATAGAGCAGCCCTTCTGTTATCAGGTGGAATTTAATTTGTTTTACGTAGTAAACATTCTGTGTGGAAGTGGAAAACTTGCAGTTGAAAGATTGGCTTTATCTTCAGTGGATTTGACAGAAAGAAGGAAAATAAATGGATATTACATGGATCATAACAATATTTTTGATTGGTTTTATCGGTTCATATATATCAGGGATGCTAGGTATTGGTGGTTCGATTATTAAATATCCAATGTTGCTATATATCCCGCCTTTATTTGGATTCGCAGCTTTCTCAGCACATGAGGTATCAGGAATAAGTGCAGTGCAGGTGTTTTTTGCCTCTATAGCTGGAGTGTGGGCTTATCGTAAAGGTGGTTTTTTGAATAAATCCCTTATTATTAATATGGGTGGTGCTATATTAGTTGGTAGTTTTGTCGGCAGCTTTGGCTCTAAATTTTTGTCAGAGGCAGGCGTTAACATTGTTTATGGCATATTGGCATTGATTGCCGCAGTTATGATGTTTATTCCGAAGAAGCAGATTGATGACAAGCCATTGCACGAGGTGACATTTAATAAACCTGTAGCTGCCATATTAGCATTTATTGTTGGTATTGGCTCAGGAATTGTTGGAGCAGCTGGTGGCTTTTTATTAGTCCCTATAATGCTGGTGATACTAGGTATACCAACCCGTATGACGATTGCCTCTAGCCTTGCCATTACCTTTATTTCCTCAATAGGTGGAACAATTGGAAAGCTGATGACGGGGCAGGTTGATTATTATCCTGCAATTATTATGATAGTGGCAAGTCTTATAGCAGCTCCTCTTGGTGCACGAGCAGGAAAAAAACTAAATACAAAAGTTTTACAAGCTATTTTAGCAGTGCTAATTTTAGCAACTGCCATTAAAATTTGGATAGATATTTTATAGGAGGGCTGTAGTAAATGAAAATTGAAATTTTCTCAGATTTTACTTGTCCGTTCTGTTATATTGGTAAACGTGAATTGGAACGTGCCATCGATTTGGCTGGATATACTGGGCAAGTAGAGATTGAGTATAAAGTATTTCAAATAGCACCAGATACGCCTCGGGAGAATGCACCGATGTTAAATGAGGGAATGGCGGCAAAATTTGACTCGACACTAGAAGAAGTAAAGGAAATGACGAAGAACATAGCCATGCGAGCAGCGGAGGCGGGGCTTCAATACAATTTTGAAGAAATGAAAACAGCTCATACTGAAACAGCACATCGATTAGCAAAGTGGGTAAGACAGTTCGGTAAAGACTCAGCCTATACGGAAGCGCTGATGAGAGGATATTTTTTAGAGGGAGCAGATGTAAACGATTCTAAATTTTTATTAACGGTTATTGAAGTGCTTGACTTAGATGTCAACCTTGCAAAGGAAGTTATCGCATCCAATGACTTTAGTGAAGCTTTGGACAAAGATCGCTATGATGCACAACAACTTGGTGTTCAAAGTGTGCCATTCTTTGTTTTTGAAAATCGCTATGGTATTAAAGGGGCAGAGCCAAATGAGGTTTTCGTGCGAACGTTGCATCAAGCAGCCGAGATAGCTGGTATTCAACCTGTATTAAAGATGACAGGTGATGGAGAAGCTTCGTGTGCTGCTGATGAATGTAAAATATAAAAATCGATAAGGTGCTGGGTACAATTAGTACTCGGCATTTTTATTTCAGAAAAATCTATATACTACAAGAGGTATTAAGTTGTGTTTATTGTGTTATAGCACAATATTAATTTCATAATTTATCCATTTTTATCATCTGAATGGTTCTATTTTAGCCAAGTGTGAGAAAAATCACATCTATAAAGACATTATTTTGCTAAAATATAAGTGATTATACAAAGGGGGGTATTATAGATGAAACCTATCGTAGCAGGAGTAGCAGGAACAGTGCTGTTAGCAGGCACGCTCTTTGTAGGAGCGGTTATTAGTGACAAAATTTTAGGTGATGCTAATGGAGAAACTGAAGAAGCAGCAACACAATCAAAAATACCAACATCAGCAGCTGCGCAGTCAGTTGTCTATGCACCGCCAAGTATTGAGGAAGTACCAGAGGGACCTATGAAGGAAGCCATCTTGTACGGCTATGAGCTAGTTAATAATACACATGTTGCTGCGGAAGAATATGTTGGAAACCAATTGTCCTGTACAAGCTGTCATGCAGGAGCAGGGTATGATGAGCAAGCATCGTCATTAGTTGGCGTTATGGCAAATTATCCACAATATATTGCCCGTTCTGGTGATATTGTGACAATAGAAGAGCGTATTAATGGTTGTATGGTTCGTAGTATGAATGGTAAAAAATTTGATATGAATAGCAAGGAATTAGAGGCAATGGTATCTTATTTCGCCTATATCTCAGAAGGGGTTCCGATTGGAGCTGAACGTGAATGGGCAGGCGCGAGTAATATGAAGAATGTTCCAATACCAGATGTCACAAATGGTGAAACATTATATGGACAATCTTGTATAGCCTGTCATGCAGCAGATGGTGCTGGTACTGGTGCTAATACAGGACCTGCATTATGGGGTGAAAATTCATTTAATGATGGGGCAGGTATTGCGCGTATGTCAAAAATGGCTGGTTACATAAAAAATAATATGCCAGTTGGAGCAATTGGAACATTGACTGATCAAGACGCTGCTGATTTAGCTGCCTTTATTTTATCGCAGGACCGACCTGAATGGGCAAATCATGATAAAGACTGGCCTAAGGGTGGACGTCCAAACGATATTATGGATAAAGAAAAACGTGACCAAGTAAAAAATGGCACAATAAATTGGGAGCAAGTGCTTTCCACTAATTAAAAAATGGGGATGCTGCAATTTGGCGGCATCCCTTTTAGCTTAATTAAAGTTATAGGCTGTTACAATTTTTTCTCTGTTTGTTGTGACATCTGTAAAGTATTCATATAGGCAAATACCTAGGAAGGAGCCTGCTACATTAAAAACATTCGTGAATCCGTTATTCTGTAGGGCCATTACTGCATTGTAGCTTCGTTGTCCAGAACGACAATGAACGTAAACGGGAATATCTTGTGGAATCTCATTCAACCGGTTACGTAGCTCGCTTAACGGAATATTATGTGCATGGATGAGATGACCAGCATCATATTCATGTTTTTCTCGCACATCTAAAAAATAGGCATTATTTTCGACGAGATCTCTAACCTCATCAACTTTTATCTGCTTGTAGGTATCGTATAATTGATTTTGAGCGACTAGAGCTGCTAAATTGACAATATCCCGAGCAGTGCTAAACATTGGGGAATAAGTAAGTTCTAATTCCTTTAAGTCCTCTATTGTTCCATCCATTGTAATCATAGTTGCTATAACATCAATACGTTTCTCTGCATTACCTTTTCCAATCGCTTGTGCCCCAAGAATTCTTCCAGTAGGTTCTTCAAAAACAAGCTTGAAATGAAGTGGATGACTATTCGGCATTAAACCGACTTTGTCTGGTGCAATCAGATACACACTCTTAGCTTGAAAGCCTTGTGCTAGTGCAGTTTTTTCATTTAAGCCAGTAGAAGCACATGCAAGATCAAAAATTTGCACACTTGAGGAACCGATAACACCTTTATTTTGCTGAGGCATATTGAACATATGGTTTGCTGCTGCCCGTGCCTGTCGTAGTGCAGGACCAGCTAGTGCCAGACGTGTTTGTTTATGAGTTAATTGATGAAATACTTCTATGGCATCACCGACAGCATAAATAAAAGGGTCAGATGTGACATAATTAGCATCTACCTTAATACCGCCAAGTTCACCTATTGCCAGCCCAGCCTCTTGCGCTAAAGATGTTTCAGGTCGGACTCCAATTGCTAAAACGACAGCCTGTGCCTTTACTTGTTTGCCAGAATTTAGTTCTACATAATCAGCGGCAACCTTGGCTAGACCATCATTGACAATGACATTAACTCCTCGATCCATCATCTCTTTTTGTAAAATTTGAGCCATATCATAATCAAAGGGCATCATAATTTGCTGACTAAATTCAACGAGCGAGACATTAAAGCCAGCAAGCTGCAAATTTTCTGCAACCTCTACGCCAATAAATCCGCCGCCAATCACAGCAATATCCTGTATATCATCGCTCTGTATATAACGATTTAAACGGTCTATATCTGAGACATTGCGAACGGTAAAAACGTGAGAAGAATGAATGCCATCCAAGTTAGGGACAATTGGACTTGCTCCAGGAGATAACACTAACGTATCGTAGCTTTCCTCATATTCATTACCTGTGTGTAAATCCTTTACCATAATCGTTTTTTTCTTGTCGATGAATCCGTATCACTTCATGATGAACACGTGCCTCAATATTGTATTTTGTTTGAAAGGACTGCGGTGACATTAAAATCAATTTGTCACTTTTTTCAACAATACCACTTAAGTGAAAGGGTAAAGAACAGTTGGAAAATGAAACATTTGGTCCTTTTTCAAACATAATAATTTCAGCGTGTTCATCAAGACGGCGAATTCGTGCTGCGGCAGAGGCTCCTCCTGCTACACCACCGACTACTAAAAATTTTTTACGCATTTACAGACACATCCTTTTCTTTTTATACATATATGGGTATGTAGGTCCAAAATAAAGATTTATAGCAATAAAGTAGCGTTAAAAATTTAAGGAACGTTGCTATAAATGCATTATATACCCCATGTGGTATTTCATCAATAGAAATATAAAATTCTTTAAATCGGAAGGTGAAGGGGAAAGAGAAACCTAGTAAAAGAAAATAAGTGCCTAAATTTGTTATACTAGCAGTATTAGGAAGTAGCATAGGGGGTGACATTGTTGATTTTTTTAAAGTTTTTAATCCAAATTATTGTTGTATCAGGACTTATTTATTTTGTCAGCGGGCGCTTAATTGGTTCAAATATTAACTTTGTGCGCAGGTTTCTTTCAGTACTTATTAGTGTAACGCTAACGTCCTTTGTTTACTGGTACTCCTATTTGCGCCATACGGATTTTTTATCAGAAACGATGATGCAAACAGTAACGGAGGTTAGTACACTTATTTGGATTGGAAGCATGCTGCTAATTTCTATGCTGCTTTATCTTGTCTTTGAGCTTTTTGATTCAAGCGGTATTACAGCTGGAGATCGGCGCAATGGTCAAAAAAACTTAGTGTTACGTCTTCGTAGCTATTGGCGGCAGCAAAAGCGTTTACGACAGGTGTTAAAAATCGCTGTAACGAATGGTGTTGTCCAAACCATCAAATATGCAAGACAACGAGAAAATGAAAAGGAGCTTGCTATTGCTTTAAGAGCTACATTGGAGCAATGCGGCGGGATATTCATTAAATTTGGTCAGGTCCTTTCCACGCGTAAGGAATTATTTTCTCCAATTTTTATTGATGAGCTGGAAAGGCTGCAGCATAATGTAAAGCCACTGCGACCAGAGCAGGTGACTCAAATTTTAGAGAATTCACTTCCAAAGCCCATGAATGAGGTATTTACAAGTTTTCAGATGGAACCAATCGCAGCAGCATCTATTGGACAGGTACATAAAGCACGATTGAAGAATTATGATGAAGTCGTGGTAAAGCTACTGCGTCCAGAGGTGAAGGGGATTATGCGCGATGATCTTGATATTCTAGAGGAATTTGCGAATTGGCTGACAAATAAGTCTACATGGGCTGAATCACTAGGATTTCGGGAATTAGCCGGCGGTTTTGCGGATGGATTACGTGAGGAAATTCATTTAGATATTGAGGTCCGAAATACATTACAGGTGACAAATGCTCTTTCTAAAAGTGATTACAAGGTACGGATTCCTAAAATCTACATGGATTACTGTACTGAAAATATAATTGTTATGGAGTATGTGCGAGGAAAAAGTGTTGCGAGTGGAGCGACTGAATTTAAACGTTTAAAAATTGATCGTAGGCAGTTTGCGCGTACGGTTTTATATTCCTTTTTTGAGCAGATGCTTTTTTCAGGTATCTTCCATGCAGATCCACATCCAGGAAATATTCATATCGATGAGACAGATGGTATTCCGATCTTGCTTGATTTTGGAGCAGTTGGTCGCCTAGGGGCAACTCAGCAAGAGGGCTTGAAGCTATTTTTAATGGGCATACAGTTAAATGATTCAAGTATTTTATATGATGGCTTAACATTGTTGGTTGAACATGCAGATCATGCTGAGCGTGCGAGAATGGAACAGGCAATCGACCAAATTTTGTTGAAAATTTCTTATGTAGATCGAATTCCAACTGAAGAATTAATACATGCATTGTTTACGGTTGTACGTGATTTTGGACTTGCCTTTTATCCTGCAGTTGGTTTAGCGCTCCGTTCACTAGTAACATTAGATGGAACATTAAGAGTAATTGATCCGAGTTTTGATATTTTCACTGAATCCAAAGATTTTTCCGCTTCTTATATGCGGGCATCGTTCCTCAAGCCATTTAAAGAACCAATGGCCACAAAGGAGCGCTTACAAGAAGAGTTATCAATGCTTATTCCGACATTGCGCAAAATGCCAAGAAGGGTTGATCAGCTTATTCAACGAGTAGAGAGCGGAAAAATTATTTTACACCATGATATTTTTTCAGATGAACATAATGCTCGCTTTATAACCAATTTGTTTTCACGTTTTGTCTTGCTTCTCGTTGGGATCACCTTTGGAATCATTTCAGTAGCACTGTTAGCCATCTCACAGTTTATTCATGATTCTTATGCTGTTTATCTGAATACAGCAGCATACTTAGGTTTATTTTTATGTGCAATTTTATTAGTACGACTTTCCATACAAGCATTACGGTCTATGAAGCAATAGGTAAGGGAAAAATCCCTTACCCTTTTTTGTGCAAGAAATATTACAGAAACATTACAAATTTCAAAATAGGTCAAATAGCGTAAAATGAAAAATATCATGGTGTAAAATAATT
>Ga0256901_1001807_pt1 | contig 10331 bp, 10 predicted proteins | sample MC6MC0689MT_FD_190200 | JGI IMG/M metagenome (GOLD analysis project Ga0256901, IMG submission 190200) | Metatranscriptome of enriched soil aggregate microbial communities from Iowa State University, Ames, United States - MC6-MC0689-MT... | ecosystem: Environmental > Terrestrial > Soil >... | reverse complement strand
GTCGATCGGCGTCGCCTGCGGGCCACCAGCCAACGTGGAGGGCACGCCCTGCCAGTTCAGCAGCAACGTCCACACCAGGCACAGCGGCAGCAGGAAGCGCAGGCACAGGCGCACGACGTCGGCGTAGTAGTTACCTACAGTCACGCGTACCGGGGTGTTGCCGGTGTCGCTTGTCGCCGGTTCCATGAACAAGGCACGCAGCGTTGCCACTGCCAGTGCCAGACCCATCATCGGGGTGATCACCTGCAGGCCGGTGATGCCGGTCATCTGCGAGAAGTAGGACAGCTGCGCCTGGCCGCTGTAATGCTGCTGGTTGGTGTTGGTCAGGAACGAGACCATGGTGTGGAACGCGGTATCCCAACGCATGTTGGGGATGTTGTCCGGGTTGAACGGCAACCAGGCCTGGGTCATGAACACCGTCTGGGTCAGCACTGCCAACACCAGGTTGCTGAGCAGGAAGGCGACAACATAGCCGCGCCAGGACATGGAATGCCTGGGGTCAACGCCGAGCACGCGGTACAGCGGCTTTTCGATCCAATGGAAGAGGACGTCGATACGCATCGGCGTACCGCGCATCAGCCGCGCCAGATACAGGCCGAGCGGCCAGGCCAGCGCCAGGCTGGCCAGAATGATGAGGATGGGTTCGATCACGACGGCGCTCCTCAGAACGACTCAGGTCGAAGGACCGCGTACAACAGGTAGGCAGCGGCGATCAGCACCACTACGCCGCACAACAGAGCAAGCCAGCCGGGCATGGAAACCTCGAATCAGGAACAGGACGCGGCCGGGGCTGCCGGACACACGTCAGTGGACGGGTGGGGCGGCAGGCAGGTGCGAACGACACGCCTGATCACCCCGAACAGGCCGGTATCCTCCGCTGGAGGGGCGTAAACGATCGACGCTGATGGGGTTGGGTTGGCGTAAAAGGCGTGTAAAAAGTGGGGGTTGGGGGTGGGACCGCCGACGGCGCGGCGGAAGCGGCGCTGTGGCAGAAGCCAGAGGGCAGGAGCCCAGGAGCCCAAGAGCCCAGGAGCCCAAGAGCCCAAGAGCAGGAGCCAGAAGCCCCTCATCCGCCCTCCGGGCACCTTCTCCCGTAAACGGGAGAAGGGATGGCGGTCATGGCTTGCGGCTGGCTTTGCTGTTGCTCGTGGACTTTCAGCAATTCGCGGACTTGCAGCCGCAGGAAAGCCAATCCCTTCCCCGTTTACGGGAGCAGAGCCTGTCCCCGTGAAGGCGTGTATGCCCCAAAGGGGCGGATGAGGGGGCTTTCAAGCAAAAAAAGCGGCCCGAAGGCCGCTTTCATTCGCAATCCGACAATTTATCGGCAGAGTTCCTGCCGAGCGTGGCTCGGCACTACTGGCTTCAGCCCTTGGTTGGCTCTGCGCTGGCAGCAGGTGCAGCTGCTGCCGGCGCAGGCGCGGCAATTCCCTTCAGCTCGCGGTAGCGCGCAAGCGACTCGGCAATCTCCGCTTCCAATGCCGTCCGCTGCTTCTGGAACGCAGACTGCAGGCGCAGTTGCGCCAGCAGTTCGTTGTGCCGCTGGCTGATTTCCAGGGCCTTCTTGTCCGTGACCTTCTGCCCTGCCAGTTCCTTGTTGCCCGCGGACAACAACTGGCTGGAAAGCGCCTCGCGCAGGCTGGTCACGTTGTAGGCAGCAGTCTTGATGTTGTTGTCGACGATCGCGGCGCGCTCGCTGAACACGCGCCGCAGGGCATCCTCGCTGCCATAGGTGGACAACATCGCCTGCTCGGTGCGTTTGCGTGTCTCTGCCGCGGCAGCGTCCAGCTGCGCCTGCGCTTCGGTCAGCGCCGCGTCGGCGCGTTCCTCGGCGGTGAGCGCCCGCTGTACGTCAGCGCTGCGGGTGCCGCTGCGTGCATTGAACTCCTCGCGGGCCCGGTTCACCGCCTCTGGCGGCAATGTGTCCGAACAGATGCGGCGGCCGCCTTCGTCCCAGCAATACAACTTCTTGCCTGGGTCGGTTGGTTTGTCCTGCGCCAGCGCTGGCGTTGCCAGCATTGCCAGCAATGCGAGCAACGTCGCGGCGGTTCTTGACGGATTCGGCACCATGGCAGCCCCCTGCTATCAGCCTGTCGGATTGCTCCCGTAGCGGCCACGGTAGGCCAGCAACGGTTCGCGATAGCCGACAAGTTCCGGGTTCCCGGAGGCGAATGCAAGCAGATCGGCCAGATTGGCGACGGCGATCACCGGAATGCCGGTCTCGGCAGACACCGCCTGGGCGGCCGAACGGCGGTCTTCTTCCGAAGCGATCTCCTGGCGGTCCAGTGCCACCACGATGCCGGCCGGGATGCCCTTGGCCTCGCGGATGATGGCCAGGGCCTCGCGGATGGCGGTGCCGGCGGTGATCACGTCGTCAACGATCAGGATGCGCTTGCCGGCCATGTCGGCGCCGATCAGGGTGCCGCCTTCGCCGTGGTCCTTGGCTTCCTTGCGGTTGAAGGTCAACGGCAGGTTGCGGCCGCGGTGCGAGAACTCGCAGGCAATGGCGGTAGCCAGCGGGATGCCCTTGTAGGCCGGGCCGAACAGCTGGTCGTAGGCAATGCCGGCGGCATCGATGGCGTCCGCATAGCAGTTGCCCAGCTCGGCCAGGGCCAGGCCGGTGTCAAAACGGCCGGCATTGAAGAAATACGGGCTTACCCGGCCGGACTTGAGGGTGAACTGGCCAAAACGCAGCGCGTCGGCATTCAGCGCCAGCTGCAGGAAACGGGAACGGTGGTCACTCATGTAAATACGCTGTCTTATCGTCTATTGAGGCTCCTAGGGTAAAGCATGGCCCCTGCAATTGCTGCGCTGCGGGTCCGGACCGCACCTGGCCCTTGGGCCGAAGTGCTGTCAGGGGAAAACCCCGGCCTGGTTTGTCGGCGGCCCCGGTCCGGGCGGTATGCTGTGCCGGTCTTGAGCTTTCCCAACAGCGGTCCTTCATGCGTATTACCAGCTTCAATGCCAACGGCATCCGTTCGGCCACCACCAAGGGCTTCAACGAGTGGTTCCTGGCCCAGCAGGCCGACGTGCTCTGTATTCAGGAAACCAAGGCGCAGGAGTCGCAGCTGACCGACGCGCTGTTCCGCCCGGATGGCCATCACTGCTTCTACCGTGATGCCATCACCAAGAAGGGCTATAGCGGCGTAGGCATCTGGAGCCGGCGTGAGCCGGACGAGGTGCGTACCGCACTGGGCTGGGCGCCGTTCGATGACGAAGGCCGCTACATCGAGGCACGCTTCGGCAACCTCAGCGTGGTCTCGTTCTATATCCCGTCGGGTTCCTCGGGCGAGCTGCGGCAGGGCTTCAAGTACGAGGTGATGGAATGGTTGAAGCCGATCCTCGACGAATGGCTGGCCAGCGGCCGTGACTACGTGCTGTGCGGCGACTGGAACATCGTGCGCAGCGCGCTGGACATCAAGAACTGGAAATCCAACCAGAAGAACTCCGGCTGCCTGCCGCAGGAGCGCGACTGGATGAATGGCTTCTGCGCCGACCAGGCCGAGCTGACCGATACCGCCAATGGCCGTGGCTGGGTCGATGCCTACCGCGCGCTGCACCCGGAAGGCCAGGACTACACCTGGTGGAGCAACCGCGGCGCGGCCCGCGCCAATGACGTCGGTTGGCGCATCGACTACCAGTTCGTCACCCCCGGCCTGCGTGAGCGCCTGCGCGGCAGTTCGATCTATACCGGCCAGCGCTTCTCCGACCACGCCCCGTTCACCGTGGACTACGACCTGTGACGGAAGCGGTAGTGGAGGCCCCGCCGGCCGGGCTGCAGCGCCTGCGTCGGTTGTTCGTGATCCTGCTGCTCGGCTTCGCCTCCGGCCTGCCGTTGGCGCTGACCGGCGGCGCGATGCAGGCCTGGCTGACCGTGGACGGGTTGGACCTGGTCACGCTCGGCTTCCTGTCGCTGATCGGCATTCCCTACACCTTCAAGTTCCTGTGGGCACCGCTGATCGATCGCTTCGACCTGCCGGTGCTTGGCCGCAGGCGCGGCTGGATCGTGCTGATGCTGTTCGCACTGGGCGCGGCGTTGACCTTGATGAGTACCCTGTCACCATCTCGCAACCTGGCACTGTTCGCGTCGGTGGCGGTGCTGGTGGCCTGTCTGTCGGCCACGCTGGATGTGGTGATCGATGCCTACCGCACCGATCTGCTGGCACCGGCCGAGCGCGGTCTGGGCGGTTCGCTGACCGTGCTGGGCTACCGGCTGGCGATGGTGTTGTCCGGCGGCATCACCCTGATATGGGCCGAGCAGTGGCAGAGCTGGCCGCAGGTGTATCGGGTAATGGCCGGCCTGTCGGTGGCGGTTGGCGTGTTGGCACTGCTGTTGATGCCGCAGCTGCCGGAGCGTTTCAAGGCGCCGGTCTCCAAGGCTGGCGGCGAAATGCGTGGTTTCCTGGCACTGGTGGCCGGTGTCGCGTTGGGCGCGTGGCTGGCGCACCAGGCGCTGGTGCTGGTCGGCTTGGACCCGGACAGCAGCGACCGCTGGGTGCGACTGGTATTTGTCATTACCCAGATCGCGGCGGCAATGCTGCTGGGGTTGGGGGTAACCCGTTGGGTTCCGTTTGAAACACTCAACGCATCGCTGCGCAGTTATTTCGGCATGCGCGGCGCAGGCGCCTTCCTGGCGCTGGTGGTGTTGTACAAGGTGGGCGACGCGTTCGCGTTGAGCCTGTCCACGCCGTTCCTGCTCAAAGGCATGGGTTTCAGCCAGGCTGAAGTGGGCCTGGCAACCAAGACCATCGGCCTGCTGATGACGATCGTCGGTGCGATCGTGGGCGGCTTCTTCCTGCTGCGCCTGCGCTTGTCCACTGCGGTCCTCGCCTTCGGCGTGCTGCAGTTGGTCTCCAACCTGGGCTTCTACCTGCTGGCCCATGAGGGTGCAGGCGCCTGGGGCATGGTTGAAGTGCCTGCCTTCAACCTGCTGGTCGTGCATCTGGACAAGCCGACGCCGGTAGATGGGCTGTTGCTGTTCGCCCTGAGCCTGGACAACTTCGCCGGGGGAATGGGGACGGCAGCCTTCGTCGCCCTGCTCAGTGGCCTGTGCGGTACGCGCTTTTCAGCAACCCATTACGCGTTGCTATCTGCATTCGCGACGCTCGGCCGGGTGTTTGTTGGACCTTTTGCAGGTGTTCTCGCCGATGCCTACGGTTGGCAGACGTTCTTCCTGGTCTCCGTGGTCGTGGGCATTCCCGGTCTGTGGATGGCGTGGTGGCTGCGTCGTGAAGTCGATGCAACCACGCAACTACCGCGGGCCGGTTGATTTGGGACATCGGCGTGATTGAAACCTCCGCCGGCCTCGTTGATGATGCCGGCGGGGGGATCCACCGACAGTAGTGTGGTGGACATGGCTGACGTGACTCTGCGGGATATCGATCCGTTGCTGATGGAGCGCATCCGTCGCCTGTCGGTGGCGCGTGGTTGGACCCGCGAAGAAACCTGCGTGGCGTTGCTCGAACAGGGGCTGTTCGCCAGCGAACATCAGGTGCGCGGCGGCTTTGAAGGCTCCGAAGTCGACGTGCTTTCGGAAGCCATCCAGGCATTGCAGGCACTGCCCGCCGGCAGCGACCTCTGATCCGCCGTAGTGCCGGGCCATGCTCGGCAGAAGCTTTCCCAAGCCAGGCCCATGTAGTGCCGAGCCATGCTCGGCAGAAGCTTTCCCGGTAATGCCCCCTGCCGAGCATGGCTCGGCACTACAGGGATATCTTCCGGTGGAGCCTATTGCCCGGCATGGCTCGGCATCTCCACTTGTTGCCCTTCACGCGGTTTCCGACTTCAGGCCAGATGAATCGCGCCCAGAATCCTTGGTCCACGCGCGCCACTGACGCTGGGGAGGTTTCCTGCTCGACCGGCCAGGGTTTCCTGCGCCAACCACGCAAACCCCATCGCTTCCATGTAATCCGGGTCCAGCCCATGTTCGGCGCTGGATCCGATCAGTACCCCCGGCAAGCGTGCCTGCAGTCGCGACAACAGCTGTGGGTTGCGGACACCACCACCGCAGACCAGCACGCGGCGTGCGCCTGGCAGCTGTGCCAGCAGTGCATCGGCAACCGTGGCGGCAGTGAGTTCCAGCAAGGTCGCCTGCACGTCGGCGGGCGACAAGACCGTTGCGTCCAACTGAGCCTCTACCCATTCCAGGTGGAACTGCTCTCGACCGGTGCTCTTCGGCGGTGGCAAGGTGAACCAGGGCTCGGCCAACAGTCGGCCCAGCAACGCTTCGTCAATGCGACCGCTGGCCGCGAACGCACCATCTGCATCGAAGGCATGGCCAAGGTGACGCTGGCACCAGCCGTCCAGCAGGGCATTGGCTGGGCCGGTATCAAAGCCGCGGATGCTGCCGTCGCGTGCAATCAGGCTGAGGTTGGCGATGCCGCCCAGATTGAGCACCGCGCGGTCTTCATCGGCGCTGCCCAGCATCGCCAGATGGAAGGCAGGCATCAGCGGCGCACCATGCCCACCCGCAGCCACGTCGCGGCGACGGAAATCGGCCACGGTGGTGATGCCGGTCAACTCGGCGATACGGTTGGCGTCGCCGATCTGCCAGGTAAAGGCTGGGTTGCCTTGTGGCCGGTGACGGATGGTCTGGCCATGCGAGCCGATCGCACGCACCTGCGCGCGCTGCACCCCGGCATCGTGCAGCAGCTGGTTGGCAGCTGCGGCGAAGGCGATTCCGACGCTTGCATCCAGTTGCCCCAGTGCATCCATCGAAGCCGGCTCACCGCCTTGTCCCAATACGATCAATGCATCGCGGGTCGCGCCATCCCATGCATGGGTATGGCCATGGATGAAGCGGCACCCACCGTCCAGCGGGAACTGCACCAGTGCCGCATCGATGCCATCGGCACTGGTGCCGGACATCAGGCCGAGGAACAGGGGCAGTTGTGGATCAACAGGGCTCATGGCAGTCGCCAGAAAGAAACGGGCAGGGAAGCTTCAAGCTCCCTGCCCGTATCGTCAACGTGTTGCGTTGGCTCAGCCGCGCTTGCCACCCGCTGCTGGTGCTGCAGCGGCCGTCTGGGTAGCTGCTGGCTTCCTGCTGCTGCCCGCATCGGCATAGATCAGTTCTTCCATGCCCTGGATACGTGCCATCGCCGGCGCGGTCTGCGCGCGGAAGGCGGCCAGGTCTGCGCCCTGCAACGGTTGCGGCGGCGGCATCGTCACCGACAGCGGGTTGCGGTGCACGCCGTTGACGCGGAATTCGTAGTGCAGGTGTGGGCCGGTCGCCATGCCGGTGGAACCCACGTAGCCGATCACCTGGCCCTGGCTCACACGCTGGCCGGCGCGGTAGGAACCCAGTCGCGACATATGCCCGTACAACGTGGTGTGGCCGCTGCCGTGGTCGAGGATCACCACGTTGCCGTAACCGCGCTGGTTGCCGGCAAACTGCACGCGGGCATCACCTGCAGCCATGATCGGCGTACCCGTGCGCGCGGCGTAGTCCACGCCCTTGTGCATGCGCATGGTGCCCAGGATCGGATGCCGGCGTGAGCCGAAATTCGAGCTCAGGCGAGCGAACTGGATCGGCGAACGGATGAAGCTCTTCTTCAGCGAACGGCCGTTGAGGTCGAAGTACTCGGACTTGCCATTACGGTCGAAGCGGAAGCCGGTATAGGTCTTGCCGCCGGTGTTGAACGTCGCTGCCAGGATCTTGCTGGTGTCGATGCGCTCACCTTCGCGCCAGGTCTCGTCCATCACCACGCTGAAACGGTCGCCCGGTTGCAGGTCCTTGGAGAAGTCGATGTCGTACTTGAAGATCTCATCGGTCATCGTGGCGATGGCCGAGGGCGACAGCCCGGCGCGGCGTGCGGCCGCGTACAGCGAGCTGGTGATCTCGCCGCTGGCAACCACGGTGCGCGTGCTGGTGGCGCGCTCGCTGACCTTTTCGCGGATCTGGTCCCCCTGCAGGGTCAGCTCCACCCGATGATTGGCATCGCGGTCAAAACGGATCGTACGCAGCGCACCATTGACCGGCAGATCGAAGGCGATTTCAGCGCCGGGGCGCAGCTTGGTCAGCACCTCGCGGGTGCCGGGATGATCAAGCACCTTCTGCATGGTGCTGGCCGGTACACCGGCGGCTTCAAACAGGTCGCTCAGGGTCTGGCCGCGTTCCACCCGCTGGATCTGCCAGCTATCGCCCGGTGTTTCCCCGCGGCGTGCCAAGGACAACGGCGGCAGGGGCAGGGCGAGCGTGGAATGCGACGACGGCAGGTTGCTGTCGATGGAATTGGAAAAACCGGGAACGATCGTGGCGGCCAACGCACCGATGGTGACGAACAGGCTGGCATGGATCCAATGCCGCCGGTTCCAGCGTTCGTTGAACGCTGCCGGCAGGTGTTCCTTCAACTTCCGATGCAGGGCGTTGTCGTGCAGGACGTGCAGCCTTTCCTGGAAGCGCTGTTTGCGCGCGGAGCCATGATCGGGTTGGGTCATCGGTCGGTTCTCTGGTCGACCCGGATCGCGGGCCCAAACGCAGGTAACATAGACACCTATCAATACCGCGTCAAACCATTGAGCCGCATGGCTTTTCGATCGGTTAACGTGGTTAACTTGCAATTAACACCATTCATGTTTTTGACTGCGAAGTCGGGAGTTCTAGCGTGTCCTCGATTGATGAAGCCCTTGCCCTGATCGGTCGTGGGGCCGATGAAATCCTCAAGGTGGAAGAACTGCGCCAGCGTCTGGAGAGCGGCCGCCCACTGCGTATCAAGGCCGGCTTCGATCCCACAGCCCCGGATCTGCACCTCGGCCACACGGTATTGCTGAACAAGCTGCGCCAGTTCCAGGATCTCGGCCACCAGGTCATTTTCCTGATCGGTGACTTCACCGGCATGATCGGTGACCCGTCCGGCAAGAGCCTGACCCGCAAGCCGCTCAGTCGCGAAGACGTGCTCGCCAACGCCCGCACCTATGAAGAGCAGGTGTTCAAGGTGCTGGACCGGGAAAAGACCGAAGTCCGCTTCAATTCAGAGTGGTTTGGCAAGATGAGTGCGGCCGACATGATCCGCCTGGCCGGCCAGCACACCGTCGCACGCATGCTCGAGCGCGACGATTTCGCCAAGCGCTACGCTGCCCAGCAGTCGATTGCCATCCACGAGTTCCTGTACCCGCTGGTGCAGGGCTATGACTCGGTGGCACTGGAAGCGGACGTCGAGCTTGGCGGTACCGACCAGAAGTTCAACCTGCTGATGGGCCGTGGCCTGCAGGAACACCACGGGCAGAAGGCGCAGATCGTGCTGACCATGCCGCTGCTGGAAGGCCTGGATGGCGTCAACAAGATGTCCAAGTCGCTGGGTAACTACATCGGCATCAGCGAGCCGGCCATCGACATCGTCACCAAGACTATGAAGGTGGACGACACCTTGATGTGGCGCTGGATCGACCTGCTCAGCTTCGATATCTCCATCGACGAGGCCAGGCAGCTGCGGGCCGATGTCGAGGCGGGCGGCATCAATCCGCGGGAGATCAAGCTGCGCCTGGCGCGTGAGCTGGCCACCCGTTTCCATGATGCGGCTGCCGCTGAGCAGGCCATCGCCGGCTGGAATGCCGCCGTGACCGGGCAAGGTGACATCACCCAGCTGCCGCTGCAGGAAGTGGTCATCCCGGCGGAAGGCCTCCGTATCGGCGCCCTGCTGACCGCTGCAGGCCTGACCCCGAGCAACTCCGAAGCCTCGCGCAAGCTCAAGGAGCGTGCGGTAAAGGTGGACGGCGAAGTAGTCGAAGACGCCCAGGCCGTATTGCAGCCCGGCTTCGAAGGCCTGCTGCAGGTGGGCAAGCGCACCTTCGCCCGTGTGCTGCTCGTGGCCGCCAGCTGACAGCACAGGTCATGCCCAAAGCCCCTCTTCCACGGGGAGAGGGGTTCTGGAGAGGGTAGGGAGGGCGGTGCTCCACCGCATCACCACCCCGAAGCATTTCCGGCCCGCCCCGACGACAGCCTCTCCGCACACTAATAAGGTGCGATCAGCGCGATCGTTGCCGCCACAGCAGCGCGATGAACGAAAGTTGGGGGAAAACGTCCGCACCCCCTTCACAAACCCGCGAAAGAGGCACATACTTCACCTCCCCCGACGCAGGGGCCCCGCAAGAGGCGCAGCGAAGGGAAAGTTTGAAGTCAGCGCCTCGAAAAAAGGTGTTGACGGAAACGAAAAGCCTGACATAATAGGCGGCTCGCTTCGACGAAAAGCCTTCGGGCCTTGAGGTGAGGCAGTAACGTCAACCACTTGAAATTAAGTGTTGACGAAGCGGAAAAGCCGGCTATAATGGGCGGCTCGCTACGACGGAAACGTCGCAGCCTACGAAGACGGCGTTGAGGCCCGATTCGAAGTTCTTTG
>Ga0256901_1001806_pt1 | contig 10338 bp, 2 predicted proteins | sample MC6MC0689MT_FD_190200 | JGI IMG/M metagenome (GOLD analysis project Ga0256901, IMG submission 190200) | Metatranscriptome of enriched soil aggregate microbial communities from Iowa State University, Ames, United States - MC6-MC0689-MT... | ecosystem: Environmental > Terrestrial > Soil >... | reverse complement strand
TTTATCAAACTTTATTAAAAAATAATATTTTTGAATATTATATTCAACGCAAAGAAAATTTCATTTTGGAAGAAATTCAAAAAATTAAATCAATTCGTCAAAATGAAATTAATAATTTTGATATTAATAAAACTTCGAATGAATTGGTTAACTATCATCAAAACCCACTCCAGCCATGGCAAATTGATCTATTATTAAAACAATATCAACCACAATATTTATACCAAACCATCCCACCATTACCATCAAAAAGATTAAAAAAGTTTTTTTTAAAGAGTCCACAGAATTCAACTCGTCAAATTGATAACAATGAAATTAATAACGATGGAATTAATAATGATTTTTCTGAAGCGGAAATCTGTGATGGGTATATCCATCACAAGATCTATTATGAGAATCAGTTAGAGTTAGCAACGCGTTATTACCAACAACAAGCACTCGATATGACGCATAGTGAACAGCATAGGCTTCTCCTTGAAGCTCAATTGGCAGAATTGAGTAGTTTATCACTCGAAAAAAATGTCAAATTTTTTCGTAATTCGAAAAATCAAAAAAATGACACCCAAACTGACCTACTTTCCCCTTATGAAATTGTTAAGAACAAACATGATATGGAACAAAATGCATTAATTAAACATTTTGAATCATTACGTAAGAAATTAGGCCCCCGTGTCATTCCCACACCAAGACAAAGTGAAGTTTTCGACCCAAACCAAAATCCCACACAAAACTCCTTCAACTCCCCATTCCCCCTCCTTTCCCCTCACTCTCCTTCCCACCTCTTTTTGTTTACTATCCCCACTCAACCAGTCTTTTCTGTATATACTATCCCACCCCCAGAGCTTGATTCATATATTCCCACATCAACCCCACTAACCCCTCTCCCAGCCCCAACAATCCCAACCACACGCTCATCTCAACATGAAGTACATCCACCACGTATTGGTACTCAACCAACCCCAACTACGCCGCAAATCAATAAAAATGATCAAATTCAAAATAATCTCAATATTACCCCAACTCCTCTCTCCCCAAATACTACCCAATTACACTCCCCAAATCAACCAACATCTCGTTTTGTATCAACACCTGTTGTTACAAATACACCATCTTTTTCAAATTCATTACTTTCTACAAGTAGCTTAATGAAAAGTGTTCCTCAAAATGGTGAGGAATTGGGAGAACATTTTGATCATGGTGAAAATCATAACAATGTTGATCTATTCGCATATAACTCTGCAAACTTATCAGTGATTTTTTCAAAAATTAAACCAAAATCTGACATTTTAAAACACATTATTGATACCTCTCACAAAGTGAGTTCATTTTATAATGACACTGATACTTTTGTCGAGATTGGTATCTTACCCAACGGGAACACAACACTTTTAATTCAATTTACGACAATTTTCCTCAACAATTCTGAAAAAACACAATCAAATCTACTCCAAATTCAAAAAAAAATGCAATCAGATCATTTAAACGCCCTCAACGCCACCCTCCGCGAAGCAAATTCCACTCTATCCGCGCTTACACCATCAGTCGAAGTCAGTTTAGCTCATGTACATAACAATATCAAACATTCATGGAATGACTTCACTGACAAGTTTAAATTCAAGGTTTCTCGCATTATTGATACAATTTCAACAACATTCACCTCGCCTATCCCGACAGCTCCACGTAAACCGAGCCCGCGTGTGCATGGGAAAGATGTGAGCGGTAAAAATACCGTTTGGGTCAAGGAAAGTAAGAAAAATCAATATGATGATTTTGAAGGATTTGATGATGACAACAACAGCAATATGGTTGAAAATAACAATGGGAAGAACCATGATCCCAAAAATAGCTCCCGAAATTGTCCCAAAAATGAAGGTTATTACGAAAATTTAAAAAAATACAAAACACATCATTCCCATGCGATGAAAATGGACACTAGTCCATACTCGTTAAGTACACTACCAAGTGAAATATTAAGAAATGTCGATATGACAAAAGTATCCGAAAAAAGCGCAAAAAAAATTCAAAAATTATTTGATTTTGATCATTTTGATCACTTCGATAAATATCTCGTTCAAACACCTTTAGATCTCATTACCCCATTACTAAAATCTCTTAATCGATCAGGTATGCGGGGTAGTGTTCAAAATAACAACCACAATGGTAAAATTGGTCAAAGTTGGGACCAAAATGAACGAAAAATTGAGGGATATGAACAAAACCAATCTTTTTTTTCCAAAATTCCTTATTATTTTTCTCTCATCCAACATAATCTCCCACATACATTAAAAATGGCGGCGTTATCAATTCTTAGCAATCTCAGTTCCTCTATTATTGAATTATGTAGCAGCGGTGTTGTCCTTGGGATTAAAGTTATGGGTCACTTAATTATGACTGTACCATTAACAATTGTCAAAATTTTTACCCATTTTTTAAAATTTTTAAAATTTTTATTCACCACAATTATCAACCTTCTCTGGTTTGTAATCAAAAAGGTATTACATTATACCTATCAAGCTATTATGGTCCCAACTCGTATTTTAACCAATATCTTTATTAAACAACCTTATCTTTATCTCAAAAGATTATTTTCATCATTATTTTATCACTTTTCGCTTTCACGTTTCATATACAACCTCCTCCCACCGGTCCCATCAATTATAAAATATCCAATCCGTTTTATTCTCGCCCCATTAGCCGCCTCATTAATCCTCATTGATCGTTTATTCTCATCTCAAGCTTATTTTTTGCTTTTTCTCCCATTTCATATTTGTGGTTTAATCCTCCGTTATCTTTTACGTTTCTGGCTTGTACAACTTTCCCATCTCGATTCAACTCTATATCATTATTGCTGGGTATATATCGAACGTGCACACAATGCTATCACCGCACAATTCCCAATGATTGGTCTGTTGTTACCGTTACCAAATTTGTTTGAAAATTATCAAAGAACCCGTGATGCTTTTGACGTGTTATTAACCAAATTTGGCCCAGATTATTATTTAATCCCACTTTCTGAAGCATTTTATAATATTGTGTTAAGATTGCCAATTGGGGTTTTAAGATATCTTATTAGACAAGTCTTGCATGTTGTTTATATTAGAGATTATTTAATTTTTTTAGCAAATTTTGATTTTTTATCACCAATGATTTGGAGCGTTCTGCATTTTGCCGATTTTTTTTCTTACATAATGAAAACATTTATAACAAAACCGTTATCAAATTTACCCAAAAATATTCAAATCGGTTTGGATTATTTTAATTCCGTTTTCGAACTACCCATTAATTGGATTTTTAAACCAACATTTAATATGATTTCGGCAATTTGGTCGTTTATTTTCTCTACCCGTCATGCTGTTACAATTTTTAACTTTTTAGAAACCATTAATAACGATTATCTCCCTGATATCTATCGCTATAACCCAATCCAACGTGAATATGAACTCATTTTGGGCGCTCCAATTGCGAAAAAATTAACACAAATTGGTTATAGTTTAAAAGAAACCGCTCTTGATACATTGGGTAATATTCCATACATAACCGATAATGTTGAATTCCGTGCCAAAATTAACCATCCGATGTCATGGGATATTGATACTACACAAGATCTTCAACAAATTAAATTGCAACATTTTACTAATTCATTTAATGAACCTACATCTTTTTTACCCGGGATAAATGATTTTTCTACTGGGAGTTTATTAGTTGGCACCGCTGTTGGTCTCGCTCTTGGTCAAGATGTATCAAAATCATCAAAATCTCATCAAGTCGATTTTATTTCCTCAACAATGCATGCACTTGCTGCATTACCAGCATATGAGGCTTGGTTAAGAACTTTTTTACCAGTATTAGGGATGTATTCACCAGTTTCAACATTTTTAAAAATTGCTTCAAATCATGTCAAAGTGTCAGAAACTTCAATGTATCGTGCTGCGGTAAAAGACTTAAAACAATATTGGCATCGTAATGATGGTACTCAACGATATACACCGCGTGAACTTAAATCTATGGTTTATACTGCGCAAAATGCCGGGGCATTTTATGGGATTTCAAATAATAACAATCTTGATTTTCACACCGATTCGATCCAAAACAATCTCCCAAATTCAAATTCAAATCCAAATTCAAATCCGTCGAAAAAATTACAATCCGATCTAATGCCTTTACACCCGTTATTGCAAAACGTTACGGATTCTCATCCAGCCGGGGATTACAACCGTGGGTCTAGTCATTTGGCTGGGGTTTTACCATCATCATTATCGATATCACAATTACTTGGGTTTGGGAAACCTGAAAATCGTCAAATGATCCCTTTTAAACAAAACGAACCGCATGAGTTTATGTTAGTTTATTTTCAAATGATTGTTAAAAAATTATGCGATAATATTAATAATATTCGTTATGAAAATTATAAAAAATTTGAAAATATTTGGCGTCAAAATTATCAAAATTTAATGCAAAAAAAATCACAATCGCGTGGGATAAATAATCGTTTAGGTTTTTATGATAATAATGGTTCAATTATTGATAACAATATCGCCCATAATTTATTTGATCAAAATGGTCAAAATTTTAATAAAAATGGCCCAAATATTCCAGAATTTGAAGTCATTCCAACTCATACCCCACATATTCAACCACCATCATCATTTTATACTACTACGTTAACTACATGTTTGGAATGTGGGGTAACAAGAAGTGTGGAAAGTCAACAACAGTTATCATTAATGGTAAAACCATTTGCGTGTGTGGAATATATCCCCTTACAAGGCCTAATTGAATCATTATTAACACCAAAAACTATTTCTCAACAACAACATTGTGATGTTTGTGATTTGAGACAAAAAATTCAATTAGGACATCGATTAATTAATGCCTTGGAAAAACAAATTTTTAAAAAATTTGACGATTATTTACCCAATATCCCTCAAAACAATAACAATTTTTCTCAAAGTTCTCGGAAGCCTTCAATTTTTTCAACATCCCATCATCACCATCATCATCACCATGCCCAAAAATCTGAACCCCTCTCTTCTGAAAAACTTCACTATTTTGAACGCAATGCTCCAAACACATTACGTCGTTTAAAGATTCCTGGCTATACCTATGGTCAATATGAAAAACTAAACATGTACATGGATGATAACATCTATAATGTTATTTATAGTGATAGATTTAATTTTCAAAGCGAAAGTTATCCACAAACATTAGTGCGACTTCAAGTTGAAGTGGTTAATCTCCAATATCAATTATTATCATGTTTCCACCCATCATTAGCATTATTCTATCAACAACAACAGGCTATTGCCATTCATAAAGCTAATATGATTTATCTTAACGAAAATGAAGGGTTTGGGGATATCATGACAATGTCAAATGTTTCAAATTTAATTTTAAACCAAAAGGATAAAAAACAGAAAAATCAGAACGCGATGAAAATTACATTACCGTTTTCACCGTTTGATTTTTTATTACAACGAAGTTACAGTAAAAATACCAATTCTTTAAACATTCAACAAAGTTTGCTTAATATTCAAGATAATACCGCTCAATTTGATAATAAGCGGATAATTGAACCCAAAACGTCAACCACAACAACTGACCCACAAAAGAAAAAAACAACTCACAATAAAGCCAAAACTCAACGCAAAAAAACAACAACCAAAAATGAAAAAAATGAGGACAAAACTCCACAAATCATCATCAAACCTGATAATTTATTTGCTGCTCTAGAATTGGGAAAATATGTCAAAGTTGACCCTAATTCATCTGATTACAATAACATTACCCAGATGACATCATTATCAACATTATCTACAATTGCTCATCGTGGTTATACTATTGGTCCTCATGGCGGGCACTTACATGGAACTTATGATGATGATAAAACATCTTTAAAAATTCTTGAAAAAAATGCCCAAACCCCTGAAACGAATTTCCAAGATGATGCAAGCTTTGTCTATGTTACGATTACAATTCGACCTTCTGGTAATACAGTTACAAAGTTACGTTTCTTACAGCCAACATTAAGCTCATTTTTAGCCGGTAATTCACCATATTCTGAACCCAAATCAACTGAAGAAATTATTATCAATTTTAACGCAAAAACTGCACAAAATATTCTCAAACCATTGATAACAATAATCCATCCCAAAATTCCATATTTTGATTTTTATCTCCGTCGCATTCCTCCTTCCCTACCTCCAATTATCAAACCAATTCCGAATAAAACCAGTGATTATCAACAAGAATCGTTTATTACCACGTTACCGACAATTTTACCAATTTGTTTTGATATTTTCAACCACGCAACTTCTGCAAAAATTAACACCAAAATTGCTATCCCGCCATTTTTAAATGCCTCCCATCTCCTCCCCGCTTTGACAAAACGTTCTTTAGATCGACCAACGGGTTTAAATACGATTAACATGCAATATTACCGTTCTCAACGCCCTGCTCAGTTAACCATTGGTGGACATTTTGGGTCAGTATTAACCCCATCACTGCCAGATGTTGAAGAAATTGAAAGCAAATTAGTTAAACATCCTGAAGAAGAGTATAGGGATCGGGAAGATGCAAAGAAAGCATTATTATTACAAAGACAGAAAGCTGCATTGATTAAGGCTTATGGGGATATTGGTGAGGGTGATGATGATTTTATTAATAACCAAGATACTGAAGAAGATGAGGCTACTAAGGCGGCTATTTTAGCTCAGCTAAATGAAGCTGATGGGAAAGATATTAATCAGAAAGAAAGAATTAAAAATTTTGGAAAAAATACCCAAAATGATGAATTTTCTGTTCGTCCTGATGATGATTTTGCCGACATTGATGTTTCCCAATTAAACCCATCACTTCTCTTCCCTAAACCGCTTTCTCAACAGTTGTATGATAATCATCATTACCCACCCCAAAGTATTCCTCATTATGATAAGGGATATTATACAACTAACCCTTTATTTAGTGCGCTAAATGTTGACTCAAGTCAATACGATGAATATCTCCTTCGAAAGGAACAATTATCTCAGCAACGTAAGCTATTTTTTACGACAATTCAGCCAATGATTGATATACAAAATGGATATATTAATGCTGGGAATAGTGGACAGGTTGTCGAATTGGATGACTCAAACAGTTATTTTTATGTTGTTATGGCGGTTATTGTATTTTTTGGACATTCGTTGGATGATCCAAATGGTAGATTTGTAACCTATCGAAGGGTATTACCAACATTTAATTTGGATGCTGTGGGAAGGCGGCGAAGCATTAATTTTTATAATACTAATATGGATTTAAATAGTTACTTTCAAAACAATGTCTCAAACAGTGACAAAATTGAATCAAATCGTGAAACAAAAAATATATTAAATTTAAATGGAAATTTTGATAATTCTATTCTCCCATACTCAAGTAAAGAACATCAATATAATACAGGTTTTTATAATAACTCTTATCTTTCTAATGATGGTCCCAAACCCAATCAACCTATGCATTCCCATCAAATCAATACAACACCACCATCACAAAACCTCTACAATCCAAATCTTTTCACCACAATTCATTCCACTTCTTCACTTGGGATTATGGGTATGTCGCCGTTCCCGTCTAATTCCTCATTATCATCATCATCAACTCCAATGGATCAACTTGTTCAACTCCCAACAATGATGCAACTTGCAACACAATCACCATTTTCCCTCTCCACGTCAACTGAAACCTCTAAATCGGTTTCCCTCGGCCAAAATCTTCATCATTTACAACAACCATCACAATTGACCCCGTTTAATGCTATGAAATATGCTAGTGGGTTAAGAGAAGCATTCTTGTTTGATCATTATAATGGAACAAAAAGAACCTCTCGTGAACGTTTTTTTGCGATTAAAAATTGGTTACAATTGCATTCTACCTGGGTTCTATGTACTGATACTGCTGTTACACCCACTAGTGAATTCACCGTTATGAGTAGTGTCCCATATATGGTTTTTTATGAACGGATTTAAACATTGTTTGAATCATTGATTGTTTTATTTATATTGCAGCACATTACCACCCAGCTGTTCATCCAATCGTTAATGACAGCCTTTACCTCAAAGCAGTTAGATCAGCCCGCATTCTCATGAGTTGTTATCCCCTCCCATACAAACTAATTGACTGAGATGATAAGAGAATCACATTTATGAATTTTTGTTAGTTGTTCAATATCCTTCCCATTCCTCAATTGTTCTTTATTCTGAATTCAAATTTGACCATTTCCCACCCACTTATGGTGCTTGTCGTATTACTTCAAGGAGAATAAATCAACCTAAGAAATATTTGGTTCGCAAAGTTTATAAACTTGCTTATTTGTCCAAAATGTCAATATACGGAATTAAATATGGGAGGATTTATTACTATGCACCCTGGCGGAGATATATATATATATATATATGCAAGAGAAATGATATGCGTTGATTGAATTGTATTCCATTCTGGCTTAACATTTATGTCTTCACTTGTAGGTTTTGATCACATCCTCAATAAAAACCCTCGCAAACTCACAGAGTACCAAGCAAAACAGGAGAATTTATTGAGAAAGATGATAAAAAAAGCGCAAAAATTGAGCAAATTAGCATCCAAATTGAGGAAAAAATTCTTTGCGAGTTTTGAACAAATGGAGGAAAAAATAGGAATTTGGTTTGTACTCAAAGAAAGTCCCAAAGTTCGAAGTATCAGCCCTCTTTTTATGGGGGGGAGACGAACTTACGAGAGGATAGTTTTACATCCAAAGCTATCCAAATTGGGTAGAAACTACAAAGACAAACAAACAAGCGATAAAAAACTGAAAAACAAAAAAAAAGGCAAAAATGACTTTCAAATTTTGAATCGCAAAAAAAAGATGTGCAAAAAATTAATAATTTACTTAAAAAAAGATTGCAACAACAACAGCAGCAGCTGCTACGAAAACAGATGCAGAAGTAGCACTGTTATAAAATTGCTTTTGGATATATTCAGGGAATGATCCTTCAGTTTGAGCTGGGAGATATGGGATTTGTTCAAACTTACGAACTTGACATTTTTCAGCAAGACAGTGTTGAGTATCACAATCAGCATTAACGGAACATTTTTCACCAACTGTACATAAAAATCTTTGATATGGGGTATAAATAAAATTAGCCCAGTTCGCAGCTTCGGTGTTTTCATCAGCGCCAGTTTCAAAATCACTTGAATAATAAATAGAACTGTAACCACAACCATCAAATTTAGTTCTTTGAGATGTAAAAAGACCAGAATCGCCGCCAAGAACAGGAACTAAAGTTTCAGAAAGTTTTTGAGTTTTCAATTCTTTAACAAAATTAGTATTAAAAGGAGGATTATAGAAATCAGCATCAGCATCAGGTTTTGAAAGATAAAGTTGAGAAAATTTAACTTGAGCAGCACGACCTTGAGATGGGAGTGGTTCAGACCAGATTGGTGAGACATCAAATGTTTCAGCAATGCCAACAGTTTGTTGGAGATAATCACCTGTATTGGTACCCTTACCATATACTTCCTTGATATATTCATCATACATTGGAACTACACGGACATCACCATAATCAGAACGTGAACTGTATTGAACAGTTGGGACGGTTGGGCCAACAGGAGTAATGGTGTACTTAGTTTGAGCAACGGATTTGGTTAACCCATTGGTAACAGTTGCGGTATTATCATTAATAAGCTTTTGGATTGAGCCATGGGATAAAGCGGTAACAAAATTTGCTAAAAGTAATTATCAACCTTACCTGGATAAGAACCAGTTTGTTTATCTGTTTGTTTATGAGCTGCACCAGTAGAAGATCCAGTAGTATACTGGGAATAACGATTTCCATCGACAAAATCAATATATGCAATTGATAAAGTAGAAACTGGTGAAATTTCAAGACCATATTTTTGAACTTTGTTAATAACTTGAGTACAAACAACATTTAATGACCATTTCGCAACAGATGCGATATCTTTGAGTTCAATAAACCAATTACGGACAGATGGAACAAATTTCATATCAACTGGACGTAATTGAGTTGAAGTTGGTGTAGAAATTTGACATTTGAGTTGACTCGCAAAATCTTCTTGCTTGAAAATTTGATTAGGGCCAATACCAATAGCTAAAACTGGTTGAGCTGGAGTAAGTGGGACATTATTAAAATTATCACTGACAGTAAAATGATGTTCATAAGTAATATCTTTCTCACCAATAGTTTTAACAACCTTTGTGGATTGAATATCTGAAGAAGTACCAAAATAAAGTTTAGCATCAGTACCAGGTGAATTATTAGATTGAAGAGTAACATCATCAACTTTGACAGTAACTGAAGCTTGTTG
>Ga0256901_1001803_pt1 | contig 10344 bp, 2 predicted proteins | sample MC6MC0689MT_FD_190200 | JGI IMG/M metagenome (GOLD analysis project Ga0256901, IMG submission 190200) | Metatranscriptome of enriched soil aggregate microbial communities from Iowa State University, Ames, United States - MC6-MC0689-MT... | ecosystem: Environmental > Terrestrial > Soil >... | reverse complement strand
TGGGGGTAAATGCATACGGTTAAGAACAGATGCGTAAACAATGACTTCTTTTGAGAGTGGGGCTTGGGGTTGACCTGGGAATGGCGGAGCTGGGTAACCAGCAGCAATTGGTAAAATTAAACCTTTAAAAAATGCAGATGGTTTATAGATAGATTGTTTTAATGAATCGTATAGATGAAAACCTAAACGACCTTCCGTAGCAAGTTGTGATGAAACTTTTGGTGCGAGGATTAAGGAGTAAAAACGTTGTGCATGCTTTGGTTTTAATTGATTCGCAAAAATCCCAGTTGCGGCATTCGTAGCTTGAGGTGTCCAAGAAGCGGGGTTGGTATAATACATAATTTCTTCCCAATTACGTAATGCTGGGATGACTTTAAAGGCTTTTGGTAATTTACCGGTGCGATATTTTGCTAAAAATGCACCAATTTTTTGATAAGTAACGATAACATCTTTTGGGACCGCAGGTTTTAATTGCACATCAGATTCCTTTTCAGCTTGTTTGATACCTAATGATAGCGTGGTTGCGCGTTGATCAGCATTGGTAATAATATCATGAGTGAGTGTTTGTTTTGTTGATAATGATGATGGTAAGAACGCTTCTAACATTGCCCTATCATCAGCATTAAGATCCAAAGCGCCTTCATCATGTTGGAAAATTGTGGTGTCATTTTCATCATGTTCGTCACCAGTATCATTATCATCATCATCATGATGGAATTTTTGACGTTGTTTTGTTGAGAGATCAGCTTCGTCATCGGTGTCGCCATAATGTCCAGATAATAGGTTATCTGGGGTAATATCATTCAAACGTGCTCTAGTCATATCAGCATGAGCATCATTATCAATATCTTCATGACCATCTAATTCCGACCGCTGGATTTCTAATCGTTGCTGCTTGATCGATTCGATGACCTTTTTTGACATTTTACCAGTTACGCGTGATTCTTTTAGTTCGGTTAAATCATCTGCAATTTCAATCCTATCCGTTTTGCCTTTTTTGTATGCTAATGGGACAGTTGGATCAATTTGGTGATGCAGTGGAGCATGGCGTTGGGATTTTTTACCAGATGGTGGACGAGGCATTGGGATTGCGATTGTGATTGTGGTGTGGGTGTTGGGTTGGTTTGAGGGGAAGAAAAAATAGAATTGTTTTAATTTTGGATTTTTGTTGTTGAATTTTTGGAAGATATTTTGCTTGGAAAAGAGTTATAATTCTGTGCGTTATGGGTCCGTATGGGTTAAAATGGGATAAAAGGTTAGATTATGGGTTAAAAATTGAGTATTTAAGATGATAATAACGGCGCGGGGGGTATAGGAGGGGTTCTTGGGGAGTCAAGTTGGTAGTTATTCGACAAAAAAACACGACTTTTTATTAAATTTCTGGGTTAGATAGTGTTGCTTTGTGATAAAACATAGTCAAGATGATAAAAACGCTAACTAATACGTGATGGATAAAACATAACATCGAGTAAAATTAATTTGGTCGTTATTTCTCATTATGGGGAAACAATAATAAAAATCAAATTTGTAGATAACCGCGAGTAATGGAGTTATACAACGTGGTTGGGATTAAATTAAATACGCTTTAAACGCAAAAACAAATTTGACCGATATGGGCTTCAGTGCGGTGCTACAATACGGAATATATTGGTGTTGTGGGAAATGTTGAAAAAAAATAGTTTTAGAAAAAAAAAAAAAAAAAAAGAAAAAAAGAAAAATTCCCAAACTCTCCCGGAAGACAACTGTTCTCTTTATCCCCAAAACCCCCACATGGCACTACAATTCCATAAACCCTTTATGTGCAATAAACCGGTCAACTGTCCCAATTATGGCTGAAAAAACACAGCACTGATTGAACGCGGTTTTTTCCGTTTTGGATCGTTTCATTACTGATTTTGTAAAGTTTTGAATCATTTACTTTGTTATATCTCCACGTTTATCAGAGACGTGGTTTATCTAGATCCAGGTTGGAACCTTAAGATGACTATATCCTTTTCACCCTCAATCTACCATTGATTACTCACGCTTTGTTATTTTGATAAGATTTGTTTTATCTACATATTTGAAGTGGATAGGTCAGAATATTTCTCATATGGTTCAGATCTGGATTTAACGATTGGAACTCGATTAAATATTAGCCCAAGTGCCAGTAATCTTGTGGCTTTTCGCAATTCACATTTCCGTTTTTTTGGACAGTTTTTTTTCCCCTCGCCACGCTCCATATTCATCCCCACTATCCCCTTCCCCGACCAATATGTCCCCAACTCCCCATTTTTATTTCTATAATCGCATTCCTATGACCTGTACCCTTATCCTTAAATAGATCACACCTTCTGGTATTTTTTTGATAAAAATTCGTTTTTACCCGAAAAAAGCTGTTTTTTTTTTTTAATTCATAAAAAATCAGTTCACAAATTCAGACCCCCCCTACTTCACACAACAACCCCCCCACCCCCACCCCTTTCATACCTATCAAAATGGCTAAGTCTCACTCACACCAAGTCGCAGAAGCATTTTTTGCGCACTTTTTTGATTCTGAAAAACGTACTCAAGCGAATCCAATTGCGTTTAGTGTCTATGCAGGGGATTCAATCGCACGTATTACTCGTGCTAAGGAAGATGGTACTACCGAAGAGGTCACTCTTAATGGTGTTGAATCAGTCACTATGTACAATCTCGCCCTCCCACCATCTGCACTCACCTTAGTCCATTATGATGCTGTCCCAACTCATAATGATGGTATTGTTATTATGGCTACCGGTACTGAAATTATTCAAATTACTGACTACCCATGGTATCGTTCTATTGTACTTGCACCAACTCCACAAGGTGCATTTTATGTTAAGGCTGATATGTTATATTATGGTCTTGGTACGGTTTTAGCACCACAAGTTATTACTCTCCCACCTGAACAAGTTGCTCAAACTGTTGAAGCTGTTGTTGAACCTGTTGTTGAACCTGTACAAGTTGTTTCATCACCAGTTGAAGAAGTACAAACTGATGCTACTACTCCTGCTGTTCTCCCAACTAAAAAACGTCAAATTCGTGAAAATAAACCACGTCAACCACGTACTTTAGTTGGTAAAACCGAAGAAAGCCCAGTTTCTACCGAAGTTGTCCCAGAAGTTGTCGTTGAGGTCAGCCCAGAACCAGTTGTTGTTGTTGAAGAAATTATCCCAGTCCCAACTCCTGTACCTAAACCAGTTGCTGTTGTTGAAGTTACTCCACAAAATTCTAAAACATCCTGGTCTGAACTTGTTGGTGGGAAGGATATTGAAAAACGTTCACCAAAGGTTGTTAAAAAGGAAGAAGAAGTCGTAAAGGAAGTTGCTGCACCAGCTCCTAAGGTTGCTGTTAAAAAGGTTGAAGAAGTCAAGCCAATTCAAAAAGTCACCCCTCGTCCTACCAAATGTCAAGTCCTTGCGAAACCACTTCCATCAAATGCGACTAAAGATAGTTTATTTCTAGCATTTACTCAATATGCTGATGTTACTGATGTTCAATTACATGAAGGTAATCAAAGCGCTACTGTTACTTTCAGTACCCCGGAAGAAGCTTCTATTGTCCTCAAGTTAAAGACTGTTGCTATTGGTTCCACTACAGTTAATATCGCACCTAAAGCAGCATCACAATCTGCCAATGGTTTCCGTTCTCAACGTAAGTAAAGAACAAATTAAATGCATTTTTCTTTTTTTTGTTCTTTTGAGATACTTTTTGTGCTCTTTTTTTCTTTTGGGACATAAAATAAATAATTGAATTCTTCTCTTTTTTTGGAGAGGTTATATTTTGTGTTGATTTGGTTCAATTGTGATGGTTTGTTGGGCGGTTTTTGTTGTTGAGTTTTTTCAGCGACCCAAAATGATTTGTTCTGGGCCGATTCTCAATTGATTCGTACTGCCTACCCTTCACTTGAGAGCTAATCAAATTCATCTAGCAATATTCTTTCATTTGGAAATGCCTAAAATGGGGTCATTTTTTGGTTCATTATTATTGAGAACTGCGCCACGAAAAACCGATTTTGTTAGAAAAAAGAAACAAACGTGTTCCAATCGGACCCTCGCCGTTATACTCAGCATGTATCCATAATAAAATTCACCAACCCGTTCAAACCCGATTTGATCTCATATCACTCCCATTTATTGCCCCAATTCACCCAAACCCTTTTCCCCCATCGTTTTTCCGAAATTCCGCTTTTATAATTTGATCACAATCCTCCAATATATCCTCCAATGCCACCAATACCACCAATACCGTTTGCAATTAACACGTAAAATCGATTCAACAAAATGAAATCGATTCAAGTAAGGTATATAAGCGAATCTTTGAAGATATACAAATCTTTAGCCCCAAACCAAACCACCCCTCCCCCACACCCTAAGCTTACAAACCAACCTCAATGCTAATCGAACAATCTCTACTACCCCATTTACCGTCTCTTTCGGACCTTCTTACCCTTGTTACACAGGTTTACTCCCCCTCTTGGTCTGAATTCACTCATTATCGCAATTCCTATCATATTACAGCATGTTTTCAACCTCGTGATGATACCGACTCCCGTTTGTTCACGTTGGTTATCAATCAAAACACTCCGAAATCCGATTGGGACTTTTTGTGCTTGAACTTAGCGAGGGCTGTCGCTGATGTTGTTTTGACCACAGGTTCAATTCAAAGGGCTGAGCCAGATCTTGATATGTCATTATTAGGCCGACCTGATGTTGTACAACAATTACAAGCTTTTAGGGATCTTGTTGTGAAAGCTAGAGACAGTTGTGAAGAAAATATCGAAGAAAATAGAGAATTTCGGAGCATTTCCCTTGAAAAGTGTCAAACTCAGGGCACAAACTCTCCCAATACAGACAATTCATCACAGATAGTTCCTCATGTTGATCTATTCGATGTTTTGTTAATTTCACGTCTATTACATCAAGATATTATTGACAAGATCCATCTCGAATTCCCAAATGTTGATTTGGTTCCCTCAAATAACTCCATAAATCAATTATCACACCTAATATCTCTCGACCATTCAACATGTAATGCAATTTACAGTCATTTAGCATCTCTACCACCACAGTTATCCCTAAACTTTTGTCGGAAACATGCACTGAGAAACCAAAATATAATCATATTCTCCACTACCCTTGTTTGCCAACTCTTTCGGCATGTTATCTTACCATTATTAAACACTATTTATAAAAATACTAAACTTGGCACCACTACCGGGACTTCTCAATTATGGCATCGTATCAAATCGGATTCAAATTCCGAAGAGTTCTTAACATCGTGCACGGACCCCTCCATCACTAATAACTACGTAATAATGCCTTCTGATTTTATCCCAACTATCTCATTAACTGCAGAGGAGGAGTTTAACATTGAACAATGGATTCATTTTTTTCAATCCTCTCAGATTAGTGTTAGTGACGGCTGCATTGTCCAGTCCATCTCTAATTCGAAAAATTCGACCAAAAGTTCAACCAAAAATTCCCTCGTGGAAGCTAAAACTCAATCAAATAGCCCAAAAATTACAATTACAACAAAACCGTTTGAACCATTTTTACCAGATACTCACTGTAACATTGTCAACACTGCAGTTGAACATCTACACCGGGTCCAATCTTATAAATGTATCTCAATTGAGGCTGGTCCGTTATCCACTAGGAAGTTATACTTTCGTGGGGAGTATTTAGACGGTGCGGATATTGAACAATACGAAACCGGGAACGTTGATGATAAAAGTTCAATTAATATCCCTGATTATTTACTACTATCAGTGTATATAAACGAAGATACTAAAGACTCTGATCCAGCTAATCTGACTAAGTTGTCTTCAAATATGCAGAATTCTTTTGTTTCTGCCACATCTCTCGTTCAATACGGAGTTGACTCCTCTCCTTCTATGACGGAATATACTAAAAACACTTCATCATTAAAGTCAACCGTTGGACCCAGTGGTTATGGTGAATATTCAGATTGTATTGTGGCACTTACCACACCATTTCTTGATCAAAACTACGTTTTGCAAGGCATACCTTTTCGACCATATCCTATTCTCCCATCATATGAAGAAATAACAAGCTATTTTAAGGCGATATCAACCGATGGTTGCATTTGTGGCTCTGAAAACCGCGGTTTGGAGGAATATTGGGATGGTCTTGAAGATGGGAAAGTTTTTTTGAGCCAGAATTCATCTCTTTATGATGTCTTTAACTCGGACCAAAGCAATCCGTATCACTTGGTAAAGGAACGTGTTTTTAATGATATTATTAAACCATATTTTGAAATTCATGGGGTTGATTGTTTGGAAAAGTTCCAAAGCATCAATTTGGTTGAGTTTATTGCATATATCAATCAAAAACAGTCAAAATTAGTGTATATCCCCGCAAATGAAACTAGTTTTGATTGGAGTCAGGCAAAGTATAGCGATTTTGAACGCAAAAGTGGATGGACAATGTTTTTTTTGAAGAAAAAGCAATCTGCCAGTTGAAATTAGGGTCAATTTTTATAATTCCTCCCGATTTGGTTGTTTTTAAATGAATTCTATTCCCTCCTTACGGAAACATCGTCATGCTGAGTGATCTTAGATTTTTTTCGAGCCAAACGCGGGCGATCGCTCAATACGCTCGATCTTAATTAAGTTCAATGATGGGAGAATAGAAGCGGTTTAAAAACTCTCCAGTAAAAGAGAGCTTTAAAATGATCATATCAAATGTTTATTTTACTGGAACAAGGCGGAAGGAATGTTTAAGGAATAAACAAAGAACAATAAATAAATAAATAAAAAGCAACAAAGATGTGGGGGAAGAAAGGGGAAATTTACAATTTATAACGGCTGTCTTCCGGCATTGTAAAAAGAAGTTAATAAATGTTTAATCAAAAAGTCAACAAAACAAATGTTAAGGTCGGAATTGATTTTTTCATGGAAAATTGAAAAGGAATTATTTGGTTGAGGGACAGTATTAAGTTCCATTTCTAAATTAAAGATGACAGGGTGATCATGTGAGTTAATTAAAGTAGAAATGGTATCATAAAAGTGACGATTACAAATTGGGGATAATTTAAGCGGGAGTAATTGTTTTGAAAATAAAAAAATGTGGTTTGAGATGTCTGAATTTTGAATAAAATTGTTGTCATTTCCGACATTTTTTGTGGCTTCGAGAACATTTTTATAAAAAATTTGATTGTTTTCGAATGAAGTAATTTGGGTATTAGCAATAATAGGAAGGGTAATGACATTAATCACAGCTGCAATAGATTGACGACAGGTTGTATGAAGATCTGGGAGTAAATAACCCCGTGATAGGAAGGCCAAAATAGGAAAAAACGTAGTCAAGATGGTGGATGTCTTGCATTGGGTCCGAAACGAGTCAAAATTATTATTTCCATTTTGTTGGACAAAATTGGCACTATTTTGAAGAACAATATTATCAATTTCGTTACAAAAAGGGTTAAACATTGAATATAAAGGCATAAAAGTTGTAGGTTGTTTAGCAATTTGTTGAATTATAGCTTGATGCTCTTGAGGGAGGCTTTGGGTAGTGGAGGATGCCAAAATAAGATCAAAATAAACGCCACAAGATTGAACAAAGTTTTTCTGCACAAATTCCATACATTGATTTCTCTTATTACCATTAGTACCGTTATTGCGTTGGAAATGGGTTAATGGTGCGATTTCATCAAGGAGTTCGATATCATCAATTGTCTGATCAATATTGTTATTTAAGACGAGGTTGACAAAGAGTTGAAATAAGACACTAGACTCACCCATATCACGTAATAAAGGTGCTAGATAAGTAATAATATAAGTAAAATGGGTAAAAAGTTGTGATAATTGTGAATAAATGGGGTTTTCAAGAGAGATATGTTTATCTTTGAAAAGTTGAATAAAATCATCAAAATTTGGATACTGACGAATAAAGTATTGTATCCCGGATAAAACCCATCTAAAGTACGCAATTGTAGTATTATCATACCCGTATAGCCATAGTTCACAAGTTGGTAAGGCTTCAATTTTGTAGTTAACGTACTGTGCTGGGTCAGTTGTGGGATTTGAAGGGGAGATTGAAGAAGGGTTGGCTTGTAGACTGACCCATCTATCATATTCATCATCCTCAACTGGTAAATTAATTCTAGTTTTGCCATTACGAAGGGTAAAAATGTTAACGAGGTCTTTGAGTGTTGAAGGGGAAATGTGGTTGGTTGTGGATTGGAGCGTTTTTTTGTAACGTATTGAGATGTACATTAACATTGCGGTTGATGTTTTTGAAAGGGTGTTAATAATATCGAAACAAGTTATGGTATTGGTTTGCGAGGTTTGGGAAGAGAGCGATTGTAAGGATGGGATGGGGGATAGCCAAAATCGGAGAAGATTTTGTGGGAATTTTGCGGAGGAAAAAAATTCAATAAATAAACCTAGGGAGTACGAGATGTGTTCAAGGAGGATTCCGGGGTTAAAGTTGTGAAATAGTTTAACATAAAATGATTTATCTTTTTCAATTTGGATTGAATCCATCATATTGGCAACCATTGGGGTCCATTCAGCGTTGTTGTTTTTAATGTAGTGATATGTAGAAATGTAGAGGGAAATAATATCGTTGGTTTTTTGTAATGTATAAAATGAGGTTTGAATAAAAAATAGGAAAAATGATACATTTGTTTGGTTTAAGAAGAAAATTTGGCTTAAATATTCTTTATAAAGATTAAATAAGCTATGAAATAATAAAAATGGCAATTTTTGAATTTGTAGGGTATACATGGTGGGCAAATATTGAGAATATGGAGATAATGTGTTATTTTCAGTTTGGTTTTCCGTAAGAGCAGTTGGGTGCTGTTCAGGAGTGCGTAGTAATAAAACTGTTGAAAAATATTGTAAGCGGGGTAAAAAATAGTTCAAAATTTGGTTCGTATTTTGGACGAAATTGGGGTCATTTGTGGATTCTTCATTCTTTGGGATTGATGTTGCCAAAATGCGTGAGATTGCATATAATAACTGTTGTGAGACCAAATCATTATTCCCAGTAAGATGAGTTAAAGTATTTTCATCAAATGGAAATTGACGATATTGGTGAAACAATGCGGATGAGTATGGTTGTGGGATAAATGTAGTGAGTTGGTCTTGTGGGATAAGAGCAGAGATAAGTTTTGCAATTTTTGTTTGTTTTTTTTCATCATCTTTGTCGGATTTTTCTTCTTTGTCATTATCACCACCATCAGTTTCATCGTTATTGTTTTCTTCATCATCACCATCAGCATCATCATCATCATCATCATCACTAATTTCTTCTTCATCACTATCTTCACCGTTAGTAGCATCAATTTGTGAACCATTTCTGGAAAAAACCCCACCAATTTGACCCATGCCATGTTTTCTCCCGATTCTCTTAATCAAACCTTGGGTATAAACAGCAATAGCTTCTTGGCTTTTATAAGAAAGTAATAAAACGTAATCAAAAACGATGGAAATGACGTGAAAATTGGTCAGTTTAAAAATATCAAAATCAACTTCATCGCAAGAAAGAGCAAAAGTGCTTAATAACGTCTTAACAATTTCTTCATCATCTTCCAGTTTAAGAATATATAATAAATACTCAAAAATGTATATAATTATACGAGTGGCTTGGGGGATTGTTGGGACAGAAAAATGGGGGCCGATATTATCAACTATTGCGAATAAATTCGTAGTTTTTTGTGGATTTTGGGGCACATGTTGTAATAACACAGTTCTATCACCATGAGCTGGATTTGATGGTGTGAAGTAATACGTCGTATATAATGGAGAATCAATATAAAACGAAGATTGGGAAATAAATTGGGAAAAAAATTCAGAATTATCGGCAACGCATTTATATGAAGAAATGTTGGCAGTGTCAAAAGAAGAATTATTAAAAAAATTACTTGATACAATAAATTTTGATAATAATGATAACAATGATGGTAAAATAGTCGCAGCAGTGGTTTGAATTTCAACATTTTGTGGATAATTAACATAATAAAGTAATACTTTGGTCAAATCATAAACCCATGGGGTAATAAATAATGGTAATTCCGATAATAATTGTTGTAACATTGATAAATTTACACAAACATCATCAAAAAATAACCCCAATTTTTCGCTTTCAATTAATTGTTTTCTAACAAAACTAACATCCCCATCACTACCAATTTGAATTTCACCGCTAGCCCCAACTTGTTCCCCATCTTCACCGCTCCCGTCATATAAACCACCCCCAGGTAACGAACCTGAGTAGTTATGATTAACCTTTGTTTTGATTGAAAGGTTTAGATTTGAAATTATATTCGTCATGACAAAGGGCAAAACATTAACGAAGTTCTCCTTTAATAGCC
>Ga0256901_1001800_pt1 | contig 10350 bp, 5 predicted proteins | sample MC6MC0689MT_FD_190200 | JGI IMG/M metagenome (GOLD analysis project Ga0256901, IMG submission 190200) | Metatranscriptome of enriched soil aggregate microbial communities from Iowa State University, Ames, United States - MC6-MC0689-MT... | ecosystem: Environmental > Terrestrial > Soil >... | reverse complement strand
CTAACCGCCATTACTATGGGTCCTCAGCCCCATGATGTTCGCAGTGTTGGTGTTCCTGGAGGTACAAATGGCCTTAATGATGTTAAGAATCAATGTGATGTCAGTGTTAATGGGGGTGGAAACGGTGGTGATATGAATCTTGGTGAAAAAAATCAAAATTTGCACAATTGTAATCAAAATTACCAGCCCAAGTATATATGTGTACGTGTTTTTAAGACTAACTCCCCGATTTTTGCGATGCAATGCCATACTAGTGTCGTTAAGAAGAGTTATGGTGATGAAGGGGATGGTGGTTTGTCTGGGAAGGGTCAAGAGACCTATTTTGTTAATAAAACCCCCCATAATGTCGATATAACATCATCGGATCGTATTGTACCTCGGGCATCCGTTTATCTTTCATGCGGGAGCGGGGTCGTCGTACTTAAAATTGATCAAGATGATTTTGATTAATTTTTTTCTTTTTTTTTTCTTTTTTTTTTTGCGAAAAATGAAACTCGAAAAGTGGACTTTTATTTAAAAATACATTTTAAAAAAAACTAGGATAAAGTGATGCCTCAAACAGATAGACTGTATTGAGAGCATCATAGGAGATATATATATATATATATACCTACGCATAAATATAGATGGTAAAGTTTAAGATTAAAAAAATACAAAAACAAATTTACCAAAAGTAACACACATTACTGAAAAAAAAACAATGTTTGTTTGGTGACCAAAAAAGAGCAACAAAAAATTGTGCTGGAAAACACGGACCAAACAGTACGTAACAAGGTCTTATCAGTAGAAGGATATGAATATGTCATGATATAGCGATGATGTATATATATATATATATGAATTGTGAGGGATTAAAGCATATAATTGGATGTGTATATATGCAAAAAGGTGATAAATAATAGTAACAAAATTTAATGAGAAAAAATTCAAAAAATTGTTAAAAACAAAATGGGGCTATTTTTCCGGTTAGAAAAGGATTCAAATTGTGATACAAGATGAATGGTTTGAGTTTTTGAGGGTTTGATAGTTGATAGGAGTTGATGGAGATGAATATAGATAGATCTATAAATGAAAAAAAGCGAATGGAAATAATAAAAATAAAAAATGAAAAATGAAAAATAATCAAAAAACAGGCTCCAAAAATTCAAGTTCAAAAAAGAAACATAAATCTGGGCTGAATATGAAAGGGTTTGATGAGTATTCGAGAACAAATCGTAATGGTCTAGGTGGTTATAGCATTGAGTGTTATTAACGAGGTATAATAAGGCTATTGTTAGGCAGTAAACAACACAAATTTGGCATTAAAAAAAACAAAAAATGGAATATATCCTTATTCCTTATTCCTTATTCAATTGATGAGTATGTCCACCCCCACCACAAGAATGACCATCATGACCAGTGTTAATTTTGTTCTGATCATCGTGCTGCTTAACTTCAGCTTGTTCTTGAGAATCTGAACCAATAATACCGTTATAATGAACAACACAGCTAGAATGATCATCAGAGAATTCTAATGTATACATTGGTAAATTCTTAGCCAAGATTGAGACAGTTTGAGACGCATGGTGTTCAGCTAATAGATCAACGAGGGCTGGATACGCAGCTGCTGAGGTCTTATTAAAGCTTAATATATCAGTCTGTTCTAGGAACCATTGGGAATGTTGATAACGCAGGTATTGTGAAATTTGACCATGATTGACGAAAATTTGTTTATTTTGGATAGAGGGGGAAATCAATGGGATTTTAGTATAGCTTTGTATTTCACGGTTAATACTAATATTAGCAACCCCGCATTCTTGATGGCTACCATGGAGAACAACGTAATCACATTCAGCAGTACCACCAACAGCTTCCCAACGTGTTCTAAAAAAGCATTTCAATGCTGTTTTAACCAATTCATGTCGAACCCGATATTTATCAGAAGCGGTTAACATAGCTTGTAAGTGTCCGCAACCAATATGTTCAGGCATTGTCAATATGTCTAAAGTTTGATACATTTTTTCACGCGGGATCTTTGATAAAATATCATGAATTGCAAAATCCGGCGGTAATTGCTTAACAACGTCCCTAATCCCAGGGTCAATACGATCAGATAACATATTAACTAATTTTTCCGCGGCAACTTTATCACTATGCATATAGAATCGACCAAATGCATCTAAACGACGTTGGAATAATGTATTAACCTGGGCTTCGCTCAGGTCAGACCCTAATAATTGTTCTGCAGTTGCCAAATGGGTAATAAATTCACCCATATCACCACCAGGGGTGCCAATAACACCGCTATCATCACGACCATCAATACACGATAAACGACCATGGACCATAAATGCAGCCATTTTGATCCATTGGATATTATCACCAGTTCCCAAGTGCCCAATAACTTGTTCAAGGGTCATTTGTTTTTGACCGACTTTATTTGATTCTAAACTTTTTTGGGTCTGTTGTTGGTGATATTGGACCGAGACGGGGATGTTTTTACGTTCTAGAATTGATGGGTTTCGTGAAGATGAAAATCCCATTAATTTCCATGATCTCATACCACCCGCGACAATCGCAGCTAAATTATGATTAGTTTGTTTTAATGCGCGAACAACTTCACGGGAGTCGGTATCATTGGAACAGACGACAGCAATTAGACCATCTTTGGGGAAAGATGTGGTAATTTTATCAATATTTTCCTTTGGAAACCAGTTCGCGCCACGAATATACCCAACCGGTGATAATATTTCTTCTTCGGAACGGACGTCAATAATATGCACAGAACGACCTAATTGTGCAACAAAATCTGGTAAAACGGTTAATTTATGCGTTAATAGATGTGAGATCCAGTTACGACGGGTGGAATATTCTGGATGAGTTGATGGGGGTAAATGTGCGCTGAGTTCTAAAAATTTATTTTGGGCATCCGGGGATAATAATTTTAACGTATGGATAGATGAGGATTGATTGTTAATAATATATTGAGTATCACCACTTTTTGAATTATTTGAACGTTTTTGGGCGATATGGCGATCAGTGGAATCAGTTGGGAGGGTATTTCCAATTTCAACATTGACCGAAAAAAGCGAATTCAATTTTGAAGATTTTGATTTTCTTGATGAGACAAGACCATTATTGATGGTTGAAAAGTCAGCGGCATTGTGTTCACCATGTGGGGAAAGTGGATGATTCAATGATTGGATTGATTTTTTAAGCCCATTGCGATTTTTAGTAACTGAAATTGATTTTGCGGTGTTTGTTTTGACACTTTTTTGTTTTGATTTGCTCTTAATGCCAGATTGGCGGAGCATTACACTGAAATAAAATTGGATCGTTTATATTATAGTTATTAAATGAGTGTAGTTATGGGGTGAGGGTATTATGAGGGTTTTTTGAGAGTTGGGGGTCAATGTGCAATGTTGAAATGAGGGCGTAGATGATGTTGCTGAGGGTTAAATATATGATTAAAGGATTTGACAGTATGATTTGTTAAAGAAGGGGATAAATTTGCACCGATATAGTCCGATATGATGGAGAAATGATTGGGAGGGAATATTTGGAACTCAATTTTTCAAAAAATGTTTTTTTCATTTCTTTCTCGCGAAAAAGATTTAAAAAATTATAATTTCGGGTTAAATGGTGATCTTTTTGTAGTATAAGGGTCGTAAAGAGGTGTGGATCTGAATAACCTACAAGCTGGGGGAGTGAGTTCGGGAAGTGACGACATTTAAGCTTATTTTCAGCAAAAACACAAAAAACACACAAAAAACACACACAAAAAACACAAAAAAGCCAATTTTTTGGAATTCTTTGGAGTTTTAAAAAAAATAAAATTAAATCACATTTCCGGTCAAATTGACATTAAACAACATGAAAAGTATATATACGCGTGTCTATGCGTTTCTAATTAGATCAACTATCTGTTGATATTATAACTATGCGCAATTCTTTCCTCTAGTCATGTTTTTATTCAACTTTATTTCCCCAAAATTTTCACAAAATACGTTTCTCTTTATTAATCCGTTATTGTTTGAATTAAATATGTACTATAATCGTAAATAATGAAAAATATTGATACAGTATCGATTATACTTTGATACTACTTTATTTGGATGTTTTTTTAATAATTTTTAAAATTGTAAAATTTTGTTTCTATTACAATTATATCACTATTTCAAGCGATGGGATTTTGTCATGATATATTTATCCACTTTTTACGTCTATATTATTCATGTTATTTCGTTTTACCCGAACTATGTCATTCAAAACTTCATTTAAATTTTATAATCTTTTTTTTTTTATCAATTCATTTTCTCCCTTTTAAATCTTTCCCCTTCTTTTACAACACTAATATCACACCCCGGATTTGAATCTATATTGTACATATTTCACCAAATACATCATGTACACCCATCATCCCAATCAAAAAATTATCGCAACAAATTAACCAAGAACCATCATCATCATCATGTTTGCTTCAACTAAACAATATATTTTAACCATTATTTTTGCATTATTTGCAATTTTATCTGTTATTGCTCCAGCTGAAGCTGTTGCTGCAGGTAACGTCCTTTGTGGTCTCTTCTTAGCAGCGTTAGCAATCTTTGTTGTTTTTACCTTCATTGGTTGGTACTCACAAAAGGGTCAAGGTTCTTCATCTAACGTTGAAGATGAAGCTGAATAAAATATCTTCACATTTGACTTTTTAATTGTATAGTATAACAACATATAGATATCAAAATTAAAATTAAAATTAAAAAAAAAAAAAGAACAACACCAATCAGAAAAAAACAACATTTTTGGTTGATTTGAACACAACAAAACCCCCCATACCCAGCCATCATGTCTAATATATTTTTCAATATCAATTCCGCTCCACGTTACTTTACTCTCGGGTCATATTCAACATTGTAATTAATAAATTGATAAAATAACAATTAATTTATTGATGCTGAATGTTGGGATGAGCCAAAATATGCATTATATTTATTTTGTTTAGTTTAGTCTGGATGTGTTATCAATAAATTTGCAACTTTTTGATTTTTTTGGATTTTTTTGGATTTTTTTTTAGCATTGCAAAAAGTACAATAAAAGAGCCCTTGGGATACCTACTCCGATCCGCCCGATTTCGAGAATGCAATTACCAATACTGGAATATAATTGAATTAAAAAACAAAACTGACCAAAATTTGCCAAATAAAAGAATTGAAGCATTCGCAGGAAGAAAAAACAGTACAATTGATCTGTCTAATATTCCAACAGGATTTAACGATAATAAAATACAACATATCGTTCTTTACTCCCACCTTACGCCATTTTAGTTCCATTCTACCCCAAAATAAAAATATTTTTTTGCTTGTTTTCTCACTTTGGTAAATTCAGCCTCCAAATGCGTGAGTATTTTATTATTACACCATTACATTGCGCAAATACCAAGGTTATTACATTTAAAGCGACTTAACACTCCGAAGTAACCTGTTAATCGCCCCGTTTTTTGTTGTTCTTATAACGGATTTTTTTCTTGTTGCGAATTTCCCACTTTTCCTCAACCATCACCACTTCCTGCCATTTTACCCCCTCAAACCCCTCACTAAATCGCCATACCTACCACTTAGTTAAATGTATCGCCCAGCAGTGTTATCTTTAACAATTTTGATAATTTTATCATTATTTGCATTGGCAACATCGCGTCCTGATCTCAACGTTGACTTCCAATCCGTTCAAATTGGTAAGAATATCAATTTATCTGACAGCGCACGTCAAATTGAACTACTTTATCCAGCACTTAACAGCCGTTCTGATACACATTTTGCTTTAAAAGCAGCTATTTCATCTAGTTTAGATGTTATTAGTATTAAATCCATCAAATATAACGGTGCGGTCAACGCACCATCATTTAAAAGCTGTCAAGTCTCTGTCTTTGAAATTGAAAAAAAAGAACCAATTTTTTCACAAACAACCACAACTTTTGATCAATATTCAAGTTTTGAAATAATCCCAGAAAATCAAACAAAATTTGAATCCAAAACCCCAAAAATGTTTATGTATTTTTGGTGTGTATTAAATTCAATCCCAACCCCAAATGCGGGTTCAGAATCACCGGAGATTGTTTTCAGTTGGGAAACCTCAAATGGGATTGAAAAAGATACCATCGCAATGCCGTACTATTTTATCCAAAAGGAATTAATAAAGACTAAACTTAACCCAGATGTTAGTTATTATAATACCCCAGCTCCTTCGACTAGAATTGATAGTACTTCACATTTTTACCCATCAATAACTGTCGATCTAGGCCTTGATCGTATAACTAAACTATTTCCCATTCAAACTGTTCGTATTAAAGTCCTTGATCAACATGCCATGTTAACTACATTTGATCGTATAGATGGTAATAGTCCTCATTTTTGTCGCATGAATGGTTATGAATTCACCAAAGACGATTTAAAAATTATCCCATGGGCTATGGATCCCAAAATGATCTCTGCTATTGAAATCAATATTGATTCAATGCAATTTATGGCTATTTTTGTCCCATCAGAATCAACCCCAGACCCTCAAATCTTATATCGATTCCAATTTGAATGTAATTCACTTATTATCCATGCACCGAATTCCCATGATGATGAATCATTACCATTGATTAATTTAGGTATGGAATTTTTAGGTTATCAAGAAGGACAAATTGTTGAATCATTTACACTTTCTACCGCAAAAAAAACCGCAAAAAAAATCGGCCCATTTCCTTGGTTTAGAACATCACTTGGTGAAACATCATTAATTGCTGCAACTATTGGTGATATTATTGTCTCTGCAGAATATGATTATAATCATTATGATCAAGCTAAACAACACATCAATACAGATTCTCAAATTTCAATTCAAATTGCCCTCCAAAATTGTGAAATTTCAGGTTTCCCAACTTTTCAGGCTTATCAAACCCTTCATAATTTAACAACTGAAATTAAATTTTCAGATTATGTTGAACTTGATATGAAAAGTATCAAGCAAGGTGGGATATTAACTTTTTCAATTTTTGAAAAGACATACCCATACCATTCTCCTCGTCCAGTTTCCCTCCATTTACGTGGTGTTGTGTCATGTCAACCAGACCGTGATTCTTCACGCTCTGTCGTTGCTACTTCTTTATTCCGCTCTACTACCAATGGTATTAACTCAGATTTAAAAGATATGCAATACGTTCGTCCACTCCCTCCAGTTTCCTCTAAACAATCATTCCTAAACCCAGGTGTTGTTTATGATAATTCCGCACCATTATCCAATATCAATTTTGAATTTACTAAAATTGATTGGCCTCTTCAAGCAAAAAAACAAGAGATTGATAAATTACATTTCAAATTAGAATTTCTCCATCGTTCAAATGGTTGGCTTGGTGGGTTCCAATGCAATGCTGTATCAGGTCAAGTTAATGAATCTGTCAAAGTTTTACTCGCTCAACATGCAGATGATGGTATTTGGGCCCGTCCGATTGAAAAATTTAACACCAAAGAAACTCATCAATTCTTAACCTTTGCGTTAGATCGTCAAACCACTGCGTTAGATACAAGTGATAGTGTTGTTTCATTTTCATTAAACTGTACTGAAGCTAAAATTCGTTCATATTGGACTTTTGGTACATTGACTGGTGCTTCTGATTATTTAACAGTTTCGACCCGTGTTGAACAAAAAGAAGAAGGAAAAATGATGATTACTGATGAAAACTTAGGTACACCTTCTGGAGTCATTCCTTATCTTAGTAAATCGAGTTATAAATGGACTCCACGTTCATTTGATGAAGAAGTTAAAAAAATATTAACATGGATGATTATTGCTATTATTCTTATCGTTCTCTCCCCAATTATTCTCATTGTTGTTTGTTGTTTATGTTGTTGTGGGTTTTGTGCTGCGACGAGTTCTACTAATAACGGGGCTTTAAGACCGCACGGTGGTGGTGGTGGACAACAGGGTATTGTTATTACCACTTACGGTCAACCCCAATTCCAATCACAACAACCACAGGGAGATTTTGGGAACTATAACACTTTTGGTAAGAAATAATAAGTCGATAATCCATATTCACTCATTAATTTATTAGTTTTTCCTCGTTTTTCTCTTTTTAGTCATTTTTCGTTTTCTCCTTTTAAAAACACTTTCCCATATTGTTTATTCCCCGAAAAGAATTCATAGATAGTGTATGCTCCAGTCTTTTTCGAGATTGGCACTCCCTTGTTCTGTCCTAGACCTCGTTTTTAAACTTCGCGTTTTGTTTGTTAATTTTACAATTTCCCGCTTTTTTATTTTTGATTAGATTGTTTCTATTTGGTCAAACCAATAAATATAGCTTATAGACTTACCAAACTTGTCGTGGGATTAGATTTAAAGAATATAGAGAAATGTTAACCGGTATTGGAGAAGGGAGTGATCCATGTTTTGCTCAAAGTAGGTTTAATTTGCCAGAGCTCAAATTTTCTACGATTAGATACTGTCCCGTTGGCCCCAGTTGTACAATAATACTGGTAACTTTTGGGGCGCTAATTACACTTCAAGCAGAACAATTTATCCCATTCTCCCAGTGTCCATTTTTCCTTTATCTACGGTTAGAAGAATAAATATAGCGTAAAGCAGTGGTCAAATATGTAGTTATAAATCAACGCATGGATATTCTCCCCTGTTTGAAATGATCTTCCCCCAAAATTTACTGGAGAATATTTTGTTTCAGTAAAACCGAAAATTTTCATTTAAATTTCCAACTCAAAAAATGTTGATAAATTGTGGTTCAAATTATTGCAAAAACCTCCATAATGGCCTAGTAGCATGATATACTCGGGGTAATACTGGTATATAATGGTTTATCTTAATTGTATCCTCTACATAATTTCTAATTACTCCGAGATATGCCATTAAAATCCCAAAGTGTTGCACTCATCTCGCCACAAAAATTAAATTCTCACCTCAATCCGTACAACTAATAATATAACCACTAATACATTCATACCCAACATTAGAAATCCTCAACACATGGGTAATATTCTTACAGGAGACGAAAAGACCGTCAAACGTATGTTTTTTTTAAATTGTTTTCCAATTTTATTTTACATTTTTTATATTTTTTTCAACACTCAACTTGTCAATTTCTCCTCAACTCCCCAACCATTGATTCCCCCTTAATATTATCATTATAGAGGTTATTCGTCAACACAAACGTATGTTTCCCACTTTCTACTTCATATATCCCTTGAGTTGAAATCTGTTTCCAGTTTACCAACATTTTTCATAGTCTCGACCACAATCCATCACTCCCAATCATCATTATTACTCATTCGCGCAATCATTTTCACTGCCCAACTTCCATATACCCTCATCTCCACCCACTTACCCATTCTCCCCCCTGTTACCTCACATCTGACCTAAATAGGCGATATTGATCGTGCCATTCGTCAATTAGAACAAGAGCGTACTCGCATGCAAATGCAAGAAAAAAAAACTGTCATGGAAATGAAAAAATTAGCAAAAGAAAACAATCCAAAAGTATTAAAAATTATGGCAAAAGATATCATCCGTATTCGCCAACATCAGGAAAAATTTATTGATTTGATTGTAAAAATGCGTGCGGTTTCGTTACAAATCTCTGCAATGGCTTCAACTCACCAACTTACTGAAAGTATTAAAGGTGCAACCCAAGCTATGCGTTTTATGAATAAAACTATGAATATGCCAATGTTAAATCAAATGTTAATGGAATTTGCTAGACAGACTGAAATGATGGAAATGGGCTCCGAAATGATGGGTGAAGCTATTGATATGGCTATGGATGGGGAAGAAATGGAAGAAGAAACTGATGGTGTTGTTAATCAAATTTTGGACGAAATTGGTATTAATCTTGATCAAACTATGTTAAATGCGCCAACTTCTGAAAAACCACCAGCAAAGGTTGAAACTGTTGATACTGATTTGGAAGAAAGATTGAATAAACTTGGGAGATAAGTTTTTCATAATAATTACAATTGTCATTTTTTCACCAAAAAAAGACTTATTATGACAATTCATTCCTCCTTGTAAATTAATTTTAACATCGCATTTCGTAAGTATTATGGAATGTTGTCCAATGTAAAGTAACATTATTAATTGATAATCATATCTGTCAACTCAGATATCTTCTTTTTTTTTTTTTCAACACAAGTGTTGATCCAAAGCCCAAAAAACTCAAAACAAACGGCCCTAAAAATGTATGTGTGAATAAATATAATTTTTATTATTACTAATTAGGTTTATTTCTTGAGATTCATTTCTTCATTGGGAGAAGAAGACGTCTTATTGTTCTTCTCCTCTAAATTGTTCACTGAATCCTCCCCCCAAATCTGGTCCAAATTG
>Ga0256901_1001798_pt1 | contig 10359 bp, 11 predicted proteins | sample MC6MC0689MT_FD_190200 | JGI IMG/M metagenome (GOLD analysis project Ga0256901, IMG submission 190200) | Metatranscriptome of enriched soil aggregate microbial communities from Iowa State University, Ames, United States - MC6-MC0689-MT... | ecosystem: Environmental > Terrestrial > Soil >... | reverse complement strand
CTAACCCTTCGGAGCTCTTGTATTCTGACAAGATGAAAAACCTTTTAGAGGAGTTGACCAAAACTTACGATTTTGTTATTGTCGATTCTGCTCCAGTAGGTTTAGTTTCGGATGCTATACCTTTGATTAGAATGGCTGATGTAAATTTATTTGTGATCCGTTCGGGTGTTTCTCGCTATCAGGCTGCTTCAGTTCCAGAACGCTTATCTAAAGAATTCAACCTCTCTAATATCGCCATTATTTTAAACGCTTTTGATAACGATATTCTGCATAGCAGGTATTATACTACTAATTATTCGGGCAGCTATTACGCCAATTACTATTATTATTCAGATTACTCGAATAAAGGTTATGGCAGCGGATATTATAGCGACGAGCCTGATAAGAAGTGGTGGGAATTTTGGAAAAGGAAATAGACAATGATTGATAGTTTGTACAGGTGGTATCCAGTGTATACGAATTCTAGAGCAGAGAAAAAGGCATATCAGGAACTACAAAAAAAAGGCATTGAAGCCTATTTACCGCTTAGAAAAGAATGGAAACAATGGAGTGACCGCAAGAAATTGGTAGAAGAACCTTTGTTTAAGTCGTATCTTTTCGTACGTATCTCTAACAAAGAACACGCAGAAGTTTTAATGACCCCAGGTATTAACCGATTTCTTTACTTTTCGGGTAAAGTTGCTGTAATGCCCGACAAGCAAATGGAAGATTTGAAGCTATTATTGGCTTCTGGCGAAGATTTAGAATTAATAGACCACGATATTCAGCCAGGCGAAAGAGTATTGGTAAATGCTGGCCCGTTTAAAGGAATGCTTGCCGAATTGGTCTCTATTAAAAATAAAAAAAGCCTAATTTTAAAGTTAGAAAACTTGGGCTATGCGATAGAAGTGAAAACCTCTATGGCGTACGTGGAACCGCTTAAATAAGTGAATTTTGAATGAGTGAAGGGTTGAATGATTAAATAGAGCTAATATCTTTTTTATTTGGTCATTCAAAATTATAACTGGGCATCATGTCAAGTTTATTCAATCATTTGAAATCTAATCATTCGAAATTATAAATACCGTAAGTCTCAAAAATGTGACTGAAAGGGCGAAGCTGTGACGAAGAATTAACATAACAAGAGCAAAAAACTAAATGAGCCAACAAACACACTACTGGAGTATCGAACCTCAAAACTCGCTTTTAGACCTGAAGTTAAAAGACACTTGGGCTTATAGAGATTTGCTTTGGCTTTTAGTAAGACGAGATTTTGTTTCATTTTATAAGCAAACCATTTTAGGGCCGCTGTGGTTCTTTATTCAACCCCTATTAACAACGCTTATTTTCACCTTTGTGTTTGGGAACTTAGCAGGTATCAGTACCGATGGTTTACCGCAGCCCTTATTTTATATGGCAGGCATTACCGCTTGGAATTACTTTGCCGACTGCCTAACCAAAACATCAACTGTTTTTAAAGATAATGCCAACATCTTTGGGAAGGTTTATTTCCCAAGGCTTATTATGCCTTTAAGCATTGTGGTGAGTAATTTAGTGAGGTTTGGCGTACAATTCTTATTATTCTTGATCGTGATGGCCTACTACTACTTTACTGGCGCTAATTTTAATATTACTTGGGCTATTTCACTGTTTCCTTTAGTTGTGGTGCTAATGGCATTACTAGGTTTAGGAACAGGAATGCTGATTTCTGCTATGACCACCAAATACCGCGACTTAGCTTTCTTAGTAACGTTCGGTGTACAGCTGCTCATGTATGCCACTACCGTAATTTATCCATTAAGTACCGCTTTAGAGAACTATCCAACTTATTCTTGGATTATCGAATACAATCCAATGACACCTTTAATTGAGACCTTTAGGTATGGCTTTTTGGGTAATGGAACTTTTAGCTGGGGCGCCATTGGCTATACTACTGGAATTACATTGATATTACTACTGATTGGCATTGTGGTATTTAACAAAGTAGAAAAGAATTTTGTGGATACAGTGTAATGCAAATTAACAATCTAGAATTCTTAACAATCAAATCGTTCGACCAAAAAGAAACAACGACTAACTAAAGTAATCGCAAAAAAGCAGACCTTTCTAAAATTCCGCTTTGTCATTCCGAACTTCGTGAGGAATTTATTTTCAATATCATGAGTAACATTGCTATAAAAGCAGAAAACTTAAGTAAAGCCTACCAATTGGGTGAAATAGGCACAGGTACTATTAGCCGCGACTTAGAGCGCTGGTATGCCCGCATCCGTGGTAAAGAAGATCCATTTCTACGTATTGGTGAAACGAATGACCGTACCGCCAAAGGCAATTCCGATATCGTCTGGTCTTTAAAAGACATCAATTTCGAAATTGAACAGGGCGATGCAGTGGGTATTATTGGTAGAAATGGTGCAGGAAAAAGTACCTTGTTAAAAGTATTAAGCCGAGTTACCTCTCCTACCTCAGGGCGCATTACTGGAAAAGGGCGTATTGCTTCTTTGCTAGAAGTGGGAACAGGCTTTCACCCAGAACTCACTGGACGTGATAACATTTACCTTAACGGTGCCATTTTAGGCATGCGCAAAAAAGAAATTACCAGAAAGTTCGACGAAATTGTAGACTTCGCTGGTGTAGAGCGTTACATTGACACCCCTGTAAAACGTTACTCGTCAGGGATGTATGTACGTTTGGCTTTTGCTGTTGCTGCTCACTTGGAAAGTGAAATTCTCATTGTTGATGAGGTGTTAGCTGTGGGTGATGCGGAATTTCAGAAGAAATGCCTAGGGAAGATGGGCGAAGTAAGCAAAGGCGAAGGAAGGACCGTGTTGTTTGTGAGTCATAATATGGGGAGTATTCAGCAATTATGTAGCAACGCAATTTTGCTAGAAAATGGAAAACTTTCACTAAACGGTTCTGCAGCTCACGTCGTTGAGAGTTACATATCTAACAAATTAAATACACAAGCCGTATATAATTTAGAAACATCCTTAAAAAGTGTCTACTTTAATCAAATATCCTCATCAAATGGGAAAGGCGAAACATGTAGTGACTTTTTGTTCAATGAACAGATTGAACTTCACTTTAGTTTTACAGCAAATGAATTGCATCCGAGTCTACAAGTAGGAATTGGTCTTCAAAACAGATTTAACAACCGAGTTTTCACGGTTCTACGTGAAGTAAGATTTTTTAAAAAACGAGATGACAGATATTATGGTTCTTTAAAACTTCCAAGTCATTTAATCGCACCTAACAAGTATTCTTTTGTTTTCGCACTATGGCTAAAAAATGGCACGGTTTACGATCTTGTTGAAAACGTGTGTAATATAAACGTTCACGATAGTGGAACTGAATTAGCTATATATGAGGGAGATGATTACGGTGATGTTATAGTAGACGCCGTATGGGAGTAAAAAATCTTATAAAGAGGATCTGCCTAAAAATTTATAAAATAGGTAGAGCAGAAGAATATAATGCTCACCAAAAAGAAAGGCTAAAGATTTGGGAAGAAAATTCGATCTTCGATAAAAATTCAGTTGAAATAGATGAAAATGCAACAATATCAAATAATAGAAGAGATCCTAATCTAGTAAATATCGGTAAAGAGACTTGGATTCGTGGAGAGCTGATTATTTTCAAACACGGGGGTCGAATAAAGATCGGGAACAACTGCTTATTAGGATCCCAAAGTAGAATATGGTCCTCAATAGGCATTGATATTGGAGATAGAGTTTTAATTTCCCATAATGTAAACATACACGATAATATCTCCCATCCATTGGATGCTAATGAGCGGCACGAAGATTTTATGTATATTAAAAAAAACAAAGAATTGAGAGAAAACACTATTATTCGAGAGGAAAAAATAATTATTAAAAATGATGTCTGGATTGGATTTAATAGTACTATCCTAAAAGGAGTTACAATAGGGGAAGGCTCAATAATAGGTGCTAATACTGTAATTACAAAAGACATTCCTCCTTTCTCAGTAGTAATAGGTAATCCTGCAAAAATCATTAAAAATGTTAAAACGAATTAGAGTATTTTTTAAAAAATTAAAACTGATTTTGAATCATTCTGATCAAATCATTAATTTATCAAAGCGAGAATTAGACGACACCAAGAGCACAAAAATACTTTTGGCTAATTTAATCCATCAACAACATTTAATTAGAGAGCCTAAATCCTTACATGAAGTTGAATTTCAAGTATTTTCACAATGGGGTGATGATGGAATTATTCAATACCTAATTTCAAAAATTAACATTGAGGATAAAACTTTTATTGAATTCGGTGTAGAGAACTATATAGAATCTAATACTCGATTTCTGTTAATAAATAATCATTGGACAGGGCTAGTAATCGATGGTTCAAACGAGAACATAGAGTACATTAGAAATGATAAAATATCTTGGGCATGTGAATTAATGGCAATACATAGCTTTATAACTGAAGATAATATTAATACAATAATCAAAAATGCGCACTTTAAAAATGTCGGACTGCTTTCAGTCGATATTGATGGAAATGATTACTGGATTTGGAAAACGATTGATGATATCAGTCCCGTAATAGTTATCGCTGAATATAATAGTTTATTCGGAAAGAATACAAAATGGACTATACCATATGATGCTACATTTGTTCGAGGACAAAACAAACTACCTTTTTGTTACTATGGAGCATCTCTAGGGGCATTAAGCGATCTCGCTGAACAAAAAGGGTACTCTCTTATCGGATGTAATAGCAAGGGCAACAACGCATATTTTATAAGAAATGATAAGTTGAGCTTTTTTGAAAAGAAGACAGTTGAGGAAAGTTTTGTTTATTGTCATTTTACAGAAGCTTTCTCGGATAAATGCCTACTCACACATGAAAAGATTGAAATTTTAGATGGATTACCCATTTACGATATAACTAATAATGAAATTAAAAAAATTGATACAAAACTTATCGAAATTTGAAAATCTTAATTATAGGTTCTGAAGGTTTTATAGGAAACCATTGCGTTAGCTTCTATTTAAAAAAAGGTTGTAAAGTTTTTGGATGTGATATTTTAGATTATAAAACTTTAAATTACGATTATTTCAAAATATCTAGATTATCACCCAATTATGATGAAATTTTTATAAATAAAAAATATGATCTATGCATTAATGCTTCAGGAAACGGGAACGTGCAAGTATCTGTTAATCATCCGTTAAAAGATTTCGAAGCGAACTGTAGCGATGTAATTATTTTATTGGAAAAATTAAGAATATACTCCCCAGATTGTAAATATATACACTTATCTAGTGCTGCCGTATATGGAAATCCTACCAACTTACCTATTTCAGAGGAAAGTGTTTTAAATCCAATTTCTCCCTATGGTTGGCACAAATTAATCTCTGAAAAAATCTGCAAGGAATATGCAACACTTTATAAAATGAAAGTGGCAATTTTGCGACCGTTTTCAGTTTATGGGCCAAAACTTCGTAAGCAACTGTTTTGGGATATTTATCAAAAAATCAAAAACAACTCTAAGCAGATTGAGGTATTTGGTTCAGGCATGGAAAGCAGAGATTTCATTTATATAGAAGATTTGATAATAGCCATAGATTTAATATTTGAAAAATCTGAATTGAATGGTGACATTTACAATTTAGCGAATGGAGAAGAAGTCTTTATTAAAGATGCCGTAAATGATTTCGTAAACATTTACAATGATGAAACTAGAATTAATTTTTCAAACAATAAATTGGCAGGTAGTCCGGTGAATTGGCTTGCAGATATTTCAAAAATTAAAAAGTTAGGATACCAACCAAAACACAATTTTACCGATAACATAAAATCCTTAGTTTCATGGATGAAAGACCTGAGATAGTTGTTTTCAGCCAGAATAAAATAGGTGGCGTACAAAACTATTTTTACAATTTGATAAAATTTGATAAAGATAATCTCTTTGTAAAAAAGTGGCTATTTTCCGATCATGTTGATGACAAAGATGCTAGACTCCCACAACCTTATAATCTTTGTGATGAACATTTTTTCCAATATGGACATGAACACTTATACAAATCTGTCAAAAATATAAGCAAATTTATTTCTAACAAGCCAGGTTTAGTATTTGTAAATCATGCAATTGAGTTAATAACAATACATAAATATCGTGCAAAAAAACAAAACAGTTGTTTACTTCTGTCATGACGAACTCTATGTCAACAACGCAGTAACTTACGAGTTTCTAATAGATGTTTATGTTACACATAATCTTCATTTTTACAGACAATTAAGGCAACTACTTCCTCATAATAGAGAAAATGACATTTACTACTTACCATACGGAATTGAATTAGCAAACCGACCACAATTAATTGAAGATAAGCCGGGATTGTTAAAAATAATCTTCATTGCAAGACTACACGAAAAAAAAGGAGTTTACGATCTTTTAAAAATTTATGAAGAACTCACAACGCGAAATGTCCATTTTCAACTAACAATTATAGGAAACGGACCGGAAAAAAATAATATTGTTGCAAAAACTTCTGAATATAAAAACATCAATTTCTCTAGTCCCAAAACGACTGAGGAAGTTCTCAGAATTGCAGCCGAAAATCACATTTATGTTCTTCCATCCTATTTAGATGGAATTCCAGTCGCTCTGCTTGAAGCCATGAGCGTAGGTTTAGTCCCGATAATTTATAAATTCAATGAAGGAATTACTGAAGTAATTCAAGATAGCAAAAGTGGATATATTGTTAATTCAGGTGACTATCTAGCGATTTGTGATATTATAAAAAAGCTAGATGATGACAGAGATTTATTAAAATCTCTATCAAGGAAAGCAAAGGAAAAAATTGAAGATGACTATAATGCAGATTTCTGTTTCCAAAATTACTACGACCTATTTAAGCAATTTGAAACTCTTAAAAAACCTTTACGCGAACTGCGTATAAAATATGACGGAATTTTAGATTACCCATTTATTCCTCAAATACTTAGAAATACGTTAAGGAAATTGAAATATGCTATTAAATAATAAAGGTGTATCTGTAATTGTTTGTTGTTATAATAGTGCATCTAGATTACCTGAAACTATTAGGCATATCGCATTACAAGAGCTTAGAGCAGATATTGAATGGGAATTAGTTATCGTAAACAACAACTCCACGGATAACACTATCACAATTGCTTTAAACGAAGTTGAAAAATATGAAAGTCTTAACTCTCGTTGCAAAATAGTCAATGAGCTAAATGCAGGCCTAAGCCATGCCAGACATACAGGGGTTGAAGTATCAAAATATGATTATATTATCTTTTGTGACGATGATAATTGGTTAGAGAAAAATTATCTTCAAAACGCATATTTCATATTAGAAAATAATAAAAAAATTGCAGCTGTTGGCGGAAAAAGCGAAGCTATAAGTGATGTAAAGTTCCCAAGTTGGTTTGAAAAATACAAACAATGCTACGCTGTTGGACCACAAAAAGCTGAAAATGGTATTTTAAAGCATTATCAATCTCTATGGGGAGCAGGCTTAGTGTTTAGAAAATCTTTATATGTTGTTGCATACAGGAATCATCCATCATTTCTTTCTGACAGAAATGGAAATGACCTAAGTTCAGGTGGTGATTATGAAATATGTTTGAGAATGAAATTGATGAAGTTTGAACTATCTTATTGTGATAAGTTACAGCTTAAACATTTCATAACTTCAAATCGCTTAACCAAGGAGTATTTGGAGAAACTCCTAATTGGCATTAATAAATCGAATGAAATTATAACAGCTTATTTTGTAAAAGTGAGAACGGAGAGACTTAATTTTTTAGGCAAAATTTTCTTGTTTTTTAACGCTTTGATCAAATATATCCTTTCGAAATTTCTAGTTAAACGTTGGAATAGCGCCTACGAAAATCTAATAATCTTCAATTTAACAGGATTTGCTTTTAGAGAGGTTACGCAAATTGAACGTGAAATTAAACATCTAAGTTTTTAATGCAGCAGTCTAGCTTAGTTTCTATCTGCATACCCACATACAATGCAGTAAAATATATTGAAGAGACTATTTTATGTTTTCTCAATCAGAGTTACCAAAATATCGAAATCATTATCCAAGATGATTTTTCGACAGATGGCACATGGGAATTGGTAAGCAAACTTTTCGGAAACCTACATAAAGTTAGGTTATACCAAAACGAAAAAAATATAGGTATAGGTCCAAATTGGAATGCAGCCTATGAACAAGCTATTGGCGAATATATAGTGATAGCAAATGCAGATGACATCCACTATGCAAAGTTTATCGAGAATGGATTAAATCAGTTTCAAATAAAAGGTGTAGATTTTGTTACATTCAAATATTTTGTTCTTTTTGACAGTTCCAGAGAACGAAAATTAACACCGGAAAATTCGTATTTTAAAAGCGGATTTGTCAACAACGCATTTGAAAATGTTTTCTATAAAAACCCATTTCATATCGTTTTTACTATTTTCAAAAAGGACAAGTTAGATGCAATAAAAAGAAAAAATGGGTTATTTTTAAACACACAAGTTTGCGATTTCGAATTGATGCTTCATTATAGTAAAAATTACAATCTATACTATGATAACACTATAATTGGAGAATATAGAATTCATTCGGAAAACAATTCTTCAAAAATGAATGCAGAACTGAAAAGCTACGTTTACGATGTTTTACCTGCTTGGCATAAAGAAGTTAAATCCAGAAATAGTACACGGTATCTTTTAAAAAGCAGAGCACAATTGTTTCAGTATATAAAAGATGTTACCTTGTTTAGAACCAAGTTAGAAACAGGTTTATTAGTTAAACTTTTGAAATATGCTTTCTGATTTAAGACTTTGGATATGCAACTTCGTTATTGGTTACATTCCCTTCCATACAATTAGGCTATTTTATTACCGCAGCATAATGGGCTTTAAAATTGGCAAAGGTAGTTCTATACATTTAGGAGCAAAATTTAATTGTGCAAAGAATTTAGAAATTGGTAAAGACTGTACTATTAACCAACATTGCTGGCTGGACAACAGAGGTAGAATATTGATTAAGGACAATGTCTCAATTTCTCCTCACGTAAAAATTGTAACCGCGGATCATGAAGTAAAATCATTAACTTTCGAAGGTAGAAACAGAACTATTCTCATAGAAGAACATTGCTTTTTAGGAGTAGAATCATTAATACTGGGAGGGGTTATTTTATCTACCGGAACGATAATTGGGGCAAAATCATTAATCAATAAGTCTACACAACCTTTCGGAATTTATTACGGTATTCCAGCTTCTTTGAAAGGAAAACGTGACGAGAACACCATTAACTACTCAGCGTCCTATGTCAGGTGGTTTCATTAAAATCTACAGAATTCTTTTATTTAAACTTAACCATTTAGATCTGCTTAACTGGTGTTTCACAATTTTTCAAAAAATTAAGGGTTTAAACTCGGCTTCAACTATTCCTAAAAGCAGTAGAATCACCTGGCCTCATAAATTAACCATAGGGAAACATACATCTATTGAACATAATGTATTTTTCAAATATGACGGGCCCTATTCTGAAGGAAAATCCATTTTTATTGGCAATAATGTATTTATTGGAGCTAACTGTGAGTTTAATATTAAAAAGAAAATTACGGTAGGAAACAATACATTGATAGCATCAGGCTGTAAATTTATAGATCACGATCATGGTAAAGTCAAGTATGAACTTATGAGAATTCAATATGGGCCGGAAGCAGAGATAACTATAGAAGAAGATGTGTGGATCGGAGTGAATGCTATTGTCTTAAAAGGGGTAACTATTGGTAAAGGTGCCGTGATAGCAGCTGGAGCTATTGTAAATAAAAACGTCCCAAACTATCAAATTTGGGGAGGAATACCAGCAAAGAAAATTGGAGAGAGGAAATAATTTGATAACGATCGTTTTAATGGCGGTTCGCTAGAAAAAAGTTGAGATGGTATACTACTCTTTTCATCAACTACTATGCTCTGACTTTTATCAGAAGCTGGACTATATACCGAAAAGATGATATGTCTGTATAAACGTAAACACTTAGGCAGGCACTATAATTTTAAAGAGGCTCACGATAAAAATTATTTATTGAATATAATTAGCCTAATGAAAAAAATTATTTCCTGTAGATATTAATTTTCAGATGTATAGAAATTGAAAATAAATAAAAAAATTCTTATTATCACAAAACACTTCCCTCCTGAAATTGATGGGGTTGGTGATCATAGTTTTCAATTAGCAACTCGTCTACAGAAAAATGGTTACGATGTCGAAATTTTGACTGCGTCAAATAGTATTTCAGAAAATTTTATAATTTATCAAAATAAACTAGAAAATTATAGTTGTATCAAAGAATTGATTGAAATTATTAATTCTTCG
>Ga0256901_1001796_pt1 | contig 10364 bp, 8 predicted proteins | sample MC6MC0689MT_FD_190200 | JGI IMG/M metagenome (GOLD analysis project Ga0256901, IMG submission 190200) | Metatranscriptome of enriched soil aggregate microbial communities from Iowa State University, Ames, United States - MC6-MC0689-MT... | ecosystem: Environmental > Terrestrial > Soil >... | reverse complement strand
TGAGAAACCATCTATGTCCAACATTTTTAAACGATAATAGGCTGTGACTTCCTGTTGCGGAGTTTCATATTGGTAATGCTGGTTGTTACCAAGTGCTTCAATTTTTGCAAGGAAATGAAATGTTTTACCGTCGCTGCTTTTTTCTATTTCATAATGTTGAAAATTGAGCTCTTCATCACTGTTCCATTGCAATGCGGCTACTCTATTTTTTAGTGTTCCATTAAAATTTAACATCAACACTGGTAAAGGTGTGGCTGGCTCTATTTTGCTAATCGTATTTATATTTCTATTGGCAGTAAAGACATTTCCTGATGCATCTATAGCAATTCCTGTTGGACCTGCACCGCTTGTTAACGTAGACCACACCTGCGTAGTGATACCATTTGTAGTAATTCTGCTCACCGTATTGGCATATATATTAACTGTATAGACATTTCCCGATGTATCGATCGCTATATCATGGGGCCCTGAGCCAGCTGCCAAAATGCCCCAATTTTGCGTAACCGCGCCAATGGATGTAATTTTACTTACAGTATTACCGTTGATATTGGCTACATATATATTGTTTGCAGTATCTATGGTCATTGCATAAGGATTGCCAGAACCTAACGATGCAAATGTAGATATCGTACCAGCTGGCGTTATTTTAATTATGTTCCCATTATTGGAATTGGCGGTGTAGATATTGTTGAATTTGTCTGCTACAAGACCTAGAGGGTTAGTGTTTGCTGGAAATGAGGCCCATACTTGCGTTACAATACCGTTGGGTGTTACTTTACTGATACTGTTATGAGAATAATTTGCCACGTATACATTACCCAAATGATCAATGGTGATGGCCTGCGCTGATGGGTTAGTAGGTAGAACCGCCCAAGATTGAGTAACTATCCCGGAAGGAGTTATCTTACTTATCGAACCATAAAAATTACAAGTATACACATTGCCAATAGTATCAGTAATAAGAGTAATAGGTCCAGAATTATTAGCTAAAGTAGCCCATGCTGAAATGACGGTACCGTTTGCCGTTATCTTGCTTACCGTATTGCTATTCATGTTTGCTACATAGCAATTGCCAAATTTGTCGAAGGTTAAATTAGTTGGGCCTGAACCTGAAGGGAGCGTCGCCCAAGCTTGTGTAGTGGTTTGCGCAGTAGCGTAAGTAATAGAACAAAGGAGAAACAGTGATAAGAGCGGGAATAATTTTCTCATAAATTATCGGGTTGGTTAGGTGTTATTGATTGGTTATGGTCGTTTACGTAATCGAAATTACGTGCGTCAAAACTACTAAAAAACATCAATATAAGATAGCTCTTACGCATAGGCTAAAGGATAATCAGGTAAAAGATATTGCTTTACTATTAAGGAAATAGAATTGTAAGTAGCTACAAGTTGCTTTGAATTACCATTAGCGGCTGCAAAGAATTGAACTATCCTTTTCTTTCCTGCTTTCGGCTCCTCCATTACAGGCTGGATAAGCACCTTGTTGCTTTGTTAATAGGTAACGACATGTTTTAAGGTTAAACGATGTTTCGATGCTCCAGTAATGTATCGTTTAGACGCATGTTTAATTATTGTCATTTTGGGGACACGTGCGCCAGAAATAGTTTTACGTGCGGCAACGACGGAAAATAGTAAGGTACCTAGCAAATATTTCTCTAAATAGGTAGATTTAAATTATTTCATTTACTTCTATGAGAAAACAAAAATTGATCTATTGCTAATTAGCTTCTTAATTTGGTTGGTTTCGCTATCCCGAGCCCAATATAGTGTCCAATTCAAACTAATAGACTGTAGAGATAAAATGGATTAACGATATATGGCGTCGATATCTTAATTGTTTACAAAGCGGATGGCCAAAAAATCGACGGCATTCTTTTACCCGTAGACTGGAACCATATAGACACGGTAGTTCTACCTGAAAAAGGTATTTACCATGTTGTTTATGCCAATGTATTTGCTCAGACGATTGACAAAAAAGTTATCATCCAGCATAATGCTTTAGTTGTAATCAACCTTTGTACTGACTCACTCCTGAGTTACGATGATAATGAAATATTGAGCCTTAACCGCTTGCATGACCTATCAGATGGGGAAAGCATTATCGTTTTTATGATGGGTAATGGTAGCAGTGTGTAGGCCAATAGAAAATTCGGAAATTCGATTATCATAAGACAGCAGTGGATATTTTAAAACATTAATGACAGCGGGTCGTTCAACATTCAAGAAAGAGAAACAAATTAAAAGCAAGCAATGAATCTAGGATTTCAACACTCGATATTAATGAATGAATAATTGGCAATTAATCGTAAAATTTGACAGTTAGATATAAAAAAAATGTCGGATAATCTGAAAATTTTTCATTCATTCCAAGATGGCATAAAGTTTGATTTGGACTAATTAAAAGGTTGGCCAACCATTAATAAAGTAATTAATAATTATTCACTATTTAAAAAGGTTAACTATGTCACTCATCAAAAGAAATGGGCAATCCATCCCAACAATTCCAGCGCTGTTCGACGATTTTTTTAACCGCGAACTTTTTAACTGGGGAAACAATAACTTTTCATCCACAAGCACAACGGTACCATCCGTTAATGTCAGGGAAACAGCAGATAATTACGAGGTAGCACTTGCGGTACCCGGCATGGATAAGACAGATTTTACAGTCACGCTTGATGGCAATTTGCTGACAATCTCCTCTTCAAAAGAAAAAAAAGAAGAAAACGACAATGGTAACTACATACGCCGGGAATTTAGCTACCAGTCTTTCCAGCGTAGTTTTGAATTGCCAAAGCATGTAGTGGATGACCAAAACATAAATGCCCGCTACGAGCATGGAATACTGAACCTTACAATCCCTAAAAAGGAAGAGGCAAAACAGAAGGCACCGAGAATGATTGAAATAGCATAGCGGGATCGTCAGAATCAGAATAGTAATTATCCTATCTAAAAAGGGCATCACTAAGGTGCAAAGTAAAACAGGCGGCTGTCCCGATGATGGGCAGCCGCCTATTTATTTTTTCTTAAATGTCAGTAAGATGAAAAGAGTAATTGACCACTACCGCATCGTTGTAAACATGCGGGTGGCGGAGGGCTATATGGAAACAGGTATATTTTTTATAGGAAATGACAAAGATGCTGCACTGAAAATTTTCTATGAATTAGAAGGCAATAGGGAAGTTTCCAGTTCCTCCATACTGCGTCTTGACCTTATAGAACAGACTGAGGGAGTCGATACGATATGGGATTCGTTGGAATGTTCGATTGGTGAAATGGCCGATAATATAAGAACGATTACCAAAGAAACCTTCCGTCTGTTAAATCTGGACTAAAGCTTCAATTTCCTTCTGATAATGAACAATCTATTGTTTTCCGTTTGCATGATGTGTCTGGTCGTGCTGCTACTGATTTTCTTATTAAAGAGACTTAAACAACCTTATATGATCGCCTACATATTAGTAGGCATATTGTTCGGACCGTATGTTGGTGGCATATTTACCAATACAGATGATATTACTTCATTGGGCGAATTAGGGCTACTACTGTTGATGTTTTTTCTCGGAATGGAAATGGATATCCCTGACAGGCAAAGCCTGTTGCTAAAGCCCGTTATTGCGCAGGGAATGAAAATGTTGCTGAGTATTACTTTTGCCACAGTACTGGGTTTTATGTTTGGGTGGTCTGTTTACAGTACTACGGTGCTTGCGGTTTTGTTTATTTTCAACAGTACGGCGGTAGTTAGTGAATACCTGATTAAAAACGGCGAGCTGCATACCGGCCTCGGTAAAACGCTACTAAATATATTGCTGCTACAGGATCTGTTGCTTGCCCCTGTACTCACTGTATTCCAATTTATGGGTAAGCAGCAATTTTCGCCGGGAAGGATGGTAGCAGCCTTAATTGCCTGCGCCGTTATCGCTCTTTTACTGAGGGCCATCAGGCATAGAGACATTTTCAAACCTGAGTTTTTAAAGGAACTGGACAACGACCATGAACTACAGATTTTTCTCGGAGGATTGGTAAGTCTGGGCTTTGGCCTGATTGCTGAACTAGTTGGGCTAAGTGGTGCGATGGGTAGTTTTGCAGCGGGTATATTAATTGGCCGTACCAAATCATTTCAATGGTTGGAACATTCGCTAAAACCATTCCGGATTTTTTTTGTCAGCTTTTTCTTTATGTCTATTGGCCTTCGTCTCGATTTAGGTTACCTGGCGCTAAATTATAAAGTAATTCTTTCCGGAACGCTGATTGTGCTGTTATGCAATAGCCTGTTGACAGCAATTGTTTTTCGAACGTTACAGTATAACTGGAGGCAGAGCTTCTATAGTGGAGCTTTGCTTTCACAGACAGGTGAATTTGGAATCCTGATCTGCACCATGGCTTACAAAATGCATATTATTGACAGTGGCTTTTTTTAAGACGGGAGTAGCAATTACGGCGTTAACCTTGCTTTTATCTACTACATGGATTACTGTTTTAAAGAAAGTAGCTGTGACATCTGCAAACTGATTTAAAGGACAACATGCATTGGATATATGATACGGCTGGAACTGTATCCAACGTACAAGAAAATACAAGAATTATTTGCTATTCCTCAGAATGGCATCGTGTGCCTTTTATGCCTTTAATCAAGATTTGAAATAGAGCACTTGATTGGCTTAGTCGTAAATGTAAAAGCGAGCCTAAGAGAAGAGGCTCGCTTTTACATTAAAAAATATTAAAAGGTCATTTTCTGCTAAGGGGGAAATTACTATTTTTTGTAGGGCCACCGTCTTTATCAGTGCTAATCAAAGGTAAGTTCCTGATATCAGGTTTGTAATATGTAAAGTAATGCTGGCAATTTCAGGTTTTCGGTGCGTAGAAATTTACCGATATATCCATAATACTAACACTGTTAATAATTGCATCATGAGCGGAGACGGTCACCTGATCTGAGGTCGGATTCTGATAGAAAGATAGATATCGAAGTTGGTAGTAAAATAAACAAACGCCACAGTTGACATTTATACTATCAGCAAAATTATTCAAACTATCAGCATCAACTGAAGCCGTTAAAAAATTGCAGCATCGTTTTCAATGCATGACTACTGTGCATCCTTTCGCCATTTGCTAATGATTCTTCAGCGGCTATGGATGCTCGCGCACACATGCTGGTTTCGTAAGCCGAAATAGCATCCTGTAATGTTGGGTATGCTGACGAGGTAAGCATATCACTCAATTCCAAGGCATCCCGCATGGCCATATTTACGCCCTCTCCTGCGAACGGTGGCATCACATGAGCAGCATCACCCAACATCGTTACATTTGGCTGAGCCTCCCAGTGCTGGTCCAGAGGCATACAGTATATAGGACGGGGAATAAATGGCAATGTCGCATTTTCAAAAAGCGCGTACCAACTGTCATGCCATTCCGGATAATTGCCTTTAAACCATTCCAGAACCTGCGTTCGATTATTGAAATCAAGACCGCTGTCTGCCGCCCAGTTTTCATTCGTTTTGAAGCTGGCATAAAATCCAATTTCACCATTGCCTTTCTGACCCATCAGTATATTTTGCCCTTTGCCGAATGCCATTATTTTTCCGCCTTCGAGCAGTGCTGATATCTGCGGTGCGGTACGTTTTGCATCATAAATATTACCTTCCAGCATGGTGATTCCCGTATAAAAGGGTTTACTATCTGTAATGTAAGGACGAATTTTTGAATTGGCCCCATCGGCTGCTATGACGACATCCGCATAAACAGCATCTCTGTTTTTGAAATGCAGCAGCCATCCCTCGCCTTCTTTACTCATGGAAAGGAAATGACTGTCCCAAACTACAGTATCCGGGTGCAAAGATTCCAATAGAATTTTCCTGAGCGCTCCACGATCTATCTCCGGCCGAAAATGTGGACTCCCAAAATTCTCGTCCTCTTTCTTTTCGTGATCGGAAAAGAAGACATTTGCCTGTTCTTCCAGTATCTTGAGCCGATCCGCCTTGGGAAGAAAATTATTCTTGAACTCAGATAGCAGATCGGCTTTGATGATAGCGGCCATACCTGAATCTGTATGTAAGTCTAGCGGGGAACCTTGCACGCGGGCATATTTGTTGATATCCCTTTCATAAACACAAACGTTCAGCCCCTTTAGTTGTAGAAGCCTTGCCAGAGTTAATCCACCAGGACCGCCGCCCACAATGGCAATTTTCATATCTTGAATATTCATTTTTGTCTGCTTTATTTGACAGGACAAAATTATTTAGAAGGGAGCGAGGAGAATTGTATAAATCGGCCGTTTTGATTGCGGTTTAATTCTTTGGGAGAAACGCCGGATAGCCTTTTTACTTCTTTGATAAAGTGCGACTGGTCAGCAAAGCTTTCCCGTGGAAAAAGCTTTCCTTCTTTTATGTCAGGGAAAGATGCGCGGAAGCGAAGGATGTTACAATATGCTTTTAAGGATAAACCGAATTGATGGTTGAAATACCGGTTCATTTGCCTGCTGCTCCAGAAAGATTTTGCGGAAAGTTCCTGCACGCTCAATGCGCCATTTGAGCTATAGATGAGTTCGAAAAGTTTTTGTTTTCGTGGATCGGAATCTTTTGTCAGTAAAGATTGTATTTGTTCTGTGGCCTTATTACAGAAAAGCTCAAAGTCTCGCAAATCTTCTTCGTGGAAATCCCAAAAACCTGGTGGCAGGTAGGTAGCGCTATCCAATAGGTTGGCAATACTTATACCAATAATATATTCAATGGCCGGCAGTTTGAAGCTAATAGCAAACATAACAGTTCCTGAAGCCAGTATTGCCTCTTCAGGGCAGGTTTCTAATCCGGACAAGGTTATATGAAAAGGTTCTGTGTCAGACCTGGAAAAAAATAAATCAATTCGACCGTCGGGCAAAACAACCAGCGGTTTTTCGCCTCCGCATATATTGCGCAGCATCCAGAAGCCTTCTACAAATTCATCAATTGATTTGTCTGGTTTTATATGCTTGAATATAAAGTCGCTTTCCATGGTGCATTTAAGAATGACTAAAAACAATTACGCAATATACAGCTTTACAGTTCCTATAAACACAACTAAGCATTTGTCACATTAGGCCGGCAAGTCGATGTTGTTAAAATCGTTCTAATTGCATGGCTCGCTGCAAGCAAATTGGCTACCTTAACAACTATCGATAATAGCAGGGATATCTATCCCTTCGTCAAACAAAGTTTAGTAATTATGATAAAAGACCTGTTCCAACACCTTAAAAGCATAAGAAGAGATTTACATAAAAACTATGCAGAGCGTTCAGGAGAAGAATTCAGGACAGCCGCGCAAATAAGGACTTATCTTCAACAACACACCAATGCGCAAATAATCAGTGTCGCCAATACCGGTACCATAGCCGTTTTCGAAAGTGATATACCCGGTAAAACCATTATGATCCGTGCCGATATTGATGCCTTACCTATTAGCGAGAGCAATACCTTCGACCATAAGTCGATAAATGCTGAGGTGTCGCATAAATGTGGCCATGACGGGCATACAACTATATTGCTTGGACTTGCCCGTACGCTGGAAGAACAGCCACCCGAAAAGGGAACCGTTATCTTATTATGGCAACCGGCAGAAGAAAATGGCATGGGCGCCAAAGCAGTTATTGAGGACCGTAAATTTCAGCAATACAAAATCGATGAAACCTACGCCTTGCATAACCTTCCGGGCTTTCCATTAGGACAAATCTTATACAAATCGGGCGCTTTTACGGCTAATGTGAAAAGCCTGATAATAGACCTAAAAGGAAAAACCACTCATGCCGCCGAGCCGGAACATGGTCATAATCCCGCCTATACCATAGCTAGAATACTTGGCTATGCGCAGGAGCTGATCAACAACAAGCCAAACGAGCAAAACTTCTATCTGATCACACCGGTTTACCTAGAAGCAGGCAGTAAGGATTATGGCATTGCATCAGGCGCGGGCTCCTTGCACCTTACCATAAGAAGCTGGTCACCGGAAATATTTGCCCAGCAAACCCAGCAACTGACAGACTTTGTTGACCATATTTGCCAAGTGCAAAACGTCACAGCAACCTACTCCTGGACACAGGAATTCTGGACGAATAACAACGATGAGAAAGCTGTGGCAGTCATCAAGAAATCTGCTGATGACTTGGGCTTCTCAAAACAGGAACTATCAGCCCCTTTTAAATGGGGCGAAGACTTTGGCCTGTTTACACAGTCTATCCCTGGTGCGATGTTTGGTATTGGAGCCGGTGAAGATTGTCCGGCATTGCACAATCCGGACTACGATTTCCCGGACGAAATTATAGTACCCGCAGCCCGTATGTTTCATCAAATTCTAACACATGCACTTTAAGCCGACAGCAACTTCCTGGATAGAAATTTCCAGGTCTGCTCTTGAAAATAACATTCAATTTATAAAGAAATTACTACCCGAACATTGTACCTTTTCTGCCGTAATAAAGGGTAATGCCTATGGCCACGATATTGAAGTGTATGGTCCGCTGGCTTATGCCTGTGGCCTGCGGCACTTTAGTGTATATAGCATCAAAGAAGCCTATCGGTTGTTGCATGCTGTACAGGAAAATGATCACACTACGCTATGCCTTGGTAATTTATCCGAAGAAGAAATGTGCTGGGCGATCGATCATAACATAGAGTTTTACATCAATAATTTACGTTCCCTAGCGTTAGCTATCAGTACTGCTATGGCTTGTAAAAAGCAGGCTATAGTCCATATAGAAGTAGAGACAGGCATGAACAGAACCGGGTTTGAATTTAGCGCGTTAAAAAAGGTATTCCAGCTAGTAAACAGTCAGCAGCAATTTCTACACGTCAAAGGTGTTTGCACCCACCTGGCAGGAGCAGAAAGCATTACTAACAATGAGCGCATTCAAGATCAGATAGAGCGGTTTGAATCTGTAAAATCTCTTATAGCGGGAATGGGTATCACCATTCCACAATATCACCTGGCCTGCTCTGCTGTGGTCCTCCGCTATCCCGAGCACCTGTATGACATAGCAAGAATAGGCATTATGCAGTATGGCTTCTTCCCCAATAATGAAACGTTTACCCACTATCTTCTTAAAAATCCGGATCAGTTGAATCCGCTCAAAAGAGTGATGTCGTGGAAAACCAGGGTTATAGATGTAAAGGAGGTAGCTGCAGGCAACTACGTGGGTTATGGCACTTCTTATTATACCGATGTGGATACAAAAGTTGCCATCATTCCCGTAGGCTATGCTTATGGGTATGCACGCAGCCTGAGCAATCATGGCCGGATACTTATTAACGGGCACATAGTGGAGGTCATCGGTACCATAAACATGAATATGCTTACCGTGGACGTCAGTAATTTACCAGATGTGGCAATCGGCGACGAAGTGGTATTAATAGGCAAGCAGGGCAAGCAAGAGATTTCGGTATCATCCTTCTCTGAATTCAGCAACCAACTGAATTACGAATTACTGGCCAGGCTGCCTTTGGATATCGACAGAATAGTGGTGGCCTGACAATTGATTTAATGTGCGCTAATAACCCACGAACTGGAGGCATTATTTGCGGACGCATAACTGTACGTGTTTTTACAACCCACTGAAGAAAGGTAAAATTGGCGCTTTCAAAAGCTTGCCTCGAAAAGAAAAATAGCAAACTTTTTTTGGAGGTAATTTCGCAATTGATCATAAATTTTGACGGTGAAATATAAAATTATAAACATCAGACCAATGTATTGCCGGAGAAGGCGAAGGATTTGCAGGAGGTGCTGAAATAATAACGGAGATTAATCTCATAATTTCACAAAAACACAATTTAGATGTTTGATAAAATAATCTTTGATAATCTAAATTCGACTTCTTCCAGCTACAGCCTCCAAAGCGCTATTGTCCTGTTAAACCAAACAATAGATCGCTATCACGATACGGATTTTGGACTATTGTATCAAATCAGGTGGAAATATTAGGATTTCGATTGAATCTATCAGCACAAAATCGACTACATTGCCGAGCAAAAAAAAACATAGGTGCAATTATTTTTGCAACAATTGAAAGAACGATTACAAACTACATGAAAAAACATTTCCTTACGATGGTTGCTTTGTTGACAACGGTCGCTGCATTTGCACAAGTTGACAAAAATTCAGACCTATACAAAACCATCCTTTCTCAAGATAGTCTGTTGTTTGATATTGGTTTCAATACTTGCGACATCCGTCAGTTTGAAATTCTATTAAGCGACAGCTTGAAGTTTTATCATGACAAAGACGGAATTTCTAACAAAACAAAATTCATTGCCGACTTAAGGAAAGGAATTTGCAACGACACGGACAACCGAAAGGTAAAACGTTTTTTGGTAAAAGAAAGTACGGAAATCTTTCCTCTTTAC
>Ga0256901_1001793_pt1 | contig 10368 bp, 2 predicted proteins | sample MC6MC0689MT_FD_190200 | JGI IMG/M metagenome (GOLD analysis project Ga0256901, IMG submission 190200) | Metatranscriptome of enriched soil aggregate microbial communities from Iowa State University, Ames, United States - MC6-MC0689-MT... | ecosystem: Environmental > Terrestrial > Soil >... | reverse complement strand
TTTAATTAGGAAAAAACGGTTAAATATGGATTTAATGAGTGTTTTGTAAAGAAAAACAAAAAGAAAATAATTTTTAAAATGGAAGATTTTTTTTTAAAAATTTAAAAAAAAAAAAAAAAAAAACAAAAGCGTGAAACCAAAAGAGAAAATTTGATAATGAGATCGAGGTTGATGAGGAAGTATTTGCCCCAATGTAATGATTACAAAGGTCCATACACAAATTTACAATATCATAACAAGATAAAACGAAACGGAAGGACAAATCGATTGGGAAAAAAAATCAGAATTAAAAAGATCATAATTGGGGAGGGGTTTTTGGTGAGTTTTTTGTTGTTTTTTTTTTTTGAAAGACCAAATTTAAATTGAATTTTATAAGTCTTATATGAGGGGTGGAGTATATAAATGATGTCTAATCGGTTCAATTCGTTGAACATTTCAAGGGAGTCAAATTTATAATGCTGAGAGCGACGTTGTAATCACTTTCGCTAGATTGGGATTGAATTTTTAAAATTTTTTCCAAAAACGACAAAAAAGAAGGCTGGTTTCAGACAATATCGAAAAAAAGGTCAAAATAGGGCCAGTACAATGTAATTTCGATATATATTCCCAACAACAGAAAAGATAATGTGGTGTAGCGATACCATGAACGTGATGCACGGCGGAGAAGAGAAATTCAATCAAAATATTTTTCGTAATTAGTTTTTATTTGTTAAATTTCCAATGCCTTTCATCAAATTTTGGCAAAAACTCCACGACAAAAAACCATTTGATGAAAATAAGGATGTAAGTGTCGTGTTGTCAAATAATACCGAAAATCCGGGGTCATCCATCTTGTATTCCATGCTGTCACCTTGTGAAACCGCCAAAACATACGCTTTGAGAATCTGTTTAGATTCTATTTTTCCCTTTTACTTTTTTGTCATTTTTAATTTCATGTCTAAAACAACTTTATCCCTTTTTTATATTTTATCAACACTTTGTACGTGTATATTTACCACTGATAACCCATGTTATCGATCAATATCACCCTTCAAGACCCGAATTTTGATTAAAATTACTCCAGCTCAACCAACTTCCCCAACTCATTTCTTTATTATATTAGCTCTCAACTCAAATTAAATCCTCGAGCTATAATTCACCCAGTTTATTACACGCGTTTTATATACTCGTTTACGTTATTACGTTTATATAATCAATTTTTATATTGATTTAACTTTTTGAGCGAATTCTTTTTTCGCTGATTTTTAGTTAAAAATCATCTCTTCTCATCAAATTTTGCGTCACCAAACCCAAATTGATCCCAATTCCAATCACCATATCCATAATCCCACACGACACTACCCGTATGTACCACAAATCAAGCTCATTGTTTAAATCTGCCACATTTTGGGCACTGTTTACAACCATCACACTATTCTCCATTTCAATCGCGACATTTACAAACAATAACAGTTTCAGTCCACGACTGTTTGATAAAAGATTTATATCAACAGGCAATTATTTAAACGATATCCAGTCCCTTGGTACAAATGACCGCTTTAATACCCAATCCCAGACATCATCAACTATGAAAACTCTTGGCAATGTTAATATTAAACTCACACCATTACCAAAAAACACCACTTCTCTCCCGACCACTCAATGTCCCACGTGTTTACATTATTATTTAATACAAGTGAAACCCGATTTTAAAACCACTTTTGACAAACTTGATCAACAACTTTCAAATTCATTATCTCCTCATTACAATGTTATTACACGTATTAACCGAGAGTTAGTAGTTGTATCTGGCCCGGTTAACCCGTCAATTGAATTGATTCAACAAATTGTACCAGATTTTATTCAAAGCGCAAAAAAGCCAAAAAAATGAACCAGATTTTAACATTTTTGAACAAAACACCACTTCTAACCCGACCGCTCCACATTCTGACCACGAATTAGTAGATTTATTATCTTTAGCTCATATCGATTTGATCCCAATCATTACCGATCTTGGATTATTAAATAATGATGAACAAATTGAAATGTTTTCGAATTTTATTCAGTTTTTGGTCAAAGTTAACCAAATTTCTGGCATTGTTGGTGTTTCCCATTATACCCCGTCAATGAAGATTTCGATGCAACATTTGGAAAAAATTTGGTCTTTTTATACCCCAAATAATGCCGATATGATTAGCGATAATGGAGAAGATGGGAGTGATGATGAAGAACTCATTGTTAGCGATGTGGGACTCGAATTTGGACCTAAAGGTCAAGAATTTGTTAAACATTTTTCCAAAACTGAAAAAAAATTACAAAAATGTCTTTTTGAGACCCTTTTTTCACGTTCAAAATTCAGTAATTTTCAATCCCCACCAACCGAAGGTTCAAATCAGATTGAATCCGATGCATATTTAGACGTTATTCTTGATACCCATGTTAATAATAGCGATAATTTTGATTTTAATAATTTAAACTTTGATCAATTCCAAACTTTGCTCAAAAATAATAAAAAAATTTTTGAAAAAATGTTAAAGAATATTCAATTCCGTATTGTTGATGATGATGGTATTTCTATTTCTACTCGCTCTACAAGCCCATGTCAAGGGTTAATTGAAAAGTATTACACTCTTGAACAAGTTGATAGAATCATTAAACATACAACAATCCCCCCTTTACAAAATATTCAAAACAATGATTTTACTTCAATCTTAGAATATGCTTCAAAACAATTAATTCTGCACCTTTATACTATGCCTAAACAAAACCATCGGGATGATGTTGTAGCTGCCATTTCCGAACAAATTGAATGTCGAAATTTTCAAATTACAACACATAAACATAATAAAGATACAATATACCTCTCCTATATCACCCCCCCATCATTAAAAATCCCAACACAATTATCCTATGCATACCTGACATTGATTCCACAATTAAGTACTGATCATGATAACATTACCCAACAACTCTTACTCGAACAAACCAAATTAAATACTTGTATTAATTCCATCCTTTCGCATCCATATTTATTATCATTAACAATCCAACCACGTGTTGATACACAAAATATTAAGGCTAAATTCGTTTTGCAAGATCGTAATTTTGCAACTACAAAAATGTGGGATAAAGGTTTAACTGGGGCTGGTCAGACTGTTATTGTTGGTGATACTGGTGTTGATTATGATCATTGTTTATTCCATGACGCTAATCGTCCAACTACTGAATATAAGTCCCATATTGGGTTGTATAAATCGACTTTACCAGATTATAATCAAAGAAAGATCATTTGGTACATAACAAATTGGGGGGATCAATCAGATGATAGTAGTGGCCACGGGACCCATGTTGCTGGGACTATTGCTGGGTATGTTGATCCGAGCTACCCTTCAAAAGCCATTAGGGACCAATTGGAACCTTATTCTGGACATGGGAAAGATACAAAACTGATCGTTTTGGATTTTAAAAAAAATAGCATCAATGGATTGAATATCCCTGAGGATTTATATGCTCAAATTTTTGAACCATTTACTACAAAAGTGCCTTCTGCTGCAATTTCAAGTCATTCATGGGGTGGTGATGTCGGATATACTTCTTATTCATTGAGTACTGACCAATTTTGTTATAACAATCCATATCATTTGGTCATCTTTGCCGGTGGAAATAATGGTGTACAAGGTTTTGTTACAATTTTAAGTCCCGGCGATGCGAAAAATGTCCTTACTGTTGGTGCGACTGAAAACCTCAGTGAGTTACCTGGACTGACCTTTGCTCCAATCACACCTTTGCCAAAAGAGGATCCGAATTACTTTGAACCAATGACTATCCCATATGTAATGGCTGCGTTTGGTAGAACTGCTATGCAATTACCTGCTGCTGCTGGTAATGTTGTCGTTGCTGAAAATATCGAAGCTTGTGAACCATTGCAAACCAGTGGGTTTAATACTGTTTATAATGGTGCTGTTGTATTAGTACGCCGTGGTAAATGTTCATTTGTTATCATGGCTAATTTAGCTTATGCTGCGGGTGCGTCAGTTGTATTGGTTGTTAATCATTTAGATACTCAACCTATTCAAATGGGAATTGACACTACTACTCCGACCTATACCCGTGCATTTTCCGTCGCAATGATTGCAAAACGATATGGTGAAATTTTAATCAAATATGCTGAACACAATCGAACACCCGCATTTGACGTTCAAAACTCCTCCTCGACTTTTTCGACCCTCCAATCTCGTATCCCATTACAAGTAACTGGCCCAGTCCCATATAAAGGCGATGATTCATTTTCCCACGCCATGGCTGATTTCTCATCACGCGGACCAACTCGTGATGGTCGTATTAAACCGGATATTGTCGCTCCGGGGAAAAGTATTTATTCTGCACGTTCTGATGGGGCTACCGGACAGACTGTCAACTGCCCATCTGGTTTATCTGGTGTTGTTGCATTAAGTGGGACTTCTATGGCTACTCCTGCTGTTGCAGGTGAAATGAGCTTAGTTAGACAGTACTTTGAAACTGGTAGATATTACGATTATTTAAAAACTTATTTGGGTCAGTTTTATCGGGGGAATAACCAAGACGGCGAAACTCAACCGACACCAATGAATAACATCATTGATGTTTTAGCTAATATTAGTCATACTGATGCAGTTGTCCAATTATCTAAAAATTTAAAATTAACTAGCGCTGCTTTAAAAACAGTTGCAGTTGCATCAGCTAATGCTGCTCAAGGTTCGGTACAAAGTTATCGTAAGGGGGAATCGTCTTATTACCTACCAGTTCAGTCCAGCCCAATGTCGGCATTTCAAGGGTGGGGGTTATTTAACGTGGATAGAATTTTACAATTTAACGATGATGCCACTACCTATAGCTTGCTCAATGACAATATCGATGTTACATTAAAGTCTCCAAACCCATCTTCTAGATTGTATGTTTTTGATTCACAATCTGAAGACGTTGCTAATATTAGATATTCTTTATTGACCAATTCAAAATCAACCCCCAGTCGATTTAAAACTCAATTGAATAAATACAAAGAGGCGAAAAAAATTGATGCTGACGGATTAAACTTATACACTATTGATAAATTACCAAAACTATTGTTGGATATGACTTCACCAACTCAACAATCTTTATCAACACAATCCATTGGACTTGTTACCTCACCATATAGTTTTGTTTTGGATGATACAAATTCTGAAAGTATTAATTTTCAACGTTGTGCTCCAGCTATCTCACCGGATAATTTACCCGATAAGATGAAACTTAATTCGGATACTGAATTATATTCTTGTGCTTTGACTATCGATTCAGTTCATCAGCATTGTTTATCGATTCAACCGGAGGATATTATTCATCATGTTGAATACGCATTATATAATGGTGCTTCACCGACTACTGATGTTAAAATTCACTCTGATGTTATACAGTTCAGTAATATCGACGTTGAACACCAATTTCAAAACGTTGCTCGTATTGATACATTATTCAAAAACTTTGCGAATCCAACAACTCCCACCTCCAATGATCCAGCATTAGCTCGCGCAACCCTTGTATGGACCGATCCCCCTGGTTCATTACAGGACGAGAGGGTGTTAGTAAATAATTTAGATTTAACCGTTATTTCAAAATCAAATTTTAAAGTCTTAATTACCCCCACCGCTGTGGCATTGGTCACTGTTTTACCTGGTACTAAGGAAGACGAGCTGATGTTTGAAGTTTCGAACCCTGTTGAAATTGATTGGGGGAAATATAAGGTTCTATTTCCGCGTTCATTTGAACTTACTGATGCAATGTTAAAGACAAAGAATTTTTTCATTGATAAAGCACCGCCAGTAAATGGTATTAATCAATTTGTTAGTAGTTTATTGCATTGGGATAGCAATGGAAGTGTTAGTTCAACTGGTAACTCCCATTCTCCTTATGAAAACCAAAAAGCTATGAAAAATGAAGAAGAGGTTAAAAAATTTGTCGATGTTATTAATAATGTTGAGCAAGCTTCATTAGATACCCGCAGTGTTAATCTTAACGCGTATGTTATTGCGGCTGCAATTGAATTGGGACAGGTTATAGATTTCAATGTTTTGGTTAGAAGTGGAAGTATGGCCACTACTTTACAACATTATGCTATTACTACAACTGGTGCTTTACCCAGTGGGTTTTATATTCCAGATTCAAATGCGAATGTGAAAGCTTTTGATGCAGGTATGAGCCCTAAAAATACCCAAATGGCTCCACAACGCACTACCGCTACTACTGCTACTGCTGCTACTACTACTACTACTACTACTACTGGCACTTGTTCAATTGACCAATTGACTACTTCATGTCCTAATAATTGCAATATCAAACTTAATCCTTTGAACCGATGTATTGCTGGAAAATGTATTTGCTCAACAAAGTTGATTGAATCAACTTCATATAATTCCAAAATTTCCATTCAAGGCGCTGGGTATGATTGTAGCATTGAGCCAACCGTTTTGGATTCATTATGTTTCAAAACTTCCGCTCCAAATACTAATTCTTGTCCTTCTAATTCAAACACTTTGGACAAAGTTTCCTCCCCGTTAGTCAATACAGCTTCTCGTTTAATCCAACCATGGGAGTGGCATTACTATTCATTACCTTCAAATATTGTCTCACAGGCGTTGGCACTGAATGTGGGATCAAAAGTACCCAAAAATAATGCAGCAAAGGCCCAGAAAGTTGTTCAGCATGATACTGTTTATATTGGTATTAAATTTGCTGTACACGTTGCAGATGTTGCTAAGCCTTTAGTTAAAGGTGACCCAGATCTTTATATTAGTAATAAAGGTATCCCTACTTTGAACAATTTTAACTATGCCAACCGTGTCTGCAATTCTTGCTCCAAAGATGAACAAAAACGCAACCAAAGCCCTACCCCCAGTAGTTATAATGATAAAAATAATGAACTCGGACTCGAACTCGAAGTTCAAAATGTTGAAGACATTAGTCGTGGTGATGTATCAACTTTGATGAGCACGCACAATGGTTTCCAACAAATGTTGGACCAACTTGAAAGCAAACACACAACTGCTTTAAGAAATGATCCAACTGATTTTGTTTCGTCATCATTTCGGTTTAGTACAATGAGTGAACAAGGATTAACCCGTGATACGTTTACTGCTCTACTTTATCCTGGCGGAGACGGCAACACTTCTTCTTTACCCAAGGCTTTACAAACTGATAAAGATATCTTATGGATTGATGGCTCTTATTTTGATTCTTCTCCAAACAAAACAATTACTTTGGGTGTTTATGGGTATTGTTGTAATAGTGCGTACTATGATTTAAGTATTTATGGTATTCATGTAAATGATAAACCTTTAGTCGGGGAAGGGGAAGCTGATTCAACTCCACCAGAACCAACTCCAGTCACCCCAGTTGATGGAAATGACAATAATGTGGATAATGAAGCTGATAAAGCCGATTACATGTCCAATAATGATAAATACATCTTTACATTGTTTTTTTTCATTGCTTTGACTTTGTTTGTGGGCTGTTTTATTGTCATGTGTTTTAAAAAATACTTCCAAGACGTTCTTGAAAATTCTGTGTGGTGTGCACCATTACGTTTCTGTTGGAGTTTTAACAAGATTCCAGCTGCACAAGAAGAAAGCAATGACGCTTATCAACGACATGGGATCTTATATAGAATTTGTGGGTGTTATTACATCACAACATATTGTTGTTTTTGTTTTAAATTGAATTCATTGAGCTATGCTGAACAAGTCAATGATGAAGAAGTTATCGGTAGAGGTGTTATTAGTAATGAACCTACTGATGGTGGTTTAACTCCCCCCCAACCGCAGCCGAAACCAAAGACATCAAGCGCAAACAAACAGAAAAAAAATGCTCCATCTCAGCAGCAACCGCCTGAACAACACAAACGTCGTGTTCATAATGATGGTACTACCGTTAGCGATTTAGGCCCTCAACAACACAACCCTTTCTCAACATCACAAAACGACCCTTATGATGATAGCTCTTATGCTAGATCGACCCAACCAGGTATTCCTCGCAGCGCACAGCGCAGTCTCGATGAATTTGAAGCCGACCCCTCTTTACAAACTGATCAATTTATGCTAGAACAAGAACAAGATTTTTCTCAAAATTATCTCAAATCTAATGATTCAAAATTAAGGGGGAGAAATCAATTTGATGATTCAGAATTTGTACTACGAGGTGTTAGTGGGACTCAAGATCCATTAATGGTTATTTCTCAACAAGGTCAACAGCTTCCTGTTCCTGTCCCTACCGCAACTACAACAACTGAAGAGATAAGAAACGATAATAATACCGACTTGAACACGCAATAAAAATTATAAAATAGTTCCAGATATGACATTTCAATGCCAAACTGGTCTATTACTACTATTACTACCCTTTTTTATCCCATCTGAGAATATATTTAATAGAACAAACTTTTTTACATTTTGATTCACACAATAAATTGACCAAATTTAAATCCTCAACAAGGAGGTAGAAAGAAGTAGAGTCGTATTTATTAATACAAATGAATGGATAGAATAATACATGAACAATGAAGCAAGCATTGAGATAAACAAGGGGAAACAAAATAATGGCCAGGAGGGCCGATTTAAATAAAAGCTGATATATATATATATATACACATATGCGATCATCGAGGTGAGGAAAGCGGTGAAGAGAAAAATGGAATTTCAAGGTTCATCTTTCGCGGAAAACATTTCGAAAAATTGCAATCGGCAAATTGCTGTTAAATAAATAAGAATTCCCTTACTTAACTAAGCGGTTAGAACGACGAGGAGTAGATGGAGCAACAACAGCAACAACAGGCGCATCATCATCAACCTTCATAGCAGCACGGGTACGCTTCTTTGGGGTAGGTGCCTCAGCAACTGGAGCTTCTTCTTCTTCTTCGACTGCAGCAGCCTTTTTAGTGGTTTTTTTAGCGGTTGGTTTGATTTCTTCTTCAACCACTTCAGTTTTTTTTGTAGCTCTGGTGCGAGATTTTGATGCTGGTAATTCAACTTCACCAAAATCATCATCACTATGAGCTTTCTTTTTATCATCATCATCATCATCATCACCCATCATGGTTGACTTTGCAGCATTGGTAGTCTTCTTTGCGGCAGTAACTGCAGCATCAATCTTATCTTCTTCAACAGCAGCGGATTTTTTTCCCGCTCTCTTCTTTGGAGTCTCAACAACAGGTTTCTTTGGGGTTGGGAGCTTTGGTGGTAAAGTACCAGTCTTAACAATCGTAGTTTGCTTAACACCAATTTCTTTTTCCAATACCAAAACAAATGCCTTAGTTTTATCATTAATAGCTTGTAAAGCAACACGCTTTGCCTTAAGAGCTTGAGTGTCTTGTGGATTAACTTTCTTTTTCTTTTGAGGTTGTTTATGACTATTAACTGGTTTATTTAGAGCCTTGACATCCTCAACCTTAACACCATTTCCTTTTTGTTCTTTTTGATCTTTTTGTTGCTTTTGTTGTAATAATTGTTTCGCATTGTTAGCGTCACCAACAGCGGTAGTCGCAGTTTCTAATAAACCCTTAACATTGTTATAATAAGCGCCAACAGATTGATAGAGAGAACCTAAATCAAGCGAAGCAGCACGTGTGAATTTGCCATTACGAAGTGCGACACCAACAACATCGCCGGCACTCTTACGTAAGAATGGAGTCCACGCGACATCCATCGCTTTTAATAATAATTGGAGGATATTAGTAGTGGTGGTAGTGGCATCTGCTTCAGTGATAGTTGTGGTGGACCATGGGAATGCGGAGGAAACAATTTGAGAGTCGAAAATTAAAGACAAGAATTTTGGTGAGAAGAATTCTTTTGTAGTTTTGAAATATTGTTTTTGAATTAATTTTGCCAAGATTGGGGTAAAGTATTCAATACGAGAGGTATAAATTGATTTTTGGATTTCATCCGCGGGTAAACTTGTTGAAGGCGATTTCTTCGCCTTGGTAGATTTCCTTGCAGCAGGTGCAGCAGGTGGAACACCACCAGTTGCTTTGATATATTCAGCTGGACCAGCAGGCGCGACTAAATAAAGAGAAGCGAGTGTAGAAAGTGCATAACCAGCCATAGTAGTTCTGTCCATACTAGTATCATTTTGAGGATTTTTTTTACCAGCTTCTTGAGCTTGAGGAGAACTTTGTATAGATTCAACAATAGCATCAATAATAGCTTGGAGGTTATCACCATGAGTAATATCTTGTGGTTCAATCATAGTTTCCATGGAGATGTTCTCACCAGTGATATTAATGTATGAGAAAAATGGTGATTTTTCATCCAACTTCATTTCACGGCGTACATCACCTAAACGAGTATTAACATCGGCAATATTGCAAAGTAATTTTCTAAATAA
>Ga0256901_1001790_pt1 | contig 10375 bp, 3 predicted proteins | sample MC6MC0689MT_FD_190200 | JGI IMG/M metagenome (GOLD analysis project Ga0256901, IMG submission 190200) | Metatranscriptome of enriched soil aggregate microbial communities from Iowa State University, Ames, United States - MC6-MC0689-MT... | ecosystem: Environmental > Terrestrial > Soil >... | reverse complement strand
CCGCTTCAAAGATTTTATTACTTCGACCAAATCAGGCATAATCTATTCTGATTTTGAATTTTTGAATTATGCTGAGGTTGACAGGGCAAAAACTAGTGGCATTTTTCATCCAGCCATGACGATTGATTCTCAATTACTCGCACTGTGTTTAATAGCGGATAATACCGATAGTATTGCCTCTGAAACCGCCGAGTTGATGACTTCAGCATGTCCTCGGCCCTGGGTAGCATTCCACCCTGGCTGGATCAAAAAATCGGGTTGTGGTGAGAAATATGGAATTCAAGGCGGACAAGATGTACAAACCATCCAACAAACCCCAAATGATAACATTTTTGAAACCTCAAGTGACCAAAATGATCCGCATAATCGCACCAAAAATAAAAACTTCTCCAATTCTCTCTCAACGAATATTCCTCGTTCTGGGTATATAACTAACGGCGATATGTCATCACAGACTCTTTATTCAGATATTGATGATTTGAATTCTTTCGACATTATAAACCAAAACACTCAAGGCTACTACGTTCTCAAACCTGTCTGCGTTGACCTAAATAAGCGTCTGTACTTACCAGAATCGTACCCATGGTGTGTTTTGGGGAAGTTTACTCTTATACCTGCTGTCGTAGAGCTGTCGATTTGTCCAAGCCAAAGCTCATCTAAGCTTGATGTATTGAATCAAGATTTGGGGATTGTATCAGATATTTTGACCTCAGGTGTTGAATTGTCGGATATACTTGATGACAACACGCTCATTCCAGTTAATTCATCCACACGGGTTAATTTAATCCCACTTAACCCATCCAAATCCCATCCTCTCACATTTACCCCTTCCCAAACTTATGATTCGTTTACTGTGACTTCAATGGTATTAAATCGTCTTTCATATCGAAGTGGTGATTATATCACCATCCATTGGTCTTTTACCGGTGATGGGGCAGTCCCAATCACAGTTTTACTGCAAGGTATCCGCTTCATGGACTCTAAATTTATTCCTGGCGAACTCTTAACTCTTGCAACTGCCATTACTGTCCCTGCAGCTGATCGAAAAATATCATTTCAACTCCCCCACAATATTTATCCCACTACTACTGGTGATATCGCCTTGGCAACATTCAATCAGGCCAAAGTCGTGGCGCTGTATAGCTCCTTCCGACAGGCATTTCCTCGCAATGTTATTATCACCGCTAGCCCCATTCTGACTTTTAACAATGTTGACGCTGCCACTAATTCAACCACAACATGTAATTTGGAACACCCGTGTCCAATTGGCGCAGTTTGTGACCTCATGAATGGTTATTGTCGGTGTCAAAACGATAAATTTAATTTCGATAATAGGTATATCCCAAATGAGTTCTCAAGCTGTATAGACAGTTGCTCAATTGATGTTATTGATTGTGGCAAGTTCGGGACATGTATTAGGGATGACTTATCTCCCCCTACTGTTAGCCCTGGTAAAGTAAATCAACGATATCAACCTGGTCAAGAGTTCGGTCGACCACGTTGTGAATGTCAGGAGGGTTATTTTGGAAATCTTTGCCAGTTTAAATTGTGCCCGACTTTTTCATTATTATGCTATCAACATGGAACCATTGCCATTTCTATCCATGAAAAATGTCCAACATTGGTTGCAGATATTGAATGTTCATGTGATACATTTTGGTCTGGTGCTTTTTGCGATCAGTGTTTAATCGAGCCACGTGATATTGGTCAATACAGTGAGCAAAGAGCGCCAAGGAGCAGTTTTCAGGCTCAAAAATCTCCAACTGCAAGTTTTAATGATTTGAATCATCCCAATTCTGTTGAATTATCCCCTCATGGGGTTCAATATGAAGAAACATTGGGCGAGTTTACTACTTCTCCAGATGAAGATCGACCTACCTCAAAAGTTCATCATCTGAAGAGCTCCGTTCGAAGTACCGCTAATTCTTCTGATCAAATTAATTCATTGGTGGAGTCTTATGATAGCTTAACCCAACAGTTGGCTCTGTCTCGTTTCGTTGTCCAACCAAAACGATGTGTGAATGCGTTCACCAAAAGGACCTCATATGACGGATGTAATAATTGTCAATGTCACTTTTCACATTGGGGGGAAACTTGTGCCACTCGTGTAGTCTACGTGTCGATGGTGTTTGAATATATAACACCATTTGAAATGGTCCATCGGGATCCAAACGATCAAAATGATGAGCAATATTATTTAATATCTGATCCATCACAAATTCCCCTCCCAATGAAACAATACTACAATCACAATAGCGATTTCACTTCAACACTTGGGATGTCAATATTTTCACTTTCTCCCCGAAGTTTAGTCTTCTTAGCTGATATTATCACGAATAGTAAAACTAGTTTCACGTGTGTTATTGGGTTTCGGACAGCAACTTATGATGATCCCTTATCCGTTGATAGACTTAAACCTGTTGACAAATTTTATGCCGATTTTTACCAACGTGTTGACGAACAACGAAAACAAGAAAAGCAAAGAATTGGGGAAGTTCCTAACACTGAACATGTCAATGTTGACCCATCCCGTGCTAATCCAAATGTTGATCAATCATTTGTATTTTCATTTGATTTGACCCATGATAGTCCTTCGGATGTATTGGGGCGAAAAATAATGGAGCCGGCTCAAACCACCATTTTTATAAAAAATTTAATCATTTCAAAGCTTTATTTTGAACGAGAAGATCAAATCCAGACGACTGATGTCCATTTTCTTTGGAGTTATTTTGTCCGTCAGTTTGAATCATCACTTTTCTATCAATGGTTAAAGACTTCAGCCATAACGTCGCAATCCACTGGTAATGGATCAAATCAACAGACCCAATCCGATAAACAAAGTGTAGTGTTATCTAACGCTGTTAAATTACACCTTACAAACGTTTTCGATCCTATTTGTAGTGTTCTTGAGCCTTTGATTGCCCAATCAGAGGGCGAGCTTGAAAATACCAACAGAAGAAAGGTTTTGGGACTTAAATGTCGTGATACTCCCAATCCCTTTTATGTGGAATTGGGGGAGGCAAATCAGAGCTGCGGGGAAGATGTCTTCATTGTGTTGGCTTTTTCGGTTGGGTATTTTTTTCTTCATTTCATGGCGTAATTTGAGTTTTCGTCCATTTTGTTGTTTTCGTCCATTTTGTTGTTGTTGTTGTTGTTGTTTTTTGCTTTCTATTTTTTTATTTTTTTGCTTTTTATGGTTTCCAAATAAACTGACGACCAATGTGCCCCATCGGCCTTTGTATTCGCTTCACCCAGCTCATCAGAAGGCAAACCGTGAGTTCTATTCTGATCCATCTCTAGGACCCGAGTTGAGTTAAATCTCCAGGTTGATTACCCCCGGACAAGAAAACAATCACTTTTGCTTTTTCAACTTGGACTTTTTTTTTTTTTTTTTCCCATTGTTGCAAAAAAAAAAAAAAAAAAAAAGACGAGTTAGGCGGTATTCCCTGCTCAATCTCGGATACAACACCACCTACGATCTACCCTTATGTTATATACCACCTCCATTCACCATTATCCCCGAGGGATTGATACCTCATCCTAGGAATTTCTTTTTAACCCAAAACGATTTTCTATCCCATATTTTTGACTCTCCAAATCGTCCCTGCTTAAATGGATATACCATATTAACACCAATTACTCCCGGATTACTGCTGAGGATATCTTCGATATAGCATTATACCCCCCAATACCTTCATCTTACAATAATTTTGAATTTTTATACCAATTTTTTCAGTCCCTTTTTTCTCGCTTGGAAATGTTTTTTTTGTGAATCCCAATTTAACAATTGTGTTAAAAATATGGAATATTGCCACATATTTATCCCATACCAGATTTGAACAAGTGTATTTAATTTATATTAATTTGATGCTGTGGGTTATATTATCTGATAATGCCATTTTGGCCTCAAAGTGACGACTTCTTTGAAATTGGGAAACTCCTTCTCTTTCCTTCTCCCCCTTGCTGATCTCTTCCAAATTTTGTTCTCCGGAATACACCAAGTATATTACACCGTGTACAATTTGGGAATATCAAAAATGACTTTATTTGTGCTTAAAAAAACAAGATATGAGCATTTTCAAATGCTAATTTTTGTCTCATTTTTTATTTCCCTTCTCATTTGTTCCCCAATCCCCCTCCCCAATTTCCCCTCCCCAATTTCCCCACCCGTTATGTTCCTTCAAACACCCTTCCCAGCCATCTAACATCGCCTTAATATTCAATCTATCCCACTTATACAGATTGCTTTGACTTTTCCCAAACAGCACCACACTTCGCAGCTTCGTTTGTTCGGCCAAATTGCATTCCTCTTTTCTTCTACTACCCAGAATTAATTTAAAAAAAAGGTAAATTATTACTGCTTTGTCACCACCACCTCTATCGCGTTTTTAATAACATTTGGTTCATATTTGCTATCTATTTCACATCTCCGCCTTACCATCTCACAAATTCCCTCAAATTCTCTCAAATTCCAATGTCTGGGAGCGATTCTGATTCCGATCACGAAGAAAACTCTGCATACGTACCAGGTGGTTATCACCCGGTCCAATTGGGGGAAATTTATAAAGACCGTTATCTTGTTGAGCGTAAACTCGGGTATGGGCACTTTTCAACTGTTTGGTTAGCATCGGACATATCCATTGCTGATGATGACCATCCTAACAAGTTAGTCGCGTTGAAGATTCAAAAATCGGCCCAAAACTACCACGAGGCCGCACTTGATGAGATTCGTTTATTAAACTCTGTAAAAGATGAAGCCGTTGATAATTCTCTTTCTCAATATGTTGTACAGTTATTGGATGAATTTACTCACATTGGGCCCCATGGGACCCATGTTTGTCTCGTTTTTGAACCCATGGGGAAGAATATTTTGCGCTTAATTAAGCATTATGATTACCGTGGGATGCCAACTTATATAGTCAAAATTATGACACGTCAATTATTACAAGGCTTAGATTTTTTACACCGGTCTTGTAGAATTATTCATACAGATCTTAAACCTGAAAATTTTTTAATGCTACCTGCTGTGCCATTTTCCGCAAAGCTCTTGCGTGAACAGCGTGAATCAAAGTTGGGTTCCCCATCTCCTCCCCCCCGTGCTACTCGTCCACCTGTTGTCAATTCTCCCGGCGGCGAGGCAAACGTTCACGCGTTAGAAGGTATGCCTGACCCCCATGGTGTTGTTCAACTTATCAACTTAGACCTTGACCCAATTGAACTTGCCGTTCGTCGCTTTTCCATCAAAATTTCAGATTTGGGTAACGGTTGTTGGATTGATCATCATTTTACTGAAGATATTGCTACTAGACAATATCGATCCCCTGAAGTCATTGTTGGGTTGTCTTATACCGAATCTGCCGATATTTGGGCCACTGCTTGTATTATTTTTGAACTTTTGACTGCAGAATTTTTATTTGATCCAAGAGAAGATCCTAATGGTATTCATTCCCGCAATGAAGATCATTTGGCTTTGATTAGGGAATTATTAGGTCCATTTCCCACACAATATGTCAATGAAGGCGTTTACTCCAAGAAATATTTTAATAAAAAGGGTGATTTTGTCAGCATTAAGGAACTTCATGAGTGGCCATTAACCAGTGTGTTATCTGATAAATATGGCATGTCACGTTCTGAAGCTGATTGTTTAGCCAATACGTTATTATTACCAATGCTTAACTTGAATCATATTGAACGTATTACCGCTCGCGATGCTGCTCTTAGTCCATGGTTAAATTTAACCCCTGTTGATCTTGCCGCGATGTATTTTGATGCTGGGCAAATTGAACGTTTACCACTGGCCGTTTCTAAAGCTGTTTTGGAATATGAAGCTCTTCGTGTCGGCGAAGTCCAAGCATGGGTTGAAAAGACCCGATACACTCCGACCAGAATGGATCGTTATATTCGTAAATTGTGTCCTTATCATATTTGGATTAAAGAAACGTATGGGGAGAGTATTGTTGAAGCTATTGAAAGAATTGACGCTGAATTAGTTCAAATTGATCCCCTTGTTCTTGAAAAACAACAAGAAGCATTGCGTTTGGTGTGTTCTACCCATGATACATCTTATTTACGTTCTAATGTTGATAGTGACGATGAAGATGAAAATGATATGGATGATAAAAGCGAAGATGGAGACGCGATTGGTGAGATTACCCGAGCACCTCCTGTACTTGCCCAGTGCTTTACCAATGGGTCTACCGATTCAAAACTTGATATTCAAGGTTATGTTGATGATGAAATGCATCTTGTTTCGGATGATGAGCGTGATGACAAATCCTCTCGCGCGAGCTCTGAAATTGATGGCATCCAACATTTTGACGAACCTGAAGTTGTTGAAGAAACAATTGAAGAAACTCCTGAAGAAGCTGTTGAAGAAATTATTGAACAGATTCAAATTGTCGAGGAAACTGTGGAGGAAATTGTGGAGGAAACTGTTGAGGAACAAATTCAACAAATTGTCCCAGAAGTTATCATGGAGGAACCTGCTCCTCAAAACGAACCTCAACCAAACGAACATGATGTTATTATTGCTACTGTACCACATGATATCATCCAAGCAGAACCAGAAGAAGATGAAAAAGTTGAAGAACGAATTGAACCAGAAATTATTATTATTGAAGAACAAATTGAACCAGAAAATGATGAAAAAGTTGAACAACAAATTGGCTCACCAGAACCTGAACCACCCTCTCGGTTGCTTCCCATTCCTCCACGTCCCAGCAATCCCACTCATACTCAACAGCAACCACAACAGCAACCACACCAACAACAACAACCGAGCAATCCCTCAGTCTACTCAATCAATCGTCCCAAAGGATCACTTGTTATGTCAAGGTTATCACTTTTTGAACACCCTGCAGCAACCACAACAACAACAACAACAACAACTGAAAAAACAAATAATCACCCACCAGCCAAAAGATTTTCTCCCGTTCGTTCAACGCATTCAGTCGCTATTCCCGTTTCAACAACATCAGTTGGCACTATTTCTGTCGCGAGTAACGCGTCTGGGGGATCCACTGGGCTTTTTCGGAGTTCAAGCCAACACTTTACAAATTTGGAAAAACAACAAAGTGTTAATACGCCTGTACCAGTCGTTAATACACAAAGTAACACAGGTAAGCCAGCTCCAAGTCGTGTTTCAACTTTGGCACAAATGTTTGAATCTATGTCCAAAAAGTAAATGCTCATGTTGGGTGAGATTTCAGAAGGGGAGAGTTTTGTGGTGGGATTGCGTTGGGAAACAAATAATACAAAATATGAAACGCAATGTTGTGCCTCCTCCAAGACAAAAAAAAATCACACCCTCTCCAAATACCCCCCAAATCAATTCAATACAAATTAATCCTCCAGTGCCAACTACACCGATTTATAACACATCCAATAATAGCAATAATACAAAGGAAATTCCAAAAATGTTGAAGTTTTTATTGAAAAAAAATGCCCAAAATAAAACCGATAATCAACCCGACCTACCCAGAGCTCCGTTACCAACGCAGATTGATCATCCTCATGATCACCAAAATGAACTTGATCTCAATCATGATGATGATAATAATAAAAATAATAAAGATATGGAACCAATAAATGGTAATTATGCCAAAGAATTTTGCAAAAATAAATCCTTGGTGAGTCTATTTAAATTTAAGCAAGAATTAAAAATGGGAAAGCCTAAGAACGTTGATGACGGGATTAAAACTCCTTTAAAGTCTGCAAATAATGATGATAATAATACAAATAATACAAATAATACAAATAATAACAAAAAAAACAACACTCATCGTTGTAATAATGGCGGCGATGATGATTATGATTATGAGGGCTACTTTGATGAGGATTCAAATGTATCATCGGATGAATCATTTTACTCTGATGATACCGATTATGAAGAAAAACTGTACAAACTTCGAAATAAACAAAATAAAAATCTTCAACGCGTTAAACAATTAAAAAAAACACTAAATTTGCCGTCAATTGTGACAAAACATGATGTTGGCCATCCAAAATATCCATTATTACAAAAATCCCTCGCTTATCAGTACATTGCTCAACCACAATTTCGCTGGACTGGGCGAATCCCGAATCGTTCAATGTCACCACCGTCAATTCGGACTTATCGCCCCCCCCCATCATATTCAAATATTGCTCAATATCGCCTTTTTCTCAAAAAATACCCCAATCTTGACCCAATTTTGCCATTTAGACCTTCATTATCAGTTTTAATTTCAAAATTTTCGTCCTCTTTTTGTTTTGGTTTATTTGAACGTCTTGGCTTGACACCGCCCACGTCATCGTTCCCCGCCCCAAAAGGAAATCATTCTCAATTACCCCCCTCGCAAAAAGACCTTTCTCCACTCCAAATTGAACTCCACAAGCACAACCAATTATTACTCCAACAAGATCTCTCTTCCCCACTTATTGATAATCTTACCCCCATTGATTCTAATTATTTAACTCTTTTCCCATATCTATACCCCATAATTTTTTACTTCATTACTTTAACCAGTTTATTTATTTATTGTTTTTACAATTTTTCAATCCAGAATTATTATTTTTATTATTTGTTATTTTTGGTCCATTATTTCGGGCTCGCTTTTATTTTATTCATTCTCTTCTCTTTGCATCCCATCACTATACTCCTTTCTCCTCCTCTACCGCCACACCATTACTTCAAACCGACCTCAGGTAAAGGCCCAATGAAGGAAATTCGTGATGATCCACAATCTGAAAGTGATGATGGTGATGGTGATGGTGATGATGATGATGATGATGATGATGATGATGGTGATGATGATGAGAGTAGTGAACAAGATCAAAGCGAAAGCGGCAACGAAACAGATTGTAAGGATAATCCAAATCACGATTTATTTGGCTCTGATGATGGGTTTGAACAACAACAATAATGATACATTTTATTACAATATGCCGGCTACGAACAGAGGTAATTGATTCTAGTCCCCGCATGGTTTTCTCAACTCTTTTTTTTTTTCTTTTTCTAAAAACGATATATTCTCTGCTGAAATTTTCGCCTTTCATTATCATATTTTTTCTTTCTTTGCTTCTCATTTGAACCATCATCTTTGACGCAAAGTTTATCCTTAAAAGGCCGAAATAGTCCATTTTTTTCTGTTATTTTTATCATTTATAATTATTTAATAATAAACTCACATCTCAACAGCGAACACTTTGCGCCTTTCAGTGTTAGACTTCAATTACAAGCGGTTAACTCAGGAGTTCACATCTGCCCCCCCCAACAAATTCTCATTTGGGACAAAAAAGCGGAAAAATTCCGCGGATTTCAGTTAAATTATTTCCCCAAACGCTGACTGAAGACGCCAATCGATTTAAATTGATGTTATACAAGTGTACACTTCGTACAATAGTATTAAATTTGAGTTTACACTCATTCTACCCAATTTAAATAGGCCCACTACCCGCTCTTCATAGCGTAATTAATTTTTAACACAGCTATATTTTTTCTTCCCCCAAAAAGGGCATTTTGTGTTTTTTCTCGGATGATTAACATTGATGAGGTTGGAATTACAGTTTTAATCTGATAGCAATCTTTTTCTAACGCGTTTCCTTTAATTCTATAATCTTTCACTTTCAGGATCTACAAGAGTTTTCCTCAATTAACTAAATTTGAATTCCGATTTCAAAATTGTAGTCTCAGATGGGTATATTTTACCCATGAATAATAACTGTTGTTTTATGTTATTTGGGTCGATATGATGAATACACTGTCCCATCTCGCTCTCGACGGAATTTCTGGCACTTTTTGTTGATTTTTTTTTTGTTGATTTTTTTTTCGGAAATTCGCTCGATTTTTCGTCCTGTTTACTTTTGAAACAACATTGTATCTACGTTGTAATATCAAAACAAATCCAAGCTAAGATTTAAACTACAATTCTATATTTATTTGCCTCACATACACCCATCATACTCACCTATTTCTTTCCATCATTTTTTGAACTTGAACTTTGTCATTTTGGTTCGGTTCCCAAAACTAAATCGTCAAAAAAACTGTATTAATAAGTTATCTCGGGGATATACTTTCAGATTATTTACCTATTTTTATAATATCCCAATTTGCGTCGTGTATACCATTATTACTCCAAAGCTCGCATTTTAAATCCAAAAAGTGTCTTGTCCACAATACTACATTGTGTTTTTTCCCCTCACATTTATCTTCATTTCTTACCACACAGCTCAATCAAGTTTATTTTATTAATTATCCCGTAATTTGACTTTTTAAACATCAACAATCCTTACCTTTACCCGTTTTTAACTCTTATAATTTTCAGTCCAATCAGCCTTCTTTTTTGGCATTGAATTTTGTTTTGTTTTTTGTTGCTTTTTTTTTTTTTTTTTTTTT
>Ga0256901_1001789_pt1 | contig 10384 bp, 3 predicted proteins | sample MC6MC0689MT_FD_190200 | JGI IMG/M metagenome (GOLD analysis project Ga0256901, IMG submission 190200) | Metatranscriptome of enriched soil aggregate microbial communities from Iowa State University, Ames, United States - MC6-MC0689-MT... | ecosystem: Environmental > Terrestrial > Soil >... | reverse complement strand
AATTTTTCTCATATATCGTCTTTAATGTGTGGCTGTTTTGTAAGCTGAATTTGAACTCCATGAGGAGGAATTCGCATTGAAGAAGGGAGATTGTTTTTTTTTTTTGCAAAAACTGTCGTTTTTTCCCGGAAAGATGAAAAACTGCCAACGTTCGGTTATCCAGCCTATTGGGGCCAACTACATGCTCCCTTTTCGATATCTGGGCTGAATTACCCCTCTTTGTCCGCGACAATAGATTGCCAGACCAACTTTTTTGAAACTTTTCGATAAATCTCAATTTTGAAAATCTACATTCAGATAAGGGTTTATCTGGGTATACGACAGCCAGCTTTATTTACTCGAATATTAAGACCCAACTTCTCGCGCAAAACGAATCTACAACACGGCTATCTCGACTTTTTTCCCTTTTTTTTACCCTTTCCCTTGCATTCTGCCTCAATACGTTGTAAAGATTTACAAAGTTATCAAAAACGCGTTTTAAGCGCTTTATCACCGATATTAACCAACCTACCCCACCCTCTTTTGGATTATGTGAATTTTTTCGGATTTAATTTGTTCCCTTTTTTGAATTCCCCGCCTCACAGTTCACCCCATCCCCATCCCTCTCTCTCTCTCTCCCCGTCACCCGACTCATCCGAACACATTCCATCAGACCAAGTGTGTCAATGGCTCCCATAACCCTCTGTGGTAGTTCCAATCCCATTTTGTCCAAATGGTTGCTTTTGTTCCCATTTGTTTATCTCCTAATTATGGCTATTGTCCCATTCACCGCGACTATGTTAATAACCGCTCAGACTCAGAACAGTTATGGCTGCCTCAAGAACAACATCTCCCTTAATGGGTTCCGTCAAGCTCAATCGTATGACCTCGACCAAACAGTTTCAGATCCTCTTCAGTGTTCAACTGATGGGACTTTCAACTACGATGAAGATACCAAACTCTGTACCTGCAAATTTGGCTGGACTGGTACGTTTTGTGAATTTATGATTACATTCAAGATGCCACAAACAGCGGGTTCATTCGATTTCCACTTTGGTTTTCATGATGCGATTGTTCCAGTTACTATATTAGCATCACCTAATTACCCATTCGCTCTTCGTTGGGCTTGGATTGAAAATCAAGAATATTCAATTCTTGACTCATTCAATCCAGTTGTACCACAATCATCATCATCATCATCAAATACAATCAATGAGGCTCAATACCGATTGCATTCTCGGTTTAACCACCCTTTCAACGATTTTGACTCGGTTATACACCCAGAACAACGTCAAATATCCCTCCGCTATCCTAGTCTTGTGGATTTACCCCCTGGTTTAACTTGTTTAACACTTTTAGCTTTTGAATTTAGTCCTTATGATTTAAATCTTGGCCCAAATTCATCCAATCTTCGTCATTATCAACCCCTTACAGAAATCACTTTACTTTCCCCGACCATTTGGAATACTTTATACCCGAATTCATTAATTACATCATGCCAACTCACTGTTACAATTGACGAGGGCATCGTTAAATGTGGATGTAATAAGTTTAGATTGGAGTTTGGATCAAATTGTCAATATGCAATCCTTACCCCACCAACATTTAACACCCCCCAACGTGCCACAGACATTGTTTCATTTCGAATCGAAGTTCTAAAACCTGCTGAAGCCATGACAGGAATCATTAACCCAGACGGGGTTAAAATCGGAACGGTAAACGTCGGCCCTCAAGGAGCATATCTCATTCCAACATTCACATTCCAGGATTACTTTGGGCCTGGAGTTCAGGATATAGTTCAGACTTTTTCCCCTCGGTTCCAGACACTTAGTTCGGTAGTTGGCCCCGTTGACCTTGGCAATATTTGGGTCAGATATGATCCGATTCAATCCAATAATAATAATAATTGCTTTGTGGACGGTTTGAAATCAATTACTTCAGGCAAGTGTTATTGTAAAGAAGATTTTGTCGGTGAACGTTGTCAATACCAAATCGAAATGTCAACTAATTCCTTTTTGCAACTAATTTCCACCATTGATTGGTCCCTCCCTTCTCAAATCCAAGACCCAATTTATCAATTGGGTGATATGATCCTTCTACGTCTTATCGACATGGAACAAATCTATAATGGCCCATCCAAACCATTACCCCCAACTGACATTCAAGTCACATATGGTGATGACAATCTTCCCTTTTCATCTGTTGGCCATGAATTCTCTTCTAATCGCCTTTATTTTTATTATTCATTTGTTATCCCAAATCCAACTGCCCATGATTACACCGATAATTTTGCCAGTTCTTCTTACATTTCGGTCAGTTCAACCACAACTGCACCTGGTTTTAAAAATAGAATTGATATCAGTCTTCTTTCTTCCTGTTCATCCTCAACATATACCTCTTCCGTCACCCCCCCTTTCGGGGCTGCGGTCGGATGTACCCCGACCAGTCTAATCTGTTCTCCGGGTTATATTGGCCCAAACTGTGGTATTAGTTGGAATCTTCAACCATCTGGTTCATATCCCACTGTCCTCCCGTTCTTTGATTTGATGTCAATCCCCGTATCCACCAACATTGCCGATGTCCAACCTTTGCCTTATTATGTCCATACAGTCAATTTATCGCCTGACTATGCAACAACCCGTAGTACAATGTCCTTCCCGGACTCTTCTACCGTGATCAATCTGGGTCCACCACCAGCTTTATCCCCCTCTCAACGATGGCAATCCAAATTTCGTATTGTATTGGTGACTTATTCAAATACCAATACTGGGCCGATTAGTATTGCTGGGGTTTATCAATTTGCAACTGTTGAAGATGATGTTCGTTTAGTCCAAACTCAACCTACTCCTGTTTATCTCGATGCTTGCCATCCAACTAACACATATCGTGCTCATTTATCTGTTCTTCTTGATTCTTCAGGCCCATCTCTTGCAGACACCCCTCATTGTGATTGTTTTACGAATTATTTTGGTTCTAGATGTCAAACAATGGTATTTATCAGCGCGTCCTTCGGTCCTCCAATGTTATCTCTCCTCACTCCGCCGGGTTATCCCAAACCTTTGATTCTAACCTTTTCAACTTCTCAAAATATGTCAAGTGGTATTCAAACCACACCGTTGGTTGATGGAATTACCTTTTTATCGACTGCGACTACATCAACCTATGCAAGAATCACTTTTGATGACGCTTTTCTCGCCCCAGTATTCCCAACCTCATTTACCAATCAATTTGTCCAAATTCAAACCGATAATTTTCTCCCACAATGTCTCAACGGGGAATATCAACCAATTGCGAGAACTTGTTTGTGCGATCCTCCATTCTTTGGACAAAAATGCGATTTTTATATTTCAACCTCACAATCACTTGAACAACCACTTCAAGCAACCAAGTTCTGGGAACGGGGTGAAGACATCTACGTCTTTTGGGGGTCTACTACCCCGAAACCATATTATCCTGAAGAATTAAATTTTTACAAGGTTGCATTTTATAGCTCCGATGGTTATCGCTTATCAGATGATTTCTACTTCACCCCAGGTTTAGTTGATAGTTTCAAATGGAAAATCCCATCAATATTCCCGTTCGATTCAGAAATTCATCTCGATGGGTTGCTTTTTTTAAATACTTTTGACACACGATTAATTCAAAATCCCCTCGTAAACTCTATTTCAATTCCGCTGGCATATTCTGATTGTCAAATGGTCCAATTCCGTTGGAAAGTAACTTGTAGTAGTAACTCTGGCTGCAACCATCAAGCTAGTTCAAGTGCATCTGCATGTCCATGTCGTACTGGGTACTACACCTCCAATCCTTCATCACCATGTCAATCATTATTTAAATGGATCGGACCTGGACCAAACGGAGTTAACCCATTCACCATTTCTGCCTCACAGATGGTTATTTTTGAACGTAATCCGAGTGATACCAACGAAGTCGTCGCAACTGCTAATGGTGTTAATATTGCTGGTGTGGTAGATGGTATTTATGTCAAGTTTACTTTACCATTGACGCCAATTATTGGTGATACCTCTTATTCTAACTTTGATCTCAAGATTTCTACCATCGTAAATGCTCAACCAATTGTAGTTTTTCAGAATAACATTCGTGTCTATCGCGATCCATGTTATTACCTCACTTCAATTTATTCCAATGACTCTCAGTATGGTCAATCCATCCTAAAGCCTTATAAGCCTTATTTACCGAATACCGCTAAATGTGAAGTAACCGCTACAATTTCATCCAACACTGTTCTTTTCCAGGCTTACACGATTTGTAAGCCTGGTTTTTATGGTCCGTTATGTACTATTCAAATCACCCATGGTTTTAGTCAAACTGGGCCGAATCAATTATATCTTGGACAGCTAATCCCCATCACTTTATCTCCAATTGCATCAATTGGTTTTGTTGAGGGTGATTCTATCGAACTCTCCGCTGGCACGTCAAATGTAATAGTTGATGCCTCAACAATGACCAAAACTGTCCTGCTTCCCACTCCTGCTAATCTCTCCGGAGATGTTCGCGTTGCCTTTGGTACAAGAATTTATGTCCTCTTTTCTTACTCCTTAATCTACTGCGACCCAGCTACCCATTTTGTAGCACTTGGGTGTAATGTTGCCTCAGCTACTACTTGTATCCCGAATACTAGATGTGTTTGCAAAGTCGGTTTTTCTGGTGTCGATTGCAGCACATCTACGAGTATCCAATTGAGCCCTGTATTCTCAACTTCAATCAATAACAGCTTAAAAGCATTAGCATCGAGAACTGGGACCCCTGCTGATGTCACATTGACTGTGACTGGGCTCCCACAAGCACAAGCACAAATCGTTTGGGTCCAATCTGATCATCTCCCTGTAATCTCTCCATCATCACCCATTACTTTGCCTCTTGCCTCTACCACCAACCCTCTTCTCGGTAATTTGGGGAGCATCTTGGATAGCAGTAACCCTAATGATATTACTTTTTACCAAACTGACACCCCTCTGACCCCATCCTGTGATTGGTATTCATTAAACAAAATAGCTTCATCGTTATCATGTGCCAATCAGGCTTCATGTAATCTTAAAGGCGAGCTAATCAATATGTGTCAATGTAAAGAAAGTCATTTCAGTGGTGATGGGCACAGGGAAATATTTTACTTTGGTCAATATTGTCAATTTACCCTTTCAATGCCAGTTGGGCCGTTTTATGTTGGTCAACCCGTCACTGTTCACCTTTCAACCCTAACCGGTTATCCTCAAATCCCCTCTTCCCCCGTTTTTAGCGTCGGGAGCCATACCAGTTCTTACCAAACCCACTCCACTGACATCAATGAGTTATTTTATTCCCTTGTTATTGAAGATTATGGTAATATTTTAACCAAATCTAAAGACTTTTTAAAACAAACAGAACTTTCGGCCCTTGAACCCCATTCTTTCAAAATTGATTTTTCAGGACTTCCAGTAATGTATTCATCCAAATTTGCCCTCGCTGAACCATGCTATTGGACTGAATTGGTTAATTATGGGACTATTTGTCCAACTGATACTGACGACAATGGGCAATTTATTGCCGTTACTGGTTGTATCAACCCAGAAACTGGTCAGATTCAATGTATGTGTCGTGAAGGTTATAATCTTGAAGAATGTCGTTATCGGGCCAAATGGTTTACTCCCCCAATTAATCCTGACGGGGAACTCTTCAAAGGACAAAGGGGTGAAGCTGAAGTGGAATGGATTGGGGAAAAACAAGATCGTGCATTTTTATATTCACTCCCCATAAACAATTTAGAAACGGGTTCAAACATTTCAAATGGTCCAATGTTTCGCGAAAAATGGAACTATTCATTTGAAGGGCTGGATTCAGCCTATTCACAATATTTTCAGACCTCTTTGGAAATCTCCCCACAATACCAAATTTCTTTCCCTTCGGGATCAACAACTCGTTTCAGCCCTCCTTACGTTCAATCTCAACAATTATCTTTTGATTATTCTGGTGTCGCACTTCGTCCTGATTTTACCAAACCGAATCGCCCAACTGATCTTGGGATTGAAGAATTTTGGGGGTTATCTTGTCCTCTTGGCGCGACAACAACCGGATGTTATTGTTCCAATGCTCCATTTGTGTTTGGCCCGGACTGCTCATTTTACTTAAAACTTTCCGCAATTGAACCAACCATTTCGAGTTCATTGGCTTACTTGTATACCAATCAAGCTTTCCAATACGAATTGTTCGAAATCCCAACAAATGTCATTACAATTGATCAAACAAAGCCCAAGACTTGGAAATTCCCAACTCTATTCCATTTTGAATACGGTAATGTACGTTTTGAACCTGGCCCAACTCCTAACACCATTATTCTTCCAACTTTTTTCCCGTCTTATTCATTGGATAATGACCTTTTACTTGTCGTTGATGATGTCGATGAAAACGGCCGCAAACCATTCCCATCACGCTATTCTTTTGGTCCTCTTGCATATTATTCGCAACCAAATGTGGTTGGTACGGCCTTATATAATCCAGTTCAGGCCTTGGGTTCTGAATGGAAATATTTCACCCAAAACCTTTCCTGTGCAAACGGATTTTGTGGGTTAGCATGCTCATCTCGATGTGACATCGCGAACCGTGTTCTAATCTTAACCAAATCCCAATCAGGTATCTCAATTCCCTTCCATCATGTTGACTTTCTACAATATTCAAAGTTTTACTTGTACGCTGAACGAGTCACTGATGATATTCCTACTATGCAATTATTGACAGTTGATTCTACTCGTACCCGATTTGTTCTCCCCACCCCACTTCTTGATTTCCACCCCGATGCAAAAGCAGCAAAATTTAATCTCCTTATGGTTGATTATAATTCTAATAATGTTCTTCTCCAAACTACACCCTACGCACCAATGATCACATTTGAAATTGGCTGTTCTGTTTCATCTTGCTCCCCATCCGTCAGTCTTCTCCATCCAGCAGCTCCTCAAGGTACCCAACCTTTACTACTTTCATTTCAACAACCAATAGTTAATCCCCAAAACGCTGCTGTTGTTGGGACTATTAGTTCCGGGGCGCGAGGGCAAGTTACCATTCCAGCTTACATAGATATCACTCCTGGGCAAATTTTTAAAATCTCAATTAAAACATATCCCCAAATTGGCCCAAATACCTTCTCACCAAATCCCACTCTCATTTCCACCATTACTCACATCATCGCTGACCCCCTTCCTACAGTTGATACTATTATTTCCACAACACTCCCATCAAATCTTGTCTCAACCAAAGTCTTTTATGAAGTCTCAACTACCCCATCTCTGGTCTTTCCACCTCACCTTTTACAATTTTGCCAAAATGTTTTGGTACTTGTGGTCCCAACGGGACTTGTAGCGCGACAACTCAAAAGTGTTCATGTTCAAGTGGGTTTACCGGAGCAACTTGTAGTGAAGCTGTGCCTGTAGTTGTTACTGATTGCCCAAGCTGTAATAAAGCCCACACTGCTTCATGTAATGACAAAAAGGAATGTGTCTGCCAGACTGGTTTCGGTGGGAAGTTCTGTGATGTCCCAAAAGTCTGCGAAACTCAATCTGATTCATTCTGTAATGCCCCATATGGTTTCCTCAAACCAAACGCAGCTGAAACTGACTGCAGTTCTGAATGTACCTGCAAGAGTTTCTGGGTAGGGACAAATTGCCAATCATGCTCATTACAATGTTACAATGGTGGTGCACGTTATAAAAACTGTGATCAATGCGGTTGTACCGCCGGTTTTACTGGGACAAATTGCCAATGTAAATCTGTTAAGGGTAAAATTACGATGAATGGGTATAATAATGGTTTGATTGAATTATTTTCATTGTTAAGGGAGTTATCGCTTACGGTTGATTCTACACTACCACAATATTTGGATGATTTATCTTCACTTTATGACCTCATTCGTGTTGAATCCAGTAATGCAATGTCTGAATTGATGAGTATTGATGAAATGTCAGTTGTAATGAAACTATCAAACAGTCCAAACGATGAAAATAAAACCACTTTTGATCTTACAATTACCTATGGTTGCGATTCCATGAACCCAGACGTTACTGCTGATCAGTTAAAGAACAAATGGGAATATATGGCTATCAATTTAATGTCCCACCCCCTTATTTTGAAGCATTTCACCTTCCCCGAAGGCGCTGCTGCTCCAGAAGCCAATCTTGAACCCACCGATAATACATTACCGGGCAGTGATGATACGTTTGTTGAGGAAAATGTCTCATTCCGTGCTCAATACTCGTTATTTTATTTTGTAGTTTTTATTTTGTCTTTTGTTGTCTTCAATTATTAAAACTCCTCATTGTGATTTCGAGATTGATATGCACAATGGAGTAACAATATTGTAATATTCTGCTACATTTAATAGTTTCAACACAGGACCTGATAAAACATGATTGGGTTAACGAAATCTATCGAAATAAGAATAAATAAGAATAAATAAAAGATAAAAAAGAATACGGGTTTGTTATTATTGGACGCATTTATTATCCGACACGCGGACACAAATTGTAAGGTTTGACACATTTTGATACATTTATTATTTGACAGTTTGATACGTTTTAACACATTTGAATACATATTTTTTGACCAGATTTAAAACTCTTCTTGTTGCGGAGTATTGAGCTCAATACCGTTATAATGGGCACCAGCACTGGTCCAGTATTCATGAAATACAATCGTAAGGACACCAATATAAGGAGAAGGATGTTTTTTCCCGGGGTTAAAAATATGATTATGTTGACCTTTTGCTTGAATGACATTAATCTGGGTTGAAAAAATGGAAGAAAATGCATTGATTTCACAGTCACCGCCCCAAAGGATATTTTCAGTTGAGATTAACGCTTTGCAATAGTTTTCAACAATGTCACCATCATCACCGCCATTACCACCATATTTAGTCATTAAAGCATCATTTTGGAACAAAAATGGGAAATAATCATCAGGATGGGTACTAATCCAACATGCAGCCATTATACGTAAATGTTGTATATCAAATTCTTTATAATTTTTATCAAATGATAATTTATATTTTGTTTTTAGATTTGTTAAAAAATCAATTGGGAGTGGTTGCAACCAAGTTGAAAAGATATTACGTTCGTCTTTGCTTTGGTTAATGTTAGTATTATTATTATTATTGTGTGCCCAAAAATGAAGCTGTTGACGAATAGCGCGGAATAGACAGTTACCATCACCAGGTACTTCGCTATATTTAGCACCAATTACATCACTTAATGAACCATCGAATCGATACTTAAGCAACTTTTTATTTATTTTTATACATTCATCTTTTGATAGATCTGGCAACGATTTTATTAATTCCGCCCTTTTTTTATCTTCATTTTCTTCCTTTTCTTCCTTTTCTAATTTTTTTTTCTGAGCTTTGGTCAATTCGCGTTGTTGCCCCATAATACCATTATTACCTTGTGTTGGAGTATTATTACCCTCAACAGTAACTATCCCAGCAAATATTTCATACTCTTTATACACATCTTCGCCATTTTCTTGTCGATTAAATAAATCCCAATGCTTTTTTATCTTTAACAAATTCTCCTCACATTCTTTTTCCTTTTGCGATATCACTTCTTTCCCTGTTTTCCCCTTTGCGCTTTTTGTCAACAATTTTATTTCATTATCAAGGCGTTTTTTCGCATCATGATATTTTTCAGCAGGTTTTGGGACTTGCTGTTCAGCATCGGACATTTGGGGTATAGAATGGCGGGTAGTGTGGGCTAAGGATGGTGGAGGGGTGAGGGTATGGGGCGAGGGTGTGGGGAGATTTTTGGAAAAAGGGAAAAAATGTGCATTTTTTTGATTTGTTTTTTCACAATTTGTTAGTTTGTCGTAAAAATGTCATAGTAAAGGTACAAAGATGAGTTAAAATTAGATTAGAACAATTTTATAGCGATGGTCAATTTTTCATCCCTTTGTAACATGAATTAGGTCCGATTGTTGACATTTTTGTTTGGAAACTTTTTCAAATTTTTCAATTTTTTCAAATTTTTCAAACTTTTTCAAACTTTTTCAAAGAAGCATACATTTGATTGTTCAAACTTATTCCTCACGGCGATTTCTTCCCAAACACTTTTCATCTCATTTAACTCTGTTAACCATTCTTTAGACCATATTTATAACCCGTTATTGCCGTATCTATTCCACTTTTTTAATTTTCGACTCCACAAAACGATCCAAATTTGGTTCATTTTTCTGGAAATGATCAATCAGTATTGTCTATTGTTGATAATATTCAACCGCGTAGACATCAAAACTGATGTATAATCAGAACTAATAACCTCATCCTGATAACCATTATTATAACCCGTCAAATTAACTTAGCTCATCAATATAATCAGAACAACAATTTTCTTCATTTTTTTAACCAAAATTTTGACAATTTTCGAATTTT
>Ga0256901_1001788_pt1 | contig 10388 bp, 8 predicted proteins | sample MC6MC0689MT_FD_190200 | JGI IMG/M metagenome (GOLD analysis project Ga0256901, IMG submission 190200) | Metatranscriptome of enriched soil aggregate microbial communities from Iowa State University, Ames, United States - MC6-MC0689-MT... | ecosystem: Environmental > Terrestrial > Soil >... | reverse complement strand
TAAGTCAGCAGCCACCAGAACGACAACGCCCCTCGCGTTACCGGGAAGGGCGTTGTCTGTTCAAGTTTGGGAGAGCGCTGCGATCAGCGGCTGCCGCCGCCTTCCATGCGGTCCAGGGTGGCCTTGAGCTGGGCCGGCGGCAGGTAGCCACCCAACTGGGTGCCATCAGCGGCAAAGATTGCCGGGGTACCGTTGATGCCCAGCTGCTGGCCGAGGTTGTACTGCATGGCCACCGGATTGGTGCAGTTCCTGGACTGCACCGGCTGGCCGGACTTGGCAGCGGTCAGCGCGGCCTTGCGGTCACTGGCACACCAGACCGAAATCATGTCGGTGGCGTCCTTGCTGGCCAGACCCATGCGCGGGAACGCCAGGTATTCCACGGCAATACCATTCCGGTTCAGCTCGGCGATGTCCTGGTGCAGCTTGCGGCAGTAACCGCACTCGATATCCGTGAACACGCTGATGGTGTGCTTGGCATTCGGCGGCGCAAACACGATGCGGTCGGCATGCGGCAGCGTCTGCAGCAGGTTGCGGCGGTAAGCCAGCAAGCCGGCGCTGGTGGCCTGGGCCTTCTTCTCGATGTCGTAGGGCGTGCCCTGCAGCAGGTAGCGGCCGTCATCGGTCACGTACAGGATCTGGCCGGAAACCAGCACCTCACGGAAGCCAGGAAACGGCGCCGCGCCGATGTATTCCGGCTTGAGGTTGGGATCCAGCTCCTTGAGGGCATCGCGTACATGCCTTTCCACGGGGCCATCAGCTACCGGGGCAGCTGCCGGTGTCGCCGCGTTGGGGGCCGGCTGCTGCGCGCAGGCGGTGAGGCTGATCGCGCCGAACAGCGCGGCAATGGCAAATCGGAACATGGCGACCCATCAAAAGAGAACACAGGGATTCTCGCACACGGGAGCGTTGGCAGCGGTGCAGACGGTAAAGCGCGTGGATGAGCAGCCAGCCGACAGCATTGGGTGATCTTGTGCCAGCCTCGCCTACCGGTTCCGCTCAACCACGGGGATGGTGCTTGCGGTGCAGCTTCTGCAGGTGTTCGCGGGCGACCAGCGTGTAGATCTGGGTGGTGGACAGCGAACTGTGGCCAAGCAGCATCTGCAGCGCGCGCAGGTCGGCGCCGTGGTTCAGCAGGTGGGTGGCGAAGCTGTGCCGCAGGCCATGTGGACTGACCTTGCCAGGATCGATCCCCGCCAGCCCCGCGCAGGCCTTCACCAAGGACCAGAATTGCTGTCGGGTCAATGGTTTGCGGGCTTCGTCGAGAAACAGCGGAACCTGTCCATCGGCCGTGGCTGCTACCGCTTTCCCTCCGCTGAGCAGCGGTCGCGCGGAAGCGAGGTAGCGTTCCAACCAGTGCTGCGACTCTTCACCCAACGGCACCAGACGTTCTTTTGCCCCTTTGCCGGTCACCCGCAGCACGCCCTGCCTCAGATTGACCGCATTGGCCGGCAGGTTGACCAGTTCACTGACACGCAGCCCGGCGGCGTACATCAGCTCCAGCATTGCCCGGTCCCGCAGCCCTTGCGGGGTATCGATATCCGGCGCAGCCAGCAAGGCCTCGATCTGGCTTTCCGCCAGCGCCTTGGGCAGCGATCGCGGCAGCTTGGGCGGTTCCAGCAGCGCTGCCGGATCGTCACTGCGTTCACCGCGCTTGAGAGCCATCGCAAAGAAGCCGCGCAGCGCCGACAGCAAACGCGCGTTGCTGCGCGCCGACCAGCCGTTGCGCGTGCGCCAGGCCAGATAGTCGAACAGGCCGGCCCTGTCGATCCCGGAAAGACCGCCACCGGCACCGTCACGCCAGCGCGACAGCCCCTCCAGATCCCGTCGATAGCTGTCCAGTGATGCCCGGGCCAGCCCTTGCTCGGCCCAGATCGCATCGAGGAAACGCTGGATGACGCGGCCATCGGCATCGCGCAATGGCGGCAGTTGCTGGACCAGCTGGCGGCGCTCGGCGGGAGTGATCGAAGCAGGCATCTGCACAAGCATAGGCGCTGCGCCGCCGACTGCCCATGCACGCGGCGACAGTCCCGACGTATGCTCAAGCCATGAGCTCACCTGTCATCGCCACCACGCCCCATCCGCCGGCACTGCTGCTGCGCCGCTTGGCTGCATTGGTCTACGACTTCTGGCCGGTACTGGCATTGTGGATGCTGCTGTCAGCGATTTTCACCATCGGCTACACGCTGGCCGGCCATGCCAGCCGGGAAAACATCCATCCATTCAGCGCCCTGCAATGGCTGCTGTGGCTCAGCTGCTGGCTGCTGGCCGGTGTATACGCCACCGAAAGCTGGAAACGCGGCGGCCAGACCTTGGGCATGCGTCCCTGGCGCCTGCGCGTGCAGGCGCGCTCCGGGCAAGCCGCGAGCCGCGCGATGCTGTGGAAGCGCTATGCGATCGGCAGCCTGTCGTTGCTGTTCGGCGGGCTGGGTTTCCTCTGGGCCTTGTTCGATCGCGAGCGCCTGACCCTGCATGACCGGCTGAGCGGCACCCGCCTGGTCAAATTGCCCTGATTGCAGCCCGCAGTGTCGAGGCGGGCCCGGCACCCGCATCCCCGTTAGTTCCGGGCCATGCCCGGCAAGGCTTCAACGGCAGCGCTCCAGCCGAGCATGGCTCGGCCCTACCTGATATCACCCGGTATTCACCCGAAGCAGCACAGCCGTGGCTGCCAGACCCCGCCTCAGCCCACTCTTCGCCGCGACAGCCAACTGGAAATCATCAGCATCAGGATCGGTGGCAGCGCATAGGCAATGCGGTAATCAAACTTCAACGCACCGGCCATGCGGCCGAAGAACATCTGCAACAGCAGGAAACCAATCGCGAACAGCATGCCCAGGAACAGCCGCTTGCCCATGCCACCGCTGCGCAGCGAGCCAAACGCGAACGGCACCGCCGCCAGGCAGAGCGCCAGTACGTTCAACGGATAGAACCAGCGGCTCCAGTACGTGTCTTCGTAATCGCGCGCATCCAGGCCGTTGCGCTTGCGGTAATCGATACTGGTCTTGAGCTCGCCGGCGCTCAGGTTGCGCGGTTTGGCCAAGCCCGACGCCAATGCCGCCGCATCCAGCTTGGAATCCCAAGGCTCGCTGGCGACGACCTCACGGGTCGCCGAACGCTCCCCGAAGGTATCGCGGCGCACGTTCTCCAGTACCCAGCCCGCACCGTCATGGCGCGCTGTGCCGGCGTACGTCAGGCTGGCCAGGCTGCCCTTGTCGTCCAGGGTGTACAACCGCACTTCGTGCAGCAGCAGGCGTGATTGGCCGTCCTCACTGCGCTGCTCTTCGCCGGTCTGGGCATTGAGGAAGGTATTGCCCTCGCGTGCCCACAGACCCGAATAGCGGGCGCTGGCCATGTCGGTGTTGTAGCGGGCGCTGGTGCGCAGCACATCGGCGCGGTTCTGCGCCCACGGCGACAGGGTTTCACCGTTGATCACCATCAACACCGTCAGCAGCGACAGCGAAATGGCTACCGACACGGCGATCCGGCGCCGCGACAGGCCGACCGCACGCATCGCGGTCAACTCCGAGGTCGCCGCCAGCTGCCCGAGGCCCATCAGGGCACCGATGACAGCAGCCATCGGGAACAGCGTGTAGGCGCGGCGCGGCACGGTGTACAGGGTCCATGCCACGGCGTGGCCGAACGAATAACTGCCCTCGCCGATGCTCTTGGCCTCGCCGGACAGCGCCATGATCGCGTCCAGCCCCAGCAGGACCAGCCACACAAGCAACACCGTCGCCAGCACCGTGCGACCAACGTACACATCATGGATCCGCGGGGTCAGCCTCATGCCTTCGCTCCAGCGCGACGACGGACCAGGCGGCCATCACGGAAATACAACCACAGCGCGAAAGCCAGCAGCGGCACGGTCAGCCACCACAGGCCCAGCCCCATCGGCAGTTTGCCGTCAGCCAGCCACTGTCGGCCAAGAATGGTCAGGTTGACACCCACCATGTAGGCCAGGAACGCCATCATGATGCGGCCATAGCGCTGCTGGCGCGGCGCGCTGCGGGCAAGCGGCAACGCCAGCAGGGCGAACGCCAGCGCCAGCAACGGCGGGGTGATGCGCCAATGCAGCTGGGCCTTGGCCTCGGGTCGTGGATCACTGAACAGTTGGCTGGTCGGCATCATTTCGGGGTCATCCTTGTCGCGCACTTCGTCGCGATCGGGCAAGGCGACCTCGTTGCTGGCATAGCGCATCAAACGGTAGTCCAACTCGCCATTGGCCGGTCCTTCAACCCGGTAGCCGTCCTCCAGCCGCAGGAAGCGCTGACGCTCACCTTCGAAGAACATCGCGCCACTGTTGGCCGACACCACATCGATGCGGTCGTCCTTCTGCCGCTGCATGAACACCTGGCCCATCTTGGTGCCGTCCTCGCTCAGGGACGAGAGATAGACGATGCCACCGCCGGAGATCGAGGTGAACTTACCCGGCTCCAGCCCGGCGATGACCATGCTGCGGCTGGCGTCATCCACCATATCCTCGGCGGTACGGTCCGCCCAGGGACCAAGCCAGAGCGAGCACAGGCCGACCAGCATCACCACCGGCAGCACCAGCAGCAGGATTGGCCGCAGCAGCCGCTTGGGCCCCACGCCGACACCGGTCAGCACCGCCATCTCCGAATCGCGGTACAGGCGGGCGATCGCCAGCGACAGCCCGAGCAGCAGGGCCAGCGGCAGGATGATGGGCAGGTAGACGATGAACTGCAGGCCGAGCTGGGACAGCAGCAGCCCGGCCGGGATGCGGCCATCGGCAACCTTGCCGAGCACATCCACCAGCACGCCGCCTACGCTCACAACCAACAGGATGGTCAAAGTGGCCAGAAAGCTCTGGACGAAGTCACTCAGAAGGTAGCGGTCAAGCTTTGCCATAGGGTCGGTGGTTTAAACTCTCGGTTTAGTCCGCGGCACGCCGGGTCATCAAGACCTTGCGTATACAGCCCGCGATTGTACGGATTTGGCAACGGAATCTGATCAATGTCTCTGGAATTCACCCTGAACCACGTCGCCCCGGCCTCCGCCGAGGTGGATTGCGTCATTGTTGGCGCCTTCTCTGACAAGTCGCTGTCCCCGGCCGCAAAGGCCCTGGACGCGGCCTCCGGCGGCCGCCTGGCCGCCCTGATCGAGCGCGGCGACGTCGGTGGCAAGACCGGCAACACCACCCTGCTGCACGACCTGGCCGGCGTCAGCGCCGCCCGCGTGCTGGTGGTCGGCCTGGGCGAGCCGGCCAAGTTCGGCGTCGCGCAGTACCTGAAGGCCGCCGGCGACGCCGCCCGCGCCCTGAAGAGCGGCAACACCCGCAGCGCGCTGTTCACCCTGAACGAACTGGAAGTCAGCGGCCGCGATGCGGCCTGGAACGTCCGTCAGGCGGTGATCACCGCCAATCACGCCAGCTACCGCTACACCGCCACCCTTGGCAAGAAGAAGCCGGAGGCCCCGGGGCTGGAGTCGCTGGCCATCGCCAGCACCGACGACACTGCCCTGCTGCAGGGCCAGGCCATCGCCGCTGGCGTGGAATACGCACGCGAGCTCGGCAACCTGCCGCCGAACTACTGCACCCCGGCCTACCTGGCTGAATCCTCGGTCAAGTTCGCCGCCGAACATGAAGGTGCCGAAGCCGAGATCCTTGACGAGGCGCAGATGGAAGCACTGGGCATGGGCTCGCTGCTGGCCGTGGCCCGTGGTTCGGCCAACCGCCCGAAGCTGGTCGTGCTGAAGTGGAGCAACGGCGGCGATGCCAAGCCCTACGTGCTGGTCGGCAAGGGCATCACCTTCGACACCGGCGGCGTCAACCTGAAGACCCAGGGCGGCATCGAGGAAATGAAGTACGACATGTGTGGTGGCGCCAACGTCATCGGCACCTTCGTCGCCACGGTCAAGGCCAAGCTGCCGTTGAATCTGGTGGTGGTTGTGCCGGCGGTTGAAAACGCCATCGATGGCAATGCCTACCGTCCGTCCGACGTGATCACCTCGATGTCGGGCAAGACCATCGAAGTGGGCAACACCGACGCCGAAGGCCGCCTGATCCTGTGCGACGCGCTGACCTATGCGCAGCGCTTCGAGCCGGCTGCCCTGATCGACGTGGCAACCCTGACCGGCGCCTGCATGATCGCCCTCGGCCACCAGACCGCAGGCCTGATGAGCAAGCACGACGATCTGGCCAACGAACTGACCGCCGCCGGCGAGCACGTGTTCGACCGCGCCTGGCGCCTGCCGTTGTGGGACGAGTACCAGGGCATGCTGGATTCCAGCTTCGCCGACGTCTACAACATCGGCGGCCGTTGGGCTGGCGCCATCACCGCTGGCTGCTTCCTGTCGCGCTTCACCGAAGGCCAGCGCTGGGCGCACCTGGATATCGCCGGCGTGGCCAGCGATGAAGGCAAGCGCGGCATGGCCACCGGTCGCCCGGTCGGCCTGCTGACCCAGTGGCTGCTGGACCGCGTTGCCGGCACCGCCGGGAATTGAGAAAAGGGAATCGGGAGTAGGCAGAAGCCAAGCTCCTGATACCTTGCCGGCGCGCAGACTTGTGGTCGCGCGCCGCTGTTCCCATTCCCTGTTCCCCATTCCCGATTCCCAAAGACTATGCGTGCCGACTTCTACCTGATCGCCAAGCCGCGTTTCCTCACCGAGCCACTGAAGCTGGTGTGCGAACTCGCGCGCAAGGCCAACGATGGCGGTCTGTATACGCTGGTACTGGCCCGCGACCAGGCCCAGGCCGAGGAGCTGGACGAGCTGCTATGGTCGTTCGACCCCGACGCCTACATCCCGCACCAGATCATCGGTGAGGACGTGGACGAGGAAGAGGCCATCGTGCTGATCGCAACGCCGGGCGCCGAGGCACCGGAACGTCCACTGGTGATCAACCTGCGTGACGAACCTTACCTGGGCAGCTGCGACCGCGTACTGGAAGTGGTACCGGCCGATCCGGCCGCGCGCGAGCCGCTGCGGGAACGCTGGCGCCAGTACAAGGCCGCCAACTACACGCTCAACAAGTACGACATGTGAGTGAAGCCGGGAACAGGGAGTGGAGAATCGGGAATGGAAAACCGCCTCCCTCCGATCTTTCCCAGATTACGTTCAACAGGTTCAACATGCTGCACCATGAAGTGCGACATGCTGCACCTACCGGGAACATGGAGCCGGGAATGGGGAAACGACTCCCCACGCTGCCGTCCCTGACCCATTCCCTATTCCCCAGTCTCTATTCCCCATCTTATGAATCAACTCGCCTCCAGCTACGACCCCAAATCCTTTGAAACCGCGCTCTATGAGTCGTGGGAGAAGGCCGGCCTGTTCAAGCCGTCCGGCAAGGGCGAGCCCTACACCATCCTGCTGCCGCCACCGAACGTCACCGGCACCCTGCACATGGGCCATGCCTTCCAGCAGACGCTGATGGATGCATTGATCCGTTACCACCGCATGCGTGGCTACGACACGCTGTGGCAGGTGGGTACCGACCATGCCGGCATCGCCACCGAAATGGTGGTCAGCCGCAACCTGGCGCTGGAAGGCAAGGGTGAAACCCGCGACTCGCTGGGCCGCGACGGCTTCATCGACAAGGTGTGGGAGTGGAAGGCGCATTCGGGCAACGTGATCGAAGGCCAGATGCGCCGTCTCGGCACCTCCGCCGACTGGTCGCGCAGCACCTTCACCATGGACCCGGGCCCGAGCGAAGCGGTGATCGAGTCCTTCCTCCGCTGGCACGAGCAGGGCCTGATCTACCGTGGCCAGCGCCTGGTCAACTGGGACCCGGTGCTGAAGACCGCCATATCCGACCTGGAAGTGGAGAGCGTCGAAGAAGACGGCTTCATGTGGTCGATCGCCTACGCGCTCAACGACGGTGCCAGCTATGAGCACGTCGAAGTGGACGCCGACGGTAACGAGACCCTGCGCGAAACCCGCAACTATCTGGTCGTGGCCACCACCCGTCCGGAAACCCTGCTGGGCGACACCGCGGTGATGGTGCACCCGGAAGACAGCCGCTACGCGCACCTGATCGGCAAGAGCGTGACCCTGCCGCTGACCGGCCGCAGCGTGCCGGTGATCGGCGACGACTACGTCGACAAGGCCTTCGGCACCGGCGTGGTCAAGGTGACGCCGGCGCATGATTTCAACGACTACCAGGTCGGTGTGCGTCACAGCCTGCCGATGATCAACCTGTTCACCACCACCGCCACGCTCAACGAAAACGCCCCGGAAAAATACCGTGGTTTGGACCGTTACGAAGCGCGCAAGCTGATCCTGGCCGAGCTGGAAGATCTGGGCATCCTGGTCGAGACCAAGGCGCACAAGCTGCAGGTGCCGCGTGGCGACCGTACCGGCCAGGTGATCGAACCCTATCTGACCGACCAGTGGTTCGTGAAGATGGACGGACTGGCCAAGCGCGGCCTGGAACTTGTGGAGAACGGCTCCATCAAGTTCGTGCCGGGCAACTGGATCAACACCTACCGCCATTGGATGGAGAACATCCAGGATTGGTGCATCAGCCGCCAGCTGTGGTGGGGCCACCGCATCCCGGCGTGGTTCGATGAAGCTGGCAACTGCTACGTGGGCCGCAACGAGGCCGACGCCCGCGCCAAGGCCGAGCTGGGCGACGACGTGGTGCTGACCCAGGACAGCGACGTGCTGGAGACCTGGTTCTCCTCGCAGCTGTGGCCGTTCTCGACCCTGGGCTGGCCGAACGAAGCGGCGATGGCCGAGCGCGGCTTTGAGCGCTACCTGCCGTCGAACGTGCTGATCACCGGCTTCGACATCATCTTCTTCTGGGTGGCGCGCATGATCATGGCCACCGACAGCTTCACCGGCCAGATCCCGTTCAAGGACGTCTACATCACCGGCCTGATCCGCGACGGTCAGGGCCAGAAGATGTCCAAGTCCAAGGGCAATGTGCTGGATCCGCTGGACATCATCGACGGCATCAGCATCGACGACCTGGTTGCCAAGCGCACCCACGGCCTGATGCAGCCGAAGATGGCCGAGAAGATCGAGAAGGCCACGCGCAAGGAATTCCCGGACGGCATCATCGCCCACGGTGCCGACGCGCTGCGCTTCACCATCGCCGCGCTGGCCACCCATGGCCGCGACATCAAGTTCGACATGAGTCGAGCCGAGGGCTACAAGAACTTCTGCAACAAACTGTGGAACGCCAGCCGTTTCACCCTGATGAACACCGAGGGCGCCAGCTTCACCGGCGTACCGCAGCCGCGCACCGATGCCGAACGTTGGATCCTGGCGCGTCTGGCCAAGGTCTCGGCCGAAGCCAAGCAGCACTACGCCGACTACCGCTTCGACCTGTTGTCGCAGGCGCTGTACGAGTTCGTCTGGAACGAGTTCTGCGATTGGTTCCTGGAACTGACCAAGCCGGCCCTCAATGGCGACAACGCCGACGATGCGGCCAGCACGCGTCATACGCTGCTGTACGTGCTGGAAGCGGTGCTGCGCCTGCTGCACCCGCTGATCCCGTTCGTCACCGAGCAGCTGTGGCAGCAGGTGGCGCCGCGTCTTGGCATCAACGCCGAGTCGTTGTCGCTGCGGGCCTACCCGACCGCAGAGGAGTTTGCCGGCGACTACGCGCAAGCCGAAGTCGACGTGGAATGGTTCAAGACCATGGTCAGCGCCCTGCGCCGCGTGCGCAGCGAGTTGAACGTGCCGCCGTCCAAGCAGGTGCGGCTGCTGCTGCAGGGCGGGCAGGATGCGGATCGCAGCCGCCTCGAGCGCTTCGCCTCGCAGTTGCGCTTCCTGCTCAAGCTGGAGAGCATCGACTGGCTGTCTGCTGATGCAGTGACGCCGCCGGCTGCTGCCGCCATCGTTGGCGAGCTGAAGCTGCTGGTACCACTGGAAGGTCTGGTCGACCTGGACGCCGAACGTGCGCGCCTGGACAAGGAGATCGCCCGCGTTTCTTCCGAGAAGGAGAAGAGCGAGGTCAAACTGTCCAAGTTCACCGACAAGGTGCCGGCGGCGGTGGTCGAGCAGGAGCGTGTGCGCCTGATCGATTGGAACAGCCAGTTGGCTGGTCTGCTGGAACAGCGCGCGAAACTGTAAGGCTTGATGCTCGCTGTTGTGGAGAACGCCGCCTCTGGGCGGCGTTTTCTTTTGTGCGTTGAGAATCAAAGAGCAGCGAGCGAAGAGCCCCCTCATCCGCCCTGCCGGGCACCTTCTCCCGCGCGCGGGAGAAGGGAGTGCAATGGGCCATGCACTTCTGCGAGATCGCGGTGCAAGCTGCTTCATCTACTTGAGCTTGATCGTACGCCCAGTTCACGACGCTGCAAGAATCACTGCAGTCCCTTCTCCCGCGGGCGGGAGAAGGGGCCCGGCAGGGCGGATGAGGGGCTTTTGGCTTTTGGCTTTTGGCTTTTGGCTTTTGGCCTTGGACTTTACCTCCCCGCAGCACCAAC
>Ga0256901_1001787_pt1 | contig 10397 bp, 1 predicted proteins | sample MC6MC0689MT_FD_190200 | JGI IMG/M metagenome (GOLD analysis project Ga0256901, IMG submission 190200) | Metatranscriptome of enriched soil aggregate microbial communities from Iowa State University, Ames, United States - MC6-MC0689-MT... | ecosystem: Environmental > Terrestrial > Soil >... | reverse complement strand
GTTTATTATAATGAGGGGAAAAAAGGTGAAATGGGGAACGAAACTCAAAATAAACCCCTCAGGCCAACTGTCACTATCCGTCTCAGTGTCAAGGGATTCCCAGCAAAGGCTTCGGGATTGAAGCTTGTGAATAGTGTATTTAATGTTGTGACATTTCCTACAAATTATTTTGATTGAAATAAAAAGGAAGGACCCTTTTTGGAAATGTGTGCACTTTCAAATCCTTCTTGTCTTCACTTGTGTTTTCAAATAAATCTCGACGAAAGAGTTATCAACAGTGGGGGAAAATCATACATCAAAGGTATAAGAAAAAAAAAAAGAGAAAAAACTGAATCAATATTTGACAGAATGTGAGGAAAGAAAGGATAAGGAATGAATAAAGACAGCCCAGATGAGTTATTTTTTATTTTGTTCCTTTTGTTGTTTTAAATTGTTTTTAATCTGACCTTCAAAAGTATTTTTCAATTGTTCGAAATTAATTTGAGTTTGTCTATCAAACTTAAACTGTTGTAATTGCTGTTGTTGATATGTATTCTGCAATACCCTTTGCTGTTCAAATTGTTTTTCTTGTTTCATTTTCAACAACAACAACTTTTCTTGTTGTTTTTCCAACAAACTTAATTTCTTTTTCTGTTCGGCCATTGCTCGGAAAGTTTTCCCAGCATCAACCAAAATAAACCCTTCACCAATTTGACCTTTACGATCTTTTCGAGTATCATCATCATCGTCTTCATCATCATCATCATTATCATTATCATCATCATTATCATCATCATCACCACTTTCATCAGAATCGTGAATGGGTTGTTTATCCCCACCTTTCAACCTAACCAATTGAGTATCACCTCGTCCCGCTGCTGTACGTTTCTTCTTCGCACTTCCCCCCAATGGTCCGTTATACTTTTTCTTCCCAACCCTTCTACCCCTTTCATGATAATCATCATCATCATCATCACCATCACCATCACCACCACCATTAGCTTCATTGTCATCATCGGTAACATATTCACTGTCTTCAGAACAATCTTCACCCCTTCTCACAATCCCTACATCCTTTCTTTTGGGTGTAGCTGACACAGCAACCTGCGTAGTTTTCTCAACAGCCTTCACCGGCGTCTTTGTTGGTTTTGCAGATTTACCACGGCTACGTCGAGATGGTTTATCAGGAATGATTTGAGTGCCGTCAAGGAGATGTGATTGTGAACCAGAAGATGGGATAAATTCTTCCTCACCATCTAATGTAATAGTCGTAGTTGTAGTCACAGTTGTAATTGTAGTCACAGTATTACCATCTACTGTAATAACAGGTGGTTCATCATTCACAACAGTTGTCGTCGATGGACGTTTACGATTACCATTTGTCGTTGAGGGGCTATTTGTAGCGGATTGCTCATTAGATGACATTTTGTGTGCATTTGGGTGAAAATTTGTCAAAGTTGTGTTGGGATTGAGGGAATAATTGGAGACATTTGGTTGGGGAAAATTTACTGTTGAATTACTCATAAGGAAAGTTGTACCTGGTCTTCCCTTCTTGGTCGACTTGGAGACAGAATTAGGTTGTGTATTTATTAACGAATTTTGGGGATGTAATGGCGGTATAATTAAATCTTGCGGGGTCATATCAGGAAAATCCTTAAAATTACCCTTCTTTCCCCCTTTCTTTTTCAATTTTCCGATTTCAAAATCATCCCCATCACTATCATAACCATTTTCATCAATACTATCCATCATGATACTATCAATATGACCCATTGCGCTATTCATCTTGGTAGTACTACCACCTTTTTGAGTTTTATAAGGGCCTCTAGGACCTCTTCCCCGACCAACCTTGGGGGTACCATGAACAATATTATCATGAAGGTTACCATTATTGCCAATAACATTAACATTTTTATTTTCTGCCTCTTGTTCATAGAAATGATTTAATAAAGCAGCGTGCTTATGTAATAATGACTTCAATTGTTGCAAATAATGTTCAAATGGTGAATTACTTTGTTGTAATTGTGCGGCAACATGTTTATAATATTTTTGCACTTTGGAACGCATTGAATAAATTGATTTGTCATCCCTCATTTGGACCAAATACGTGTTAAAAAAAAACTTCAAAATGAAAAAAAATGTCAATTCTAAATAAGAAGCTTTGGTAAAAAAAATAGCTGGTTGTTCATTATCAACTGAACTAAATGGATTCATAGATTGTGAATAGGGGGTTGATTTCGATTGTACAGGTTGTGAACTTGAAATTGCAGATGATAGAAGTGTTGGGTGAAGGGCATCGGGGCGAGTGATGTCATACAAAGTACAAAGAGTTTCAAGATGTCGAAGGTCAAGGACATGAATAGGGACCCCAACACAAGAAGCTAAGAATGAAACGAGATCAAATGATGAACGGGATGGTTTAAGTTGTGATTTTAGGGGATCATTGGGGTCTGATTTTTGAGAAAAATAATGATAAAAACGCGCAGAAAGAGTTAAAATTTCGTTTTTTGTTGGAAAACTTGTAAATAATTGATGAATTGAACGAATAATAGTATCATTTTTGACCAAAACTATTGAACCATTATCTAATTGATAAATACCTTTCACAACTAATTGATTATCAAAATTAATTGTATTGTGTGAATTATTTTGGACAATATTTGATAAAATATCAGGCAGTGGTTGAAAATATGGTGAAGAATAAGATAAATTTAATTGATTTAAATGCCCGAGACTATTATTTTTGGTATCACTATTACTATTATTATTTTTATCAAAATGATCTCCGTTTTCCCCCTCATCTTCCTCATCTTCATCATCGTCGCTTTGATAATCATCATCAGATAATCCCTCCCCATGTTCATCATCTTCATCTTCATCGTCTTCATCATCATCATCATTATTATTGTTATTGTTATTATTATTATTATTATTATTATTATTATCCCCATCATCATCATCATCACCCATATCATTATTTTGTCTATTTTCTAAACCAACCTTAACCCTTTTCAACAAATGTAATTTACGATTTCGACTTAAATCAACCTCTAACTGTTGTCCACCTTCATCGTTGCCAATATTAACCCCAGATAGATGATGTCCACGTGGAGTAAACCCAATAAAATCCGTTGTTGGTGAGAGCGAAATTGTATGGCCAAAGTTTGGTTTTGCGACTGATTTTGGGATAAAAAATGCTTCAAAATTTTTTTGTCTGATCGGGGCATGTGGATCGGTCCCGAGAGCTGAAATAAAACATTTCGGATAAGTGGCGGTAATATGGCTACGTGGATAATGTTGTAGAAATGTAGTAGGGTTAATAAAACCATCATCCAAAATTGGGCCACCAAATAGAGGTTTGTTATTAGGTTGTGCGTTTGGCAACCCTGATCCTAAATACGAAGGTGTGCGGACCAATGGACTTAATAGCCCTAATACCGATGGAGTCATTGATAATTTCGGAGTCAATTTCGATAAAAAGATTTGTTGTAATTGGAATCGATACGATCTGGATTTTAAAAGTTGGGTTAATTCGTAGGGAGCAATATCTGGTGGTAAGATAGATTGGGTTTTACCATATCTTGAATTACCGGAACCCATAGTAGCAACAAATTGTCCATTCAAGCCAACACCAGGAGGTAAAAAACGAAAAATATTATGATATTGTGGTTGCTGATGGAGTCGTAATGTGTGATTAGTAAGTGGGTTGTTTAATAACTGCTGTAATTGACGTTGGAATAATACCACTAACCCAGCTGGGACTGAACCACGACCAGTCATTGGAGTAGAAAGAGAATTCGGTTGATGAAATGATGGGCTTGGGCTTGTAATGGCGGTATTCATGCCTAGTACTGAAGATGAATTTAACGTCGGTGGAATAATAACTAATGAGTTTGGGGAATTGTTCGAGGTGGTTTGATTTGGTTGGTTTCCATCAGAAAAACAATGAAGATTAGTGCTAGTTGGTTGAACAGTTGATAACGACGTTGATAAAAATGGTAATTGTCCAATATTATTACATAAATCATCACCATACAATAAATACTCATACTGAGCCTGTAAATGTTGCGAAGAAGTCTGCGGTTGAATCCAAGTACCATTTTTAATCCTTTCTTGAATTTCCCTATCAGCCTGAATCATTGCATTAGTTCTTCTCCTTCTTGGGGTAGGTTGGTTCAACTGTAATGTATTTTGGGGACCACCGGTAAGACTAGTAATTGAAGCAGTCGCATGAACGGGTAAAGCAGAAGTTGTGGTGAGGGAATGAAATGATGAAATTGGTGGACAAATCGGTGGTGGTTCAAAATATGAGTTTGGTAAAGATAGACCTCTTGGGTCTGTTGGGAAAATGGGTGATGGGTTAAGATGTGATGCTAATAACACAGTGTTAATATTATGAGGGTTAAATGTAATGGAGAGATCATCAAAAGTTGGCTGTGAGAGGGTAAATGGTGGGATTGAAAGAGGGATTGTTGTTGAAGGCGTTGAAAGAAGTTTAAATTGTTCGTGTTTTGATAAAAGGGTAATGTTTGCGGTGAGAATGGAAGGGGTAAGAATTGGCAATGGTTGTGATTTTAATGTGACTTGATTAATTGATTGTAAGACACCTGGAAGTAGATTTGTTGAAATGGTTGGCGGGATTGTGATATTTTGATCAAAATTATTTTTATTGTCACTTTTATTGTCGTTTTTATTATCCCTTTTATTATCATCTTTATTCCCTCCAAATCCACCACCGAATTGCACCAAAGTCGATGACGATGGTCTTGATGACTTGTGCGGTATTGAGCCAGATTGTGGGGTAACATGTGAAAATGAGGTAGAGTCATAATCAGTCATAGTCGGTGATGACGTTGTCGGGGAAAATGGGGACCCAACAACATGAGAGTACCGAGCACCGAAATCAATCCCATCTAACGTAGAGTCAGAACCAGAACCACCATATTGAGATTGATATTGTTTCATAACATTCCCTTGTAAGCGGCGTTGTTGGGAAAGGAATTCTTGATGGGTTGAGACCGGGAGACCATTTGGGTTATATAAGAATGAATATAATGAACGTATAAACGTATATGTTAAAAAAATATTTTGAAATAAAATTAATTTTTTTGGATTTTTAGACCAATAAACATCATAAATCCATTTAATAACTTCCTCAATCCACACAACATAGAAATAAAAATGTGCAAAAATTGGGATTTGAACGGGATAGGGAATCTGTGGGAACGAAAAGCCTAAAATTTTTTCTTGATTTCTCCTATTTAACCATGTCAAAGCATCCCCCCCATAAACACCACTATTACCCAAAGGCGGATTTTTTTGTCTTGCCAATGATAACGATGATTGAGTTTGAAATGATGACATTGACACCCATTGTTTATTATGCCAATTTGAAGCCAAATACTCCCCTCTCGAAAACCCACAATGAGGAACATTAACAATAAATGGAATCGCAGGGTTATGATGAGAAGGGATAGAGCTTGGGGCAGTACCATTATATGTCACAGCCCAAGAGTGATCTTCAATTTTCGTACTAGGGCGGTTCGATAATGACATCCCGCCCTTATTTGATCCCCCCCCTTTGGCAGAAGGGGGGATATAATCCCCATCAAATTGGTCATCAGATTGTGCAGTTGGTGTTGAAGCTATTGAAGAGCTTTGAAGAAGAGATGAAGAGGGGGAAATAGCATGTGGATCCGGCGGTGGGGGATTAGCTGAGGTTGTTCCAATTGATTTGGCACTGCCGCCAATATTATTTGCACTTAATGCAGCTTTACCAGCAGCTGGAATACCACTTTCTTTAATTTCATCATCATCAGAACGGATTGTATACCATAATACTTTTTTCCCACCATTCACCAAGACTGGGAATAATTGCTCCTGAATAAATGGGGAGTAAGACCAATATTCTGGGACAATGATATCTTTATGACTATGTAGATACGTAATTAAATGAGTTGTTGCAGCATCACCCAATAAAGGTTGGTTCTTATCATCATAACATTTATCAATAAATTGATTTACTGAAATAAGATTAGTATTAATAAGTGGAAGAGTATCATTAGAAAACTGAAAGGTGTTTGGAATTTGTTTCGCTGGTTGAGGCGGGGGTGGAAATAATTTGAGTGGGTTTTTTTTTTTACTATTATCGCTTTGGGGATTATTATTGTTGTTATCATCAACATTTTCATCATTTGGAATAGATTCAAATGGCAATAAACGTAACTTCGTTTTTAAATAATGTAAATATGCACGTTGGGTAATAATTGCATCAGAAAATTGATTTGATGGGTCAGTTTCAGCAGTAAGTGGAAACTGAGGGTTTTTAACATTTTGATTTTTGCCATCAATATTGTCAATATCAGTCGGTTTACGTAATCCTTCGCTAACAACGTTTGGAATAATAATATCACCAATACAATCATCATTTTTGTCCCTTCTATGTTGTTCAATACAGCTTTTAGCCATTTGGTCAACATAATATTGTTTATCGGTAATAACATCATTACCAGATGGGGTACGTTGAAGGGGTGGAGGGGGTGGTGGTGGGAGAAGTGTAGAAATTTGACAAGAAGAATTATTTTGACATAGATTGGGGTTAGTTTGATTCGAATTAGAATTGCCAATTTTACCAGAATTTAAAATTGAATCATTATGACGTTGTAATTTGTGTAAATTTTGCAAATGGTTCATATTATTTGATAATAATGTTCCACCATGTGGGCCAGTAGTATTTTGATAAAGTTCCAAAGCTTTTTGCAATGTAGACTTTCCATTTTCATTCCCATCATAAATCCCCCCATCATTACCAAACTGTGTCCCTTTACTTGTAATCATATCGATAGTCCCGTATGACGCCCCTTGTTTCGGGCCCATATCAAACAACCCCCCCGGAGGAACCGCAATTTCTTCCCCCCAATATTGTTTTGGATGAATAGTATCCATCGTAACAACTAATGGTTCCTGCTCTCCTTCCCTCATTGGATTATTCTGATTACTTTGAGTCCCATCCACAAAACTATTCGCCCTACCAACACCACCATGTGGTGAAACCAGTCCACCCCCCCCGGGTACATTCCCCCCGGAATGTTGTTGAAAACTACCAACATTATGTCCAACTGGGGATCCAGGAAGGGTCAGTGGTTGGTTAACATGAGTGGCTGGGGTTGTAAATGGTGATAATCCAACCCCAGACCCAACAGGAGTGCCAGGTTGAGAACCGGGCATAACGGCTGATGATGAATCAATTCGCGTTAATGGTGTCACTAACGGCGTAGTTGAGTTGATTTGGACTTGGTGTGTCCATCTACCGCGACGTCTAGCAACAGGAGTAACAACTGAAGAAAATGGAAAAAATGTTGGGGCTTGTTGAAGAGGGGTATTCCCAGCCGGTTGATTAGGACGAGGGAGAGTTTTAGATGTGGTAGATGGGCTAGTGAGGGTCTTGGAGAGGTTATTTGAGAGGAGAAAAATGTTTTTGAAAGTTGAACGGAGTTCATTTTCTTGTTCGATGGTCATATCACCGGCTAATGAATTGCGTGAGATGTATGTATCATAATGTGAAGCGGTGTGAAAGGATGAATGAGGGGGAGATAATGAAAGAGAATTGATGATGGGGTTTTCAGCATTTTTATTAATACTTTTGTCATCATTGTTAGCGTTTTTATCATTTTTTAAATCTGGTGTTTGGGGAAGAGTGTGACGCTGAGATTGTTGTAATGCTAAGCGTTGTTGCGAGCTCGTACGACGTTTTGTTTGGGAGCGTTGTTGAGTGGATTGTTTGGGCGGGGTGGGGTTAGTTATAGGGCGGGAGCGAGTGAGTGGTTGTTTAAAAGGTGTTGAGGATGGTGTTGAAGAAGAGGGAGGAATTATTGGTGGAAATAACTGATGAATTGGGACTTTTTGAATATCAAAATTATTATTCATTTTTTTGTGATTATTTTTTTCTTTTTTGTCATCACTTTTGTCATCATCATCTTCCAACCCCATGGGCTCTTCACAATCCCATTGAGAACCCTTCGTAGTAGCTGGATAGATATACTCACCAGAAGTAATATCACCACCATTTGATATCAATCTATCAACATCTAAGCTCGAAATTGGGATGTTTTTGAATGAATCAGTTTGACCAAGCCAAATTTGATCATCAAAAAACTCCTCCAGTTTTTGTTGTTGTTGATCTTCCCAACAATTTTTTTGTTGTTGTAGCCATAAACCATATTCATATCTATAATGATGTTGTAAAATTAACAAATTACTATCATTTTGATTCGCATTTATACTTTTCGATTTTGTGCCGGTTTTTTTATTTTTTTGAAAATTTGAAATCTCCCTTGCAATACGCATATGTGTTGGAGTTAAATAATATCTATTCGTAAAATAAGATGTTAGTAAACGTTTACGTTGGGCTTGGTAACGAGATTGAGCACGGGCAAAGCGAAGGAGATCAAAAACGGTTAAGATGTTCGATATTGGGGAAAATGTTTCGTTGTTTTCACTTCCTGAAGACAAGTTGGATTTTTTTTGTGGGATTTTTTCAATTGTTGGATTATTTTGAGTGATGCGGGTAGTGTTGAGTGTGTTGAGTGTGTTGAGTGTGTTGAGTGTGTTCAGTGTGTTGAGTGTGTTCAGTGTGTTGAGTGTGTTGTGTTGTTGAGTGCGTGTTGGGAGTGAGTGTTTAAGAGCAGAAGCACCAAGTGATGTGTATAAATCACGCTCAGGATCAGTAAGGGGTTCGTTATGACCCGGTTGAATACAAAAAATAAATTTTTCTTTGACAAAATTGCGCAAATTTTCGTTCTTATCGTTCTTTTCGTTCTTTTCATTTTGTGAATCAGTTTTTGGGTCATTGGTTTGAACGGAGCTTTGAGTGTTAAGCTCATCATCATCCATGAATGCTGATGAAGTATTATATTGTCGAGTGGTTTGTCCTAATGGGTTTTCTTTAGTATTGTGTGGATATTGATTATTGGGGCCATTTTGATGTTGAAAACTTGATTTAAAACTCTTTTCTATTGTATCAATAATTTGTTCATGAATTATTCCAATTTGATTTTTGTCATCACTATTTTCATCACTATTTTCATCATTATTTGCAATTTTATCTTTCCCATAATCCTTAAACAAAGTCTGAATATCGATTTCCCCCAGTTGATTTTCCTTGGTTGGATATAAAATATATAAATGTTTCTCAGACGGCATTTGATCCATCTCCCCATCAACCCCTTCATTACCTCCATTTTTCCCACTCCCATCTGCACCCCCCTGGAAAAAATAATTCATATTAGTATTAGTATTAATATCGATAACATTACCCAACGGTATGCGTTGGACAGGGGAGTAAGTCAGCGGTAAATCGGGCAAGTCTGAAGCCAATGGAAATTCATGATCTAATTCATAAAGTTCAATTTCACGTTCACGTTGAAGTGGTTGAAGCGGTGGGAATAATGGTAACATTTGTGGTCGATGGGAAGTATGATAAGTATTAATCGGAGCCACAGGTTTCGGTTTTGCTGTGTGACTTTTTACAGTCGATGTTGGAGCTCTGGGCATTGGGAAGAGTACTCGGGGGAACCCAAAACGGGTTTTATATTAAAAATTACTTGTTGAAGGGCGGAAGGGAAGGGGAATGAGGGGAAGGATGGGGTGGAAAAGAGGAGGAATGGTTTCGGTGGGGATTTTTTTGCGCGATTGCGGGTTTATTATCGAGTATTTTGGGGAGATTTTGGGATCTTGTGGTTATAATTATGTTTGGATCGGTATGTTAATATTAAATAGCTAAGAATAGTTCAGAATGGTGTTAAAATGAAATATGAGTTGAATTGAAAAAATAAAAATATTAAAACAAATGGTGTTAATGGTGTTGTATTGTATTGAAATTTATTCTATACCATATAGACTAGACTAAATTGATTTATGACAGGTTTAAATGATTAAGTATACCAATTAATCCATCGAAACGACGGGAAACAAAAATTGAAATTAAAAAAATGGAGAAAAAAAGCATTATTTCGGTATGATGACAGCAGTGTAAATTATAATGAATAATAATAATATAGAAGGTTATCCACAATTGTTCATTTCAACATTGTCAAGAATTAACTCCATCTAGATGGTAAGTTTCTTTTTGTCTTTTGCTTCGTGGATTTTTTATTTTTTTATTTTTTTTTTTCAAAAAATTACTCCATTTTGTTAATTATATTAACTATTATCTGTTTGGGGCTGGTTATTAATAATGCACCCGACAATGCGTAAATGGTTCTATAGCTCCCTCATTATTGCATTTAAATTTGTTTATTTTTGTTTTTTTGACTTTCCTCTTGAGAACTCCGTTATATCGATACATGATGGGAATATAACCTTGTCCATCAATACGCAATAACTATTTTATGTTTAACACCGATGTTTAAATTCCCATT
>Ga0256901_1001783_pt1 | contig 10403 bp, 9 predicted proteins | sample MC6MC0689MT_FD_190200 | JGI IMG/M metagenome (GOLD analysis project Ga0256901, IMG submission 190200) | Metatranscriptome of enriched soil aggregate microbial communities from Iowa State University, Ames, United States - MC6-MC0689-MT... | ecosystem: Environmental > Terrestrial > Soil >... | reverse complement strand
CTCCAGCTGAACAGCACTTTTCCCGGCAGTGATGCTACGGCAACCCGACAGGCGCTGAAGCTGCACGATGTCCCGGAGCTATCCGCTCGCAGTGAGAGTTTGCGTGCGGATCTGGAGCTGGCAGAGACACGATATACCGGAGCTGTTGCGGCGCGGGCTGCGGCGGAAAGTGAGCTTAAGCGCGTTTCCGGTGGTGATGAAGTGGCGCGGATGGTGCAGAGCAGAACAACGCTTGAGGCGCAGATCGAAGAAACAGCGCTTCGGTATCTTGAACTTGACGCCGGACATCGTCTGGCAGAGGAGGCCTTGCGCCGGTATCGTGACATCCACCGCAGCGATATGATGGCCCGAACGGAGCGCATTTTCTCGGAGCTGACCAGCCAGGCTTATACGCGGCTGCTTGCCCAGTATGACGGCAGTTCAGAACTGTTGGTCGCCGTAAGCGCGACAGGCTTGTCAAAACGCGCTCAGGACATGTCCAAAGGAACCCGCTTTCAGCTTTATCTCGCACTGCGCGCCGCAGCATATGAACAACTTGCCGGACAGGGGGTTCAGCTGCCTTTTTTCTGCGATGATATTTTTGAAACATTCGATGAAGACCGGACCCGCGCGGCTTGCCGGGTAATGGCGAGGATTGGGGAAAAGGGTCAGGCGATCTATCTGACACACCACCGGCATGTCCTTGACATCGCGCGCGCTGAATGCGGCGCGGGCGTGATTATCCATGAGATTTAGAGCACGGACAGTGGCGATGAAAAGTGCATTGTCGCGGTCTGAAGAGTGAAGCTGACAGTGAAAGGCAACTTTATATGGCAGATAATGGGAAGCTGTATTTTCTCGAGGACAGTGACGAGACCGAAATTTCGTCAGATGTTGCCGGTGTGGGACCATTTCTTGTGACAACCCAGATTCCGCTCCGGGCAGATGGCACGCTGGAGACCGGAGATATTACCCTCCAGAGCGAGTGCACGCTTGAATGTCTGCGCCAGTCGCTGGAAAAATCCGGGAGTGATCTTTCGCGGGTCATTCATCTGACCATTTATCTCACCGATATGTCCGAGCGCGCAGCATTTAATGCGGTGTATCTGCGCTATTTCAGCAAGCCTTACCCCGTACGCTGCGCAGTTGGCGTGGCGGCACTCGCAGATCCTGACATGCGTGTGGAAGTGACTGCGATGGCGGTGCGGGCTGAGTGAGCGGTTGCACCTGACGATGGTGAGATCAGCAATCAGAGGCAAAACGTAGCGGATGAACCAAATCAGAAGAGGTGACGGCTGCTGATCTGACCGGCGAAGGTGGGCTGCCCGCCCTTTGTGCTCGTTGTTCTGCCAGGTCACCGGGATCCTGAATGGCAGCCGGCTGAACCACTCGCAGCGGACGGGCTTCCTGCGTTACTCCCGACCGCCGCATCCAAATATAGAGGGAGCAATTAGTAGTTTGAACAGTTTAGCGGTTTGCTTCTTTGCTCAGAAGTATAAGATGTATTCTGTAGCGAACACGTATCTGGAAAACTGCAACATACTGTGTTCAGACCATATAATCTGAAGGGAGCTCGTGATGATCACTGAATCCTATTATGAAAAGCTTTCGAATATGGTTGTCTGTGAACGACTGTACCTGCCTCGGGCGATGGAACGCTGCACAGCAGATTATACCTACAATATTGACTGCATGACAGACAGGCTGTGACGGAACTCTACCGATACGGCTGCTGATGTTCAAACTCGTGAATTTACCTCCGCACAACGGTCTGCATGCTTAAAGGGCGCTGACGGGGGAGCCTTGTTTCCACGCCAGGCGCCCGGCAGCTGAAATCCTCAGCAGCAACGACGTGTGGTGACGATGTCTGCACAATCAGCACAGGCCAGATCCGGCGGGGTAAATCCGTCGGTTATTATCTGGCGTATTCGCGGTGTACAATGATCCGCGTTGCGACGGCTTCATACCCTGGCAACTGATGGTCCTCGACGCCTCAGATAGTGACGTCCTGTGGTCATACCAGAGAACTGCGTGATCGGGTTGAGACCCAGCTGATGAGGGAACCGGCTGTAACGAGAAAGACGCCCAGCCAGAATTCATGTGCGGGGCGAATACCGAGCCACAGACATGTCAGAAACGCAGACAGGACGGGTGTGAAATAGGACGCGGTTGCGAGCAGCGAGATATTGCCAGAAACAACACCGCGGTTCCAGCATGCATAAGCCGTGGCTGACATCGCTGCGAAAATAACCACCTGCAGCATGCCTGTTGTGTGGAAGACCAGTTGTGGCTCATGGCTCAGAGCATATTTACCCCACAGGATCAGAGCGGTGATCAGAAAGTAAAATGGCACAGCATTTTTGCCTGTATCGAACCGGCGGGTGACAACAGAATAAACGCCCCACAACACTGCTGCAGTGAAAGCGTAGCCATAGGCAAGCGGGTTCGAGGAGAGGTTTTCCAGCAAAGAAGCGGTTGACCATGGCTGGTCCCCCTGCATCACACAGCCGATCCCCAGCAGGCAACAGGCGATCGCGGGGATGAGCCACCAGGAGCCACGCTGCTGGCGTGTGAGCACGGCGAACAGGATCGTCACGCCGGGCCAGAGATAGTTAATCATACCAACTTCCAGAGCCTGCTGGCGGTTGTGTGCCAGCCCGATTGCCATTGCGAGTGCAATTTCGTATCCGCAAAACAGCGCCGCACCATACCAGAGAGCCGGTTTCCGGAGGGTACGCAGACCTGGAAGGCCAAGAACTGATGCCGCCAGCAGACCGCTGACGGTATAGATAAGTGCAGCACCCGATAAAGGCCCAAAGATCTCGGAAACGCTGCGGATCACGCCGATTGCGACGCTCCAGAGCGGAATAGCGATCATGCCGGTCCAGGTTGAAACCAGAACCGGATCCAGGCGGGTGGTGGAAGGGGGAAGGCTTGTCATCGTGTCACTGAAAAGACCGCAGGCCAGCACTGAACCAATGATCGGTTTGTGAAGGCTCGGCTGATGCTGAGGGGAGCAGGAAATGGTATCCGCGTGTAGAGGGCGCGTTTGGAGGCTGATAACAGAATTGGGACGGCTGAATGATTCTCCGAAGCAGACTGAACGGTGCAGCTATAGCGCCTGTTTTAAATAACGCCCGCATTTTTTCCTGTCAGCAGACGGATCGGCTTCCGGACACAGGCCGCTGCGTAGTGACAGCTGCTGCCAGTCCGGTTGCGCAAGCCAGCCCGCACTGGCGCAACCCTGTTTCGGGTGCGCCGCTTCAGACCGGAATATTATGATTTAACGGCATTAACTGGCGGTCTGTTTCTCCTCCGGCAGCACCACGAGGCTTTCATCATTGCGGTCATTTTCCATAGCTCCCTGAATCATTTCATCCGTGACGCGGAGCTCTGCCCCAACAGGGGAGAAAGGGGTGGCTGGGGCAAATGGAGCGGCCGGGGTTGAGTCCGGACGTGTACCCCGTCGCCATATAAAGAAGGCGCCCATGAGCCCATTGAGCAACCCCATTGCCCAGAACAGCCCGGAAGGTCCCACCACTGCCATCAGGGGTGAGATGACCAGCGGGCTGATTGCCGATCCGAGCGAATTAATCAGCAGCAGTCCCTGGATCATGCGAACGAGCGCATCCGCAGAGGTGCTGTCAGCGGAAAAACTGACCGCAACCGGATAGATGGCGAAAATACCGCCGCCGAGCAGAAAAAAGAACACGACAAGCAGGGGCGAAGAAGACGGCAACAGGATTATTACAGCCGACAGCAGCACACAGAGGATACTGAGTGTGATCAGGACGATGCGCCGATCCTGACGGTCTGACCAGCGACCGACCGGATATTGCAGCACCATGGCACCAAGGATAACGCTGGCCATCATCTGACCAACTTCGCTAACGTCTAAACCACTGCGCTGCAGATAGAGCGGAAGCAGCGAATAGACAGCAGCAATCGCGATGCCTGATCCGAAACACCCGATGACACCACTGGGGGTCATGCGCAGCAGATCAAGCGGGCGCAGCGGTTCAACACGTTCGATACCTGGCGTTACGCGGGGCAGAATGACAATCGGCAGGACGGAGAGTGACGCAAGGATTGCGGCTGCCATGAATGGTGCAGCGTCTCCCCATGCATTAATGGTCCCGAGAAACGCCTGGCCCATCATGCCAGATCCGTAAAGAGCAATCATATAGAGTGCGAGGATGCGACCGCGCATTTTCTGATCTGCGGCGAGCAGCAGCCAGCTTTCAATCACAAGAAAGACTCCGATCGCCGCCCAGCCGTATAAAAGACGCAGCAGAAACCAGAACCAGGTGTCGAAATACATGCCCTGCAGCAAAACGCTGACAGCGATGAGGGAAGCGAAACTGCTATAGGCGCGAATATGGCCGATGCGCACGATGAGGCGATCATGAAACATGGCCCCAATCGTCAGTCCGATAAAATATGCAGACGAGACGACACCGATAACGGTTTCGGATGCTCCGCCTGCATCCAGTCGCAACGTCGTCAGCGAGGATAAGAAGCCGTTCCCGATACTGACAATAAACAATCCGAGAAGCGGTGCGATAACCATCGCGATAACCTGCGCAGACATAATAACCTCAAAATAGCGGGCAGCACCCGACCCTTGCACACCCGTCACCCGGAACCACTGGTCTTCCTGCCCTGTTCATCACCTTCGAACGGGCAAAAGCGCAACAAAACCGACCGGTATGACGTCTCGCAAGAGATGATCGTGCCCGATCCGAAGCAGTCGCGACACTGGTGGGCCGACACGGATGTGTTTAACCGGATAGCTGGCGATTGGCGATGGCTTATAACCACAATTTCCGGGGTTGCAAGCACTCCCGATCGGTGAAATTGAAATGTCATCGATGTATCACACCGCGCCGCAGGCTTCTGAGGATACACACTGGTCAATCATCCATCGGCACGAGAAATACGCAGCACTGCGGACCATGTGAACCAGCCGTACCAGGCTGATATGGGTGGCGGAATCCGTTTCGCACCGGTTGAATTCCCGGAAAGAGCACGGAACACGCAGATACGTCACCTGACTGGTGTAAAATCAGATTGAGAGGCTGCGCATCCGACACAGGATTTTATGTCTCGGGAAGCCGGATTTTGGGTGCATCTTCCTGCAAGGCAACGCGGTAAGGTCCGGTGATTTCATGGAACGCGGAGAGCGGGATGGGGCTGCCTTGCTTCCGTATACCGGCGGCAGCATCATAAAAGGAAAGCCCCCTCCTGTTTCCCACGACAGGAGGGGGCTTTTAGATTTAAAATTAATGGATAAAAAGACATTTTTCGCAATCGATGGGGATGTATACCACAAATCCGATACTAATAAATGCCACCTTAAGAGCATTAACTGTCAGAATGTCCCAGGATTTTAGAAAAACTGTCTCTCTTAACCAAAGTTTTTAGTCTGCGCTGGCATTGCAGCAGGAAACTTGCAGCAAAAAGGGCAGCGTTCGGACATGACAGAGTGTACAGCGGCTTTATCTGAACTGATTGTCAAGGCTGAACCCGGCTTATCAGGCCGTCATCCAGCTGATCAGTTGTTCCGCCAGAGTGGGTAAGAGTTCGCAGATCAGTTCCGCGGGGGAACACGTGTCAATCCCGGATGGCCCGGATCAGCAGCAGAAAGGGTCTTATTCTGAAGTGTTTCCGGTTGCGTCAGGCTGACATCAAGCGTGCTGAGAAGATGAAGCATCGCGTCGAAATGAGGTGAATGGATTGAATAATAAACCAACTTCCCATCGCGTCGCGTTGTAACGAGGCGCTGGCTGCGTAGTCTGGCGAGATGCTGGGACAGAACAGACTGACTGACGCCAATGACAGGTACCAGTTCGCTCACCGAATAAACCCTGTCGCCAGGTGGCAACGAATGCGCAGACGTACATCGCTGGCAAGCGCCGCCAGCAGGCGTGCTGTCGCCGCCGCATTCTGATCAAGACGATGATATTTGAGCTTCTCTGCCATGACCGTGTCCTTCCCAAAGACGGTGCAGGTTTCAGAATGCCACAATCATAGCGCATGCATGATCCTGTTTTCATCCTCGTCCGCTAGCGTACCAGACTGGTGACCGGCACTGGTCATCCTTCGGTCTGACCGGCGCCTGCCGGAGCCATTCATCAGCCTTCGTTCCGCAAGAACTCTGTAACCATAATGCTTAAGCCAGCTAGAAAGCTACGGGTTCTGACTGAACACCCTGATGTCCGACTGCGGTCGTGAAAATAGCACGGACCCCGCTTTCGGTTTCACATCAGCAGTATTGGGATAAAATAGGGGGTGCTATGAGACATTCTGCTAGCATTTAAATGTCTTTATTTCACTAATATCTTTATTTCGTACAACATCCGTACTATGGTGCCCCCAATTCCGGTAGTCTTCCCACCTTTCATAACGGCTACCTATTTTTGCATAGTCTTTTTTGGAGTAATGGTTTTGACAACGCGCGCAGATTTTACAAAGCTGAATGAATTTTATGATGACGCGGCTTCCTTCATATCCGCCTTTGCGAATGGCACACGGCTGCTCATCCTCAGTAAGCTCAGTCAGAATGAAATGTCGGTGGGTGCGCTGGCCGAGCACGTCAACGTGAGTCAGTCTGCATTGTCACAGCACCTGACCAAGCTGCGCCTTCTTGATCTGGTGACAACACGGCGCGATGCACAGACAATCTATTATCGGACGGCCTCCCCGCTGATTGAACCAATCCTTGAGACTCTGTCGACGCTCTATCTCGACATCGAAGCAAAGTAAGGTGAATGCCGTCGTTCAGGCTCTGAAGCGTTGCTCTTTTCAGGCAGCGTTGTCTGGCGACGCAGCCACAGAAAACTGTATGGTAGCAGAGTTTCAGACTGAAGGATGCGACTGGGCGAAGCGATTGCTTCGGAGCAATCCCTTCATCCTCAGAAAAGCCCAATGGACCTTAATTGGATTATATTCAGTCGACACTCTGCACACAAACCCGCTGACTGGCACAGGGATTAACTGTGGTACGAGGCAGACGTCTTCGCGATGTGCTGATTAAATACAGCTGAGAACTGCACTTAGAAGGGCTGGTTACATACGTCCACTGAACGCAGTGTATGTGGCGAGACCTGACGTGGGCAAGGCGTTCAGAAAGCGGTCCCGATAACTGCCAGCACAGCTATAGAGACTGCCAATTCTGAAACCGTGTGTGCCCAAGCACCACGCGGTTTCCGGGAGATATCGGCTAGACATGAAAAGCGAACGGCGGTAAAGCAGCAGCCCGCCGGAACGCCAGTCATCACTCGTCAGGCGATTGCGCGGTGCTTTATTGTGTGCAGCACATCGCTTTTACGGAGAAAGCGCAAATAGGCACAATAGCCGGAGAGATAGTGTTCAACATCGTCGATGCGTACCCTGAATGAGTGGTGGCGGATAAAGAAACTACCAACAATTTTTTGGGGGTCCGCAAAAAACATCGCGAGCTCGGGCCAGAAATGCCCGTTTAACAGATAGTGCGCGCGGTAATGCAGTGCCTTATAGAACTTTTCGGTATCCACTGACCGGAGCAGACTCGCATTATCCGGTGCTGCTTCAAGACGGGCAAGCATTTCCTCGGCCGCCATCATCAGTTCGAGCAGCGTTGGGAAAGTGGTAATCCGGTTGAGGACGAAATCAAGATGACCGCTAAAATTCTTCAGCCCGAATTCAAAGTAGCGCGGATCGCTGCGATAGCGTGTGAGTTCATTGGTTGCATAAGATAACCAGTGGTCATGGGCCTTCCAGTGATCCTTCTCAATAAAATAGTCGAATGCTTTTTCGACAGCTGCGAGCAGAACCGGATTTTTATTTCTCGCGTATAGCCGCATCAGTCCGAACACGGCTTCGCCATCGTAATAAATAATCCGGAACGGTTCTTTGACGTCGAGCGTGGGAAAATTGAGCACATGATCAAAACGCCCGCTGACGGGATCCTGCATGAACAGGATGCCTGCAGCGAGCGCATCAGCAAGTTGCATATGCTGCTGGCTGTCAAACACTTCCGCATATTTACCAAGGGCGAGCAGACACACCGCATTGCCACCAAGTTTGATTTCGTCGCCGATATCAACCAGGAAAGCCAGCTCCTGGCCATCGCGACTGACGCGGCTGATGAGGCTCGTACAGAGATAGTTCATTGCGCGGTCGATTGCCGCTTTCAGGTCGTCGGCGCGGGTGACATCCCAGGCATCTATCATTGAAAACAATGTACTGGCGTGCCGAAGACTATTATAGGCCTGGATTTCCCGATCAAAACAGGGATGCCAGCCATAGATAAACCGACCATCGTCTTTTACCTGGGTTGTCAGAAACGTGCTGGCTGATCCGATCAGTGTTTCGACATCGCTCGCTGAAAGCTCGCTGATCTGTCGTCTCCCGGCATTCAGATCAGATCCACCAACTGAAATCACTGTCATATTGTCGGAAGTAATAAACAACGCGCTGGTGGAGAATTTATAGACTGTATCCGATCCGGAGAGCCGCAACTGTGTTCCGGCACCGCGCAATTTCATATAGTTTATGAAATTCTTGCGGTTAATTCTGGCATGTTCGACTTCGACGCCGCAGTAAAGCATGGCATTGGCATTGAGTTCGGCTTCCAGGAAAGCCGCACGGAAATGCCGGTCGAGAGCAATTCCGTATCGGAAATAATTGCGTTTGGTGCTGGCGAGATCCTGTTCGAGCTGCTCAAAAGACAGGCTTTCAATGTAGTCAACCCAGTCGATTCGCAGTGAACGCACCGGCATATTGTGGTGGGACACCTGTTGGCGCAGGCGTTCGGACAGAGCGCGCCAGGCGTCACGAAACGTCGACGCATTCACACAGACCGTGACGGCGCGCCGTGTCATGTCGGTAAAGGAAGCAAACAGGATATATTGTGGCACGCCCGCACCAAGAGGTTTCACCGTATCAGCAAGCTGAGGGCGCGTTAAGTCGAGCATTTGATCTAAAGTCTGAAGCATATCCTGTTCCAAATAGTACGTCTGCTAACGGCTGTCACTTCAGCGCTCACTCAGCGCTTCCTGACCACGTAAGATGGGTTTAAGCAGATAATCAAGTACGGTTTTCTTACCGGTCTGGATGTCTACTTCGGCGACCATGCCTGGCTTAATCGGCAACGGACCATCCGGACCGTGCAGCGACGCACTGTCCGTGAGAACGCGAACCCGATAAAACGGCTCGGCTTCCCGGCGCGTTTCGTCCTTCATGGTGTCGGCGCTGATAAACACCAGCTGTCCTTTGAGGGAACCATAAACAGCATAATCATAAGCGGTTACCTTAACTGTGGCAGGCAGGCCGGGTGACAGAAATGCCACATCGCGTGGCTTGATCTCCGCCTCAACGAAAAGCTGATCGTCCAGCGGGATGATTTCCATGATTGTTTCGCCAGGTTTGACCACGCCGCCACGCGTCGTGACGCTGAGATTTTTGACAATACCACGAACCGGAGATTTGAGATCAGTACGATACAGCGCATCCTGTTTCTGGGCCAGTTTCTGGTTGAGGCTGGCAAGTTCGCTGCTGTTTTTTGCGATCTGATCATTGACATCCTGATAATAGGTATTTTTTGCCTCCAGCAACTGCCCTTTGAGATCAGAGACCTCTCGTTCAACTTTAATACCCTCAACTCTGCTGGTAGCGCCGGATTTAACCATCGGCTGCACCAGTTCGAGATGCCGCTGACTGAGTGTGAGCTTTTCTGTAAGGCTGCCAACCGATTCCTGCATCTTGCGCTGCCGCGCAGTAAAAAGTTCCCGCTCAATCTGGACGATGTCGGTTGCTGCTTCGATGTCCGGATCAAAAACAATTGTCTTTGCATTGTTGAGTTCTGCGTGCAGCCTGCTCAGCGATGCGCGCAGGGCGATGGTCTGGCCTTTCAGATCAGAGAACTCCGAACGGAACGCCGTGTCATCGATGACGGCAAGTACCTGCCCGGCATTGACCTCATCGCCCTCCTGAACATCAATCGTCTTGAGAATACCGCCTTCGAGACTCTGTATAATCTGTCCGCGACTGATCGGAATGACCTTTCCGTTGCCACGCGTGACTTCTTCCAGCGGAGCATTGGCCGCCCACAGGAAAAAACAGGCAATGACGAGGCCGGTGAGCCACAGAATGGGACGACGGATACCAGGCCGGATATCGACACCAAATCCTGGACGCATGGTTGACTTCTGCGGCGTGTGGCGTTTTGTGAACGGCAGCCGGAAAGACGAAGCGCGGATCATAATCTGCTCACTCCCGAGGTAGTTTGGGTATCGGCGCCACCTGCAAGGGTCGCGAGCACGCTCTCCAGGGAGCCGGATGCAGCAACTTTGCCGCGGTTCATGACGATCGCATTATGGACCAGCTGCAGCACAGGCTGCCTGTGTGTCGCGACCACGAGGGTACGACCGGCCAGCCAGCTT
>Ga0256901_1001782_pt1 | contig 10408 bp, 7 predicted proteins | sample MC6MC0689MT_FD_190200 | JGI IMG/M metagenome (GOLD analysis project Ga0256901, IMG submission 190200) | Metatranscriptome of enriched soil aggregate microbial communities from Iowa State University, Ames, United States - MC6-MC0689-MT... | ecosystem: Environmental > Terrestrial > Soil >... | reverse complement strand
GCCTGTGGCTACTTTGCAGAAGTATAAGCCCTGTTGCAAATGAGCTACAGAGATAGCAACAGAATGGCCAGACGCAGTGGCAGCAAGGGTTTCCGCTTGCATACGTTTGCCATCTATTGAAAATACTTCTACCACTATCGTTTGCCCTGGCCTCACATTGAGCAGGTTTATATTTAAAGACTCCGCAGTTGGGTTAGGATAAGCAGCTACTGCAAAGCCTTGCTGCTGACTTTCCTTATCGCTAATGCCTGTTGTTAAATCTTTAAAATTTATATAGCGCAGTTCGGTTAATTCGTAATCATTCGTCGTTGCGTTATTTTGGTTTACATGCACTACACCAGGAGAGAAGGCTATAGTGCTTACCGTAGTTAAAGCGTAGCTTGTTTGTTGGCCGCTTTGTTTTTTTACATACAGATTCTGTGCCTGAGCTTCAGCCAAAGTAAAGAGCGAGGCTGTACACAGTAAAAGTTTCAATTGTTTCATAGGCTTGTATTGTTGCATTAATATAATGCCGCAATATTCCCAATAGCAATTAACTCAATTGCTATCAATGCTTTATGAAATTGTTATTAAAACTGTTATGCTGTAGAAACTGATATATCAACTGTAAGGATGTATAATTTTTGAACTCAGGTTTATTGCTGTTAACTCTGGGATAACGTTATGCCAAACCATCATTACTTATCAAGGCTAGGTCGTAGGAAAGCCACTTCATGATTTCTGTTTTTTGTTTAATTACTCTTTACAATTTAAGTGTAGATTATGAGTCAATTACTGTATCAGGGGAAACGGTAATACCATTTGCACTAATTGTATTGTTGTAGTTCATCACCATAGCTAACCAATTTCAATTAAAAGAAATGCTTGGTATAAGAATAGGTAACTAGAAAACTATTGGAAATGTTAAAAAGTCGTTGTATGTTTGATTTAGTGATTTGATGAAACATTAAATGCTGAAATTCTATTTAAATAAGCACTTAATAAATAAAAATATACATTTCAAACATTACAGTCTTAAAAAATGAACTCAATTTTCACCCCAAGCAAATTTTATCTAATTCTATTTTCAATCCTGTTTACATCAGTGTATGCCCATGCGCAATTTGGTGTTGGAGGTCTTGGTTTTCAACGACGTAGCGAACAAAGAGCTCAGCAAGCCTATAGCGACGGACGTGCAAATGGCAAGCAAATGCGTGGTTATTTAGGCTATGATATTGGCGTATTTTTTTCGTTCGCCGACCGCAATTTTCAACATACTTATACAGATATTGATGCAAATGGTACCAATCATGGCGAAAAGGTATATAACCGAAAATTAAAATCGCGCGTTATAGGTTTCAATGCCGGGTCTTATACGCCTTTGGGTAATCTTGGCTCAAAAAGCTGCCTTGCCTTTGATTGGGGTATTGCGGCTACTATATTACAAGACAATACCGGTGAAGTATATACCAGGTCGCCAAGGAGCGAAGGTGTGTACGAATCTACTATTATGCATTGGGATTTTGCGGTACCTCTATGTCTAGATTTCAAGTTTGGTGGGGAAGCAATTTTTGACAAGTCAGAAGCTTTCTCTTTTACCTTCGGCGCTGGTTTGCAACCTTCGCTAGCTATGGGAGGAGTTGCCAGCACCAGTAAAATGGTAGCTTCCATTTCGCCTATGATAAAAGCTGAAATAGGATTTTTTGCAGGTTTGCAATGGAAAATAAAAGCTAGCTACATTTATAGGTCTGGTAATATATATAAAGCCGAAAATGGAGATGCTGGCATGGAAAGTAAACCGGAAAGCAGTGTAATCACCATAACTTCAACTCCCTCTTTTAATCTGGGCATTTCCTTCATGCCGTTTTCTTACGATTGGGAGAGCTCTAGATGGTAAGATACTTGGCGTAAACAATGCCTTTAATAATTGAAACGTCCAATGTTAAAGGCATTGTTTTATGCTACTAGATTGTGTTACATGTTATCCCCGGATGGATATTTATCCTTACCTATTTAATGGTGCTACTGTATTGGTTTTGGAGATATTTGTTGGTGATGTGAATATTGATAAGTAAAATTTATAGCTTAGTATCATAATGAATCACATGATTAAACTAATTCTTGCTTTTCTATTCAGCCTTTTAAGTTCGTTTATAATAAAAGCACAGGATAGCTGTACCAATATAACTATAGCCCATATTGGCCCTTCGGATGCAATTATATATCCTATTAGGGTTACCAATAATTGTAATTTATCATTCAGGGATAGTTCAAAAATGAACGAATTACAATCAATACTTTACAACATATTGTCTTTTTACACACACCAAAGTAGTTCTGAGTTTTTCAATAATTTAAAAGATTATCTAGTTGCGACACTTTCTCCTGTAGATACTTTAGTAGAAAGGCAACTCAACGGTGAGTGGGGCTCAGTAGGAATATATCTAAAAGATAATTTTGAAAAAAAATCCGTTTTATTTTTAGGTAACCGTGAAACTTCGCTTTTAGTATTAAAAAAAATTGTAGCTTATCTAAAAGTCGCAACAGATTCTGAAGAAGAGTACAAAAATCTTAGCCAACAATTAAACGCCTTGATACATCGACTTTCTGAATAGTACCACTCTTATAACAAACCTTTTTCATTGCCGTATTTACGAGTTAACCTTCAATGATTATTAATTTCCTTTAACACCCACTCTGCACCTTTTCTCCCGCTTTTTCGGTAATTTTGCCGCTTGCCTTTTTGAGAAGGCTGTTATAGCAAATGTCTTTACCATATTTAATTAAACATGTTTACCACAACGCCACCGACGAGGTGATTCGTAGAGGTAAAAGAATATTCCATACTTCCGGTGTGCAAATGCTGGAGAATGATACCCTTATTGAACAGGTAGTTTTTCGTGTACGCAATGATGTGTACAATAATTACTATAAAGTTACGGTTCAAAATTACCTGGAAGACAAGGCGCTCAGCCTGCGTTGCCAGTGCCCCTACAATATGGGTACCGTGTGCAGACACGAAGCTGCTGCACTGTTTCAGCTTAATGATTTGTTGCAGAGCGGTTTTTTTGATAATGCTAAAATTGAGTATGACCAAAAGCACACTACAGTGCGTATGCGTCAAATTACTACGCATTTCATTAAGCTATTTTCTACTGGCTCTATATTTGAAAAAGCGGAAGAATGGGTGGCTAACAAACAGCTCAAAATTCTTGAGGCTAAGGACGATGCCGTAAAAGCAGAGGTGAAGGATGATGAAGGTAAAACGCATTCCGTTTTCATTAAACAAAATGAGGAGCGTTATTTCGATACATCTTGCGATTGTAATCAAAAAGAGCATCCGCTTTGTGTACATAAAGCAACTGTTTTTCTTGATTGTTTGAATAGATACGGCGGTCATTACTTTAGCACCTTGCGCAATTGGGATACGCAGAAAGATAAGCTGCTAGGGCTTTACGGCTATAGTCTAAAAGACGACCTGACTGGTAAATTTGATTTCTCTTATCATGAAGGCAAACCGTTTTTACGCGTGCTCGACCCGTCTATCAAAAAGATAGCGATGCAGCCAGCGCCACCGGTTTCTAAGTATAAGGAGGAGCGCCAACCAACAGTAGCTGCTGAACCAATAATACCTTCTAAACGCAGGATGGGATTAATGATAGGCAATACTAAGACCGAACATTTCCCCTACACCAGCTTTGAATTATTAAGTGGCGAACCCGATGAAAACAATGAAGGCTACGCTGGCACTATCGAAAAGCTGGAAGCCAATCAATACATATCGCCGGCAGGCTTGCAGGACAGAGATAAATTACTGGTAACAGCCTTGCGTAAGCAAAGTGCCGATGAGTTATTTAAATCAATAAAACGTGATACTCCCTTTGGTGAATTTTGGGATAGCTTGCCAAAGGAATTAGTTGAGTTTCCTAAAGATGAGTTGCGCAAGCAAGTGTGGGATTTTTATCTACCCCGCTACCAGCGCTTGTTAGAACACTTTGCTACTTATCCATTTATCTACTATTTACCTGAAGGTAAAACGTTTTTAACGGCCAATTTAAAGAAGGCGCATTTCTCTCAAAAGTTTTTCCAAACGGTAATACACGTTGGTCCTGAAACGGTAGAGGGCAAAGAAGTGATACTGCTGGAGATGCGCTTTAAGATAGGTGACGACATCTATAAGTTTACCGATGTGTCGGTAATCAATAGTGCGCTGATACGGTGCGACGATACTTATCATGCCGCTGAAAACATAGATGTAATAAGCATTATGGAGCAATTCCAAAATAACGGCTTAGTACATATTCCAATGGAAGATTGGCCAGATTATTTAAAGAAAGAATTGCTACCATTGTCGGGTAATACAGCTATTGAGTTTGATGATGTATTGAAAGATACCTTAACCGAAGTAGAACCCAAGCTAAAACTTTACCTGCGCGAAACAGATAAGATGATGGTGTTCAAACCTATGTTTGACTACGATGGTGTAGAAAAACAATGGTTGGATTTTACACCTGCGGTATCGGCTATGAATGGCAAGGTGGTAGTGCACGAACGTAATGAAGCAACAGAACAAACCTTTCTTACTTTATTGCGCCACTTCCATCCGTCTATGCAGGAAAGCCGTAAGGCTCATTCGTTCTTATTGCCTGCTGCAGAGGCTTTGAAGGGAAATTGGTATTTCAGTTTCATGGATAAATTGCAGGAAGAGAACGTAGAGATTATAGGTTACGAAAGCCTAAAACAAATGCGTATCAATCCTAACAAGCCTAAGACGCAATTGCAGATTAGTAGCGGCATAGACTGGTTTGATGCCGATATGGAATTGAGTTTTGGCGCTGAAGTAGTAAGTATTGCTGATGTGAAGAAGGCATTATCTAAAAAGCAAAACTTTATAAACCTTAGCGATGGAAGCATTGGCTTATTGAATGAAGATTGGATGGAGAAGTATTCGCTTATGGTGAAGCTAGGCTCTGTAAGTGCTACGGGTGGCAAGCTACGCTTAAAGAAATTCCATTTCTCTGCTATCGAAGGCTTGAGCGATGAGATAGACCAAAACGAAGTATTATCTGATATTGCAGAAAAGAGAGAACGATTATTAGATTATAATTTTGAAAAAGAGCTGCATTATCCTGTTCCGGATAATGTGCATGCGGCCTTGCGTCCTTATCAACAATCGGGCTTTCAATGGATGGCCTTTTTGAATGAAACTGGCTGGGGTGGCATATTAGCCGATGATATGGGTCTGGGTAAAACCTTGCAAACCCTTACTTATCTGCAGCACTACCTCAATAATAATCCGGGTGCTTTATTCATGGTAGCTTGTCCTACTACGCTTATTTACAACTGGGAAAATGAGATAAAGAAATTCACGCCAGATATTACTTACCTCACGCATCATGGTGCGCAACGTAGGAATAAACCTGAAGATTTTAAAGGAACAAACTTAATCATTACCACATATGGCACTTTGCGTAGCGATATAAAAATGCTAACGCAATTGCAGTTTGATTATGTGATATTGGATGAATCGCAAGCGATAAAAAATCCGATGTCGCAAGTGGCTAAAGCTTCGCTATTGCTGCAAAGCAAGAACAGGCTTGCCTTGAGCGGTACACCAGTGCAAAACAATACTTTCGATTTGTTTGCGCAAATGAACTTCCTGAATCCAGGTATGCTGGGTAGTATGGAATTTTTCAGAAATGAATTTGCCAATCCTATTGATAAAATGCAAGAGGATGAAGCGAAAGGACATTTGCGTAAATTGATACATCCTTTCTTGTTGAGAAGAACGAAAGAACAAGTGGCACCAGACCTTCCAGAGAAAACGGAAATGGTACTCTTCTGCGAAATGGGCACTAAGCAAAGAAAAATTTACGACGCTTACCGCAACAGTTTCCGTAGTAAGATATTGGGTGAGATTGAAGAGAAAGGTATTGAGCGTTCGCAGTTGAGCATTCTTACTGGCTTGATGAAGTTGCGTCAAATATGTGACTCACCAGCCATCCTGAACGAAGAAGAAAAATTCGAAAATCACTCGGTGAAAATAGAAGAGTTGGTGCGCGAACTTACAGAAAACACAGGCAATCATAAGGCACTCGTGTTCTCGCAGTTCCTGGGTATGCTGGGCTTGATAAAAGAAGAATTGGAGAAACACAATATACCTTATGTTTACTTTGATGGTAGCACATCATCCAGCGAAAGAGAGAAGGCCATTCAAAGTTTCCAGAACGAAGAGGAGACGAGGGTGTTCCTTATTTCATTGAAAGCTGGTGGTGTGGGGCTTAACCTTACCGCTGCCGACTATGTGTACATTGTAGACCCATGGTGGAATCCAGCGGTTGAGCAACAAGCCATTGACCGTACACACCGTATTGGGCAAACCAAAAATATCTTTGCATACCGATTGATATGTAAAGACACCATTGAGGAAAAAATATTGATGTTGCAAGAGCGCAAACTAACTTTGGTAAAAGAGTTGATAGCCGACGACAATGCCTTTATGAAGAAGTTGACGAAGGAAGATGTGGCTTATTTGTTGAGTTAATTGAGTAATAGGTATTAGGTATTTAGTATTAGGTATCAGGTATTACGTAAGAAGGCAAGATTGCTAGGGTATCTAGTTGGTCTTGCCTTTTTGAATTTCTAATTTCAAATTTCTAATTTCAAACATAATGCAACCCATTGGCATTTTCGATTCTGGTTATGGTGGGCTTACAGTGTTTAGAGCCATAGCCGATAAATTGCCGCAGTACGATTACCTGTACCTTGGCGATAATGCGCGAGCTCCTTACGGCAATCGTTCGTTTGAAACGGTGTATGAATATACTTTGGAATGTGTGGAATGGTTTTTCAAACAAGGTTGTCCTCTGGTGATACTGGCCTGCAATACCGCTTCTGCCAAGGCTTTGCGCAATATTCAGCAGAAAGATTTAGCTCGGCTTGGCAATGGCGACAAACGTGTGCTTGGCGTAATACGGCCTACTGCCGAAATTTTGGGGCAATACACACAAAGCAATAGCGTAGGCATTTTAGGCACCAAGGGCACGATAAGCTCAGGCTCCTACCCTACTGAAATTAATAAGTTTCATCCCGACATAAAAGTGTTTCAACACGCTTGTCCGCTATGGGTTCCGTTTATTGAAGAAGGCAGGTATGAGCAAGATGATATTGATGTGTTTATCAAAAAAGATTTGGATGAACTCTTTGCACAAAGTAGTGACATAGATACGGTACTGCTTGCCTGTACGCATTATCCGCTGTTGGAAGACAAGATAAAAAAATTCTTACCACCTAATGTGAGCTTAGTAGGCCAAGGACCAATAGTAGCCAATAGTTTAGAAGACTATTTAAAACGACACCAACAATTAGAAAGCCAAATTAGCAAAGGCGCAAGCAAGACATTTTTCACTACAGATGCGCCTAAAGATTTTGAAGAAAATGCGACGCGCTTTTTTAATGAAGCCGTAATGGCACAACACCTCGACTTAACACCTTAGTGTTTTGAAACCTTACTCTTATTCATTAATCTAAAAATACTACGCCTTGAAATTCCTCAGCGCAACAAAAATTCATAATGGCAAACACTGGTTGCCACAAGGTACAGTACTGGAAATTGCAGAAGATGGAACGTTTATTGATATATTAGCGGAGGGCTTGGTACCAAAGGAAAAAATTGAATTTTACGATGGAATAATATGCCCTGGTTTTGTGAATGCGCATTGCCATATGGAATTGTCGCACATGAAGGGAGTTATTGAAGAAGGCAATAAATTAGTTCCTTTTTTACAGAGCGTAATGCTGGGGCGCAATACAGTTACAGCCGAAGAAAAAGACAGCGCCATAGCTGCGGCAATTGAAAGTATGCGCAGCGAAGGCATAGTAGCTGTAGGTGATATTGCTAATGGAACAGACAGCTTAAAACATAGACCTAGTGCGGGTTTTCATATACACACCTTTGTAGAAAGTCTTGGTTTTAGTGAAACAAATGCTGCATCGCGGTTTGCTTATTCCGAAAATGTATACAAACAATTTGCAGAACAAGAAGGAAGTGAACATCAAATATTAGGTCAATCGATAGTGCCTCATGCGCCGTATTCCGTTTCTGGTGCGCTTTTCCAGCTCATTAATGATTTTGATAAGCACTCCATTGTTTCTATTCACAATCAAGAGACCATTGCCGAAAACGAGTTTTACCAATCTAAAACCGGCGCCATAATAGATTTGCACAACACGCTTAATATAGATGCTTCCTTTTTTGAAGCTACGGGCAAGTCGTCTTTACAATCATATTTACCAGCAATAGCTAGTACACATCCTTTGCTTTTGGTGCACAATACTTTTATGAATGAAGCTGACATTGATTGGCTACAAAGTAGTCGTACCAATGTTACCTTATGTCTTTGTCCCAACGCCAACCTTTATATAGAGCGTTGCTTGCCTCCGGTCGATTTATTTCATCATAAAAACATACCGATATGCTTGGGCACCGATAGTCTTTCTTCCAATCATCAACTGAGTATATGGAGTGAGGTGCAGACTTTACAAAAGCATTTTCCTGAAATTGAATTGGAAGATATGCTGGTTTGGGCTACATACAATGGAGCGAAAGCTTTACAAATGGATAACGCAATAGGCAGTTTTGAAATCAATAAAAAGCCTGGATTTGTAGTTATCAGCGCCGATTTACAGACGGCAAAAAAAAATTATTTAAACTGAAAATCAATTTGTTACAACGATCTCTAAATTTTTGGCACGGTTTTTGATTACACTATGGTAATCAAACATTAAAAGCTGAATTTTATGAAAAATCTAATTAACACAGTTGCCTTAGCAGTAGCCATCACATTTGCAGGAACTGCAACCGCTCAAAACGCTCATGAAGCTTCTGTAAAAATTAATAAGAATAATCAAAACGCAGTAGTAGCAGATTACGATGCACCATCAAGCGTAGTAGAAGGTGCCTTGAAAGAGCGTTTAGCAAAAGAAGGTTTGGGGAAAATGAAGACCAGCAAAGGTTTCATGACTTATAGCGGTGTACTGTGGAATTCGGTAAGTAAAGAAAAGATGGATGTATACTTCAAGGTAGAAGGCAAAAAGGAAAAGTCTACCATATCCGTATTGGTGTCGAGAGGTTATGACAACTTTATTAGCTCTGGAAATGACGCGCCAACAATAGAAAACGTAAAATCATTTTTAAATAGCTTTATGAATGATACTAAAGCTTACCAATTAGGCTTGAACATTGCTGCGCAGGAAGAAATGGTAAAAAAAGCAGAGAAGGCCTTCAGCAACTCTACAAGCAACAACAAAGACTTATTATCTGAAAAAGAAAAAATAGAAAAGAAAATAGCTGAGAGCACCAATGATATCACTTTAAAACAAAGAGCATTGGACGAAGAAAAACAAAAACTTCAGGAGTTGAAAGCTATGGCCAAATAAGCTTGCATTTTACAAACAAAAAACCTCGTTGTCTTTTTGACAGCGAGGTTTTTTGTTTGTTGGCCTGGTCGCTTTAGTCTGGTTAAAATTAAATACAAAGAAGCCTAGCTTTTATTTACATTTGCGTCAATTTTCATATTATAATCAATTAGGCTTTGAAGAGCCTGGTTATTCCCTTTTCAATTATTATAGCACCGTAATGGCAACTATCGGAAATAAGATTCTAGAATTAGAAAGTCTGGAACAAATAGTATTACAAAAAGAAAAAGTAGACCTCAATGCTGATGCATTGAAGGAAGTAGAAGATTGCTTCTCGTTCTTACAAGGTTTTTCTCAAGATAAATTGATATATGGCATCAATACCGGCTTTGGCCCTATGGCACAATACCGTATTGAAGACGAAGCTAGGATACAACTACAACTTAACCTTATACGCAGCCACTGTAGCGGCATGGGACAGCTGCTTAGTCCTTTACAAACACGTTCTACCATATTGGCCAGGCTCAATACTATGATGCGTGCCTACTCAGGCATTCATCCAGATGTGGTAAAGCTGATGGCCGATTTGATTAATGCTGAAGCCTATCCTTGCATATACCAGCATGGTGGCGTGGGCGCTAGTGGCGATTTGGTACAACTTGCTCACCTTGCGCTCGGCCTTATCGGCGAAGGTAATTTTCAGTACAAAGGACAAGTAGTGAAAGCGGCTACTGTCTTTGCTGAGCTTGGCCTGCAGCCTTTGAAGATGCACATTCGCGAAGGCCTCGCTATGCTTAACGGCACCTCATCTATGACGGGTATTGGCGCTATCAATGTTGTGCACGCCCGCAAATTGATGACTGGTCAAATTCTTTTTTCGTTGATGGTGAACGAAATTATGGAAGCTTATGATGACCATTTTTCTAAAGAACTAAATGGCGTAAAACTGCACAAAGGGCAGCAAACCGTTGCTGCTGCTATGCGTGCTATATCGCACAAAAGTGGTTTGATG
>Ga0256901_1001781_pt1 | contig 10408 bp, 1 predicted proteins | sample MC6MC0689MT_FD_190200 | JGI IMG/M metagenome (GOLD analysis project Ga0256901, IMG submission 190200) | Metatranscriptome of enriched soil aggregate microbial communities from Iowa State University, Ames, United States - MC6-MC0689-MT... | ecosystem: Environmental > Terrestrial > Soil >... | reverse complement strand
GGGATTTCTTGGCGGTGTCACGCGTGGTGGTGGCGGTGGCGGTGGTGGTGGTATTGTTCTGATGTTGTGCACCGTTTTGATAATAATTGTTAGTCATTTTGGTCAATTTTTGAAAATTTTGAGCAATTTGGGGATCAAAGTGTACCAATTCACCCAAATTTGGATCCATTTTGAACATCCTTGATGACTGATGAAGTGGATTAATCAAATTATGAGAGGATGATGCCGCGGATGTAAAATCAAAAAAATAATCAAAATTATTTAACTTTTTATTATTTTTATTTTGTAAATTTGGTAAATTATTATTGGTGTCATAATTATTTGAATTATGTTCATATACGGCACTATTTGACGGGATAGTATTCATAGCTTGTACACCATCAATGAAGTATTGCGGGGGTAATAAACCATATGAATATTGATATAAACGAAATAATAACGCCATTTGTGAAAATTTTTTAAACTGCGAAAAGAACGAAAAAATAAAATTTTCTTGATTATTTTTTTCAATTTGAACTTTTTCTTCAGAAGAAAAATTTTTGTTAATAAACATGGCAGAAATTTGATCAATTTTGTCCTCTTTTGATAACTTTTCGTACAGATCAAATTGGGTTAAAAAGGAATATAATTCGATATCATCGGTTGATAATTCAAGAATAATGTTATAATCGAATATACCTAACCATTGCTTAAGTAAATATGTCGCATAGAGATAATTATTATAATATAATTCAATATTATAATACTTTTCATCATTTTTATTTTTTCCAATCCGAACATTGTCTTCAAAAATACCAATTTGGGCATTCCATTCAGCCAATTTGTGTAATACCCCAGACCATTGGGTACAAATCTCACTTTCTTCATTAAAAATTACTTCCCGAAACATATCAACCCATTGGTTTTCAGATAGTGCATATACACTCCCTCTAACACTCGCAGCACCTTGTGTAATTAACCCAATTTCCAACGGTGATAATGTCCGTAATAAATCCGCAATTGAAAAAACGTTTGAAATATTTTTTTTTTCACCGTTTGGGTCGAAATTATCAATTTCGGTTAGACCACCGGTAATACCGGAGCTATTTTGATTATGACCTAATAATAATGCCGCTTGGCGTTCTTGGTCTAATAAATGTTGTGGCAGGACGTTATAATATTGTTGTAATGAATTACGCGCTTTTTTATTTACGCCGATAATTTCATCCATTTCGGACGTCGTTGAGATTGATTGTTGGTGATATAACATCCATGGATATGCAGTGCCAACATATACACGTTCAGCACCGGTACCAGTCGCACTAGTATAATTTGTCGAAAAGGTATGATTGATGGAAAGTGGATCAGTTGATAGAAATGATAAAAATGTTAATACAGAATGAATACAATGAGAATAAGTAGAATAAGTCAGGGAATTAGATGATGTAAGCGGAGTAGATGGATTTAAACACGGTTGTTGAGTACTATTTTGTTTATTTTGCCCGTTTTGAAAACCACAAAATGAATTTTCATTTGTAACAGCACCAAGACTTAATTTGGGCTGGTTAGAAATAGTATACGAAATAGGTACACAATTAAGATCATGTAAATGTGCAGTTAAACCAGCATTTAATGATGAATATGAATATGATCTCATAGTATTACCAACACCATCAACGCCGCCGGAAATATTAGAATAATTTAACAAATCTATATCAGTAGATGATGATAATGCAATTGGGTCTAATGAATACGCCGCGGAATACTTCTCACGCGTTTGGGAAAAGATTAAAATCGTCCCGTTTAACAAAAGTAACATGATTAAATCATCAAAAAGGCGGGGGTTTGGGTTGAATTGAACCGATGCAATCGGTGACGATAGGGAAAATATTGAACACATTGTAGGTAAAATTTGATAATTATAAAGGTAGATATTACCATATTTATTAAAAATTGTGACCTTTTGGGAAGAATTTGAGATTGATTCAATTTTGGAAACATTGTCATAATTTGATAATTTTTGGTGGTTGCTTTGTTCAGAATTGGTTGTCCCGTTATTTTCTTCAAAATTGAAATTTTTGTTAATGTTATAATTTGAAATTTGTGGATATTGTGGACTGGTGAGATCAGTTGGTACGTATGTGTATAAAAACTTATGTGGGAGTTTTACTGTAATAATAGTATTGAATACAACAAGTGCTAACCATAAACCAGAAGGGGAAAGCGATGTTTTAATATGACAAGGATGTCTAAAAATGCTAAATGCGCGTGATTCTGATAAATCGTAATTATTCAAATCTTCATTTGGAGCGGGGTTGTGATTATTATTATTATTGGTAGTAGTGGTATCATTATTATCAGTGTGATGCAAATTGGGAGAATTTTTTGGCGTGGTGCTTTGTATTAAAGTTTCTAAAAATTGTTGTGGTTCGAGATCAATTTTGGGTGGTGTAATTAATGATGGCATTATATATTGTAAATGCAAATGGTGATTATAAAGTGTAAAACATAATATATGAAATGGAGTAATAACAAATATACTCGGAATAGTACGTGGGTGAGTATAATATTGACCATTTAAGACATGATTATGTTTATTTTTTTTCCTTTGTCGGGAAGTGTTAATATTATTATTATTATTATTACTATTATGACTAATACCATCCAATTGTTGACTTTTTTTCGAATTTTTCGAATTTTTTGAATTTTTGGCGCTTTTTTTACCATTGTCGTGGAATAAATTCGAACCATATAACGACGTAACGTCATCGCCAATTGTATTAAAAGTACTATAATGAACAGAATTATTATTTTGTGTTGTATTTCCGTCTTGAAACTCAATTAATCTTCGAACCTTCTTATCCAAAATTTTTTTGACCTGATTGGGTTTTAAATTTTTAAAATTGGAATAATTCTCATAATTATCAACATTCTCATCATCAAAATCAAAAGTTGGATCGAATTGCGTATAATTATGCGATGCATACGCAAACACGTTATGTGTATGGATTGAAATAATTTGGGCCGGGATAAAATGTAAAGATGTTAACACTTGTGAATTATTAAGGGTTGATTTATCAGATTTGAATACTTCTTGAGCATTTTCAACATTTTCAAACAATGAATAATCATATAAATTATTTTTAACACCCAAATCGCGTTCAATTTGACTTAAATTATTAAGTGGATTGTTTCCAGATTCTGGGATTTGACCTGTTAGCATTGATGATGACGGTTTTAAATTTTTTTCATCAATAGGGTTATTTTGGTCATCTTTTTTTAAATTTTTGGTCTCATCTTCTTCAATCGTAGTAATTGCTTTTTCAAATTGTAAATACGGCACACCTTGGAATGCAAACGTGTCAATAGCAGTAATAAATTGAAGCGTCCATAACCCAGCAACATGTGCTAATGCTTGCGGTGTAGCATTTTGTGTGACATGTTGAGAACTTTGTGAAGAGTTTTGTATTTTGTTATTTCTCAACGCATTATTTGACACCTCACTCGGTAAATAAAGGTTATGTGGGTCAACAATTGCAGTAATGGGGCTGTTAATTGTTGTTTTATTAACATTTTCGGAATCTAAATTAGGATTATGTAATGGTGAGGAAGTATTATTATTATTATTATTATTATCGGTATTGGAAAGGTATGAAAATTCGGACAAATTTTTTTCACCTTGTGATGAAATTTTGTCAACATTTTTTTCTAATAAGAGTTGATACTCTGGCAACAAAACTGAGGTATTTTTCTGTGTTGTGGAATGGAAATAAGATGAATGGCGTGTTGTAAGATAACAATCAACTTCTTCTAAACTTTCAAACGCACGGGGCGGTGCTGCAATACTAACATGACCAACAGTTGTAATTGAGCTAAGGTTAATATCATGTGTTAAATTTTCAGCACCAATTGAATGATCATTTAAATCAGTTTTATGGTCCAGGTTTGAATTCAAATTGTTTTGATTTTTTGTATTCAAATCATCATTTTGGAAAAAATTAATATTGTGTTCGTTTTGTTCCATAACAATTTGACTATAAGACAATGAAAACCCGACAAGACAAGAGCCCAGTGCGAAAAAAATAGTATGTGAATTTTGATGATATGTAACCGCTTCAATTGAACCCAATTGTGCAAATGTTTTCATTTTTTTAAGCGTATTTACAATTTGTGGTGAAAATTCTAATAATAATGGTGAATCATTACTTAAATCAAGCGCGCTAATAAAATCAATCGGATGCCATGATGCAACACTATTTAAATCTTTATTTAATAATGAAATTGTGTGATGTTGTATTGATAACCAATATTGACCGCCCAATTCTGATTCAACAAACATAAAGTTGTCGTCAGTTGGGCTATTTTTAAAGCGCAATGAACATAAATATGAATACGATATTGGGATTAAATTTGCTGGCTTGTTTGATAATGTTAATGGGGTATCTGGACCGAGGGCGCTTTGTGCGGAGATAGTTGTGTTACAATGAAGGTTAGAGTTTGGTGGGGTATATATGGAGGAGGGGACTGACGAAGCCATTTGGGAGGTGCGATGGGGGTTGTTGATGGGGGTGGGAAAAAAGTGTGTTTTGTGAAGATCGTGGGAGTAATTACGATAGGTATGTTACAGTAAATGTGAAGTCTTCAGATCTCGTAAAACCGATAAAATAACTTATTTGTGGTGATTCGTGGCAAGTATGGGTAAAATCAAATTGCAAATATCTGAAAAAATAAAAATGAAAATCGCGGCAATGCTGGGGTATACTGAACCAATTCCAGTATCAGTATCGAGGCAATTCCAAATAAATCGGCAAAATATTGTATTATAATTGTATGAGTTCAATATAATCCAGTTTTAAAAAGAAAAAAACGGTTTCGAAAAGACTTGAATTTGGGATAAAAAACAGTTTTATTAAGATGTGATTAGTTCTAGGGGGAATGCGGGGCTGATGTGAGTTATTTGTTGTATATTATATAGTTATGGAGATTATATACCCACAAGTCGTGTAAAGTGGAGTAAATAACGATAGAAATAGGGTCAAAAATGACAAAATTGGGGGAAAAAATTATACACAATGTAAAAAAGAGTGCATTTTGTTAGAAACAAGCCAAAGTGGGGCTATAAAGGAGAAATCGAGTTTGGTCAGAGTTATAATGAAATGAACACCGAGAAGCTTTGGGAGGTTGAAGGATGGGTCAAATATTCATCTTTTTTTTTAAAATGTAAACAAATTTTGAGTTTTTTTGGGGTTTCTTTTTTTTGGTTCCGAATTTCCTCAATTTTTCCTCAATTTTTCCTCCGATTTATTCCGGAGTAGTTGACCCCAAATCGGTATGTTTTCGACACACAGATCGAGTAATTGGTAGCTAAAACCTGGGTCTAGTCGAATTAAATTGCCTCAGAGAGGATGGGTTGTTTATAAATAAAAAAGAGGAGTTCAAAAAAAGTTTGAAAAAAAAAAGCGTATTTGTATACAATGAAGGGAATAAGGTACAAAATGATAGATTATTATATACATAACAGGGAGTGTCCGTAATAACGATGAATAATACCAATAATATATTTAAACAGTAATACTATCCAATTCTAAGGAATGAAAACGATAGTTGAAACAACCCAATTTTGTTTACAATTTTCTCCCCAATTTTTCTTCAACGTTTCTAAAAAGCGAGGCAAAAGTCAAGACTTGCGGGTCACTACCTTGATGGGCGGAAGAAAATGTTGTACGTAAAGAATTCCTTTGTGTTTCATCATAAGATTGCCACTTTGCATAAAACTGACTTTCCTTCTCAGTGAGTTGATTATTTTGTACACTCCCACCGTGGTTGCCTTGGTTTGGCGTATTTTGTGGGTTACTTGGTACATTTACTGACGTATTATTCGGAGAAGGGTTTTGTAAGCTACTTGCAAATTTTAAATTCATAAAATTTTGCACAGTGTTATTATCAACTAATTGAAACATCGTCATTAAAGATAGAATAGTATGGGCAAATTGGGGGGAATCTATTAATAATTGCCTAACTTGATCCGGATGATTAGTAACAAGTGATTTAAACTCACACAAAACCTCTGCTTGTTCTTTTTCAGTCATACTTGCCAATAAACTTTGTACATATTGTTCATTAATACTATTTTTACTACCCTGTACTGGTCTATTTGTCGAATTCCTATCAATTTGAGATCCAGTAACATTTTGTGGGTTCGATTTTGTTGAAAATTTATTTAAATGACCAACGGCTAATGTCTTTCCTTTGATAATATGTCTATCAAATTCGCGGACCGCAACTTTGGCAATTTCAGCGTCAGGATATTCACAACGTGCGGTACGAGTTGCGCGATGATGCGGTTCAAATTCAAATGAAACAATCGCGCCGACTGTGCTAAATAATTGTCTCAGTTCAATTTCTGTCGATTCAAATGGGATATTTGAAATTTTGACGACACGAGCTGGGTCACGGGAACGACTCATGGCGAATGGATCGGATGGGGGTGAGGGCGCGTTTTGGTTATGTGGTAGGTAGTGTGGGATAATAAAGGGCTGTTGGGGATAGAGGTGGGTGGATATTGGAACTATGTCGGGGAAGATGAAGGTTGAGGGGGGAAGATTGAAGTCATGGTGGAGTGAGATAAAAAGGGGTGAAATTTGGTTTTTTTGGTTCCATTTTTTTTATCGATTAAAATTGAATAATGCAATTATGTGAACGAGAGGGTTTGATAAGTGATCATCTGGGTGGTAATGTGTATATAATAAAACCAACGGTGTGGTTTAATAATCTAACACGGTATGAGGCGTTTATTTAAAAAAGTTCAAAAATTGAAAAAAAGCCCAACAAGTTTCTTCGTTCAAAATTCCCCCAAAACAGATAAAAGCTTGAGGATAAAAAACCCGACCTTTTGCCTTCTACTCAATGCTGTCTCCCGACCTCAGATAATTCCTCAACTCGCTATTGAGGGGTATGCATATTAGTCCATAAGCTATGGAATTTATTCTTAATTTATTAACCAAAATTCAATTTCAAAACAAAAAAATAAAATAGATAAAGACTTATCCCATAACTCGGTACTTTTCCTGCGTTTCGATGTATTCAGGCAGCATTACTAATTTTTTATATTCAGCTTTTTTCCTCGTATAATGTTCACTATAATGCGATCTTGAAGCAACAGCTTTATCAAGGAAATGCGATGGGTTCATCTTGTGGATAAGAAAACCATTCGTTCTAGGCGTTAAATCAGCCAAATAAGGATGATTTGCAATAATTGAACGTGTAAGGAGCCCGGTTGAAAATGTATTCCCTTGAGTTTGTCTTTTATTTTCAACTTGTTGTTTTCGATCATCAGAGATTTCCATGTCTTCATCCCCAACCCCATCAAAACTACCAATTTCGTTTCTTCCATGTCGTGGGGCAAATATTTCATGCCCACGACATGTTCTTAATAACCAACCAGGTACTGATCGAGTAAATGGGTTTTTTGATAACGCTTTGAGCTCCTCGGGGGTTAAATCACGTGGGAAAGCATCAAAAAATGGATGCTTGGGGTCGGTAAATGGTAAATCATAAGGATTAGATGAAGATGCAAGTTTACGTGCAGGGCGGCGATCATTACTAGATAAAAATTGCCTCCGCTTAATGGCGTGTTGAAGAAAAGCTTTACGATGACGTAGTCTGTAATACCTATGGGTGATACGATTAAAACGATCCGTTTTAGAAATGATTTTGGATTGATCGGGGCCGAAATCTGGGAGAGTTTGGATTGGTGTTGGTGTTGGTGTTGTTAGTTTGACATCAAAGTCGCTTTCAGTACCATTAACAACAAGAAGATTAATAAAGGATAATAATTCAGCCTCAGTTAAATGAAATTGATCCGTTAATTCAACAATTTTTCGAACACAAGCAGGGCATTTTCCTGATTTTGGAACTGCCAATTTCGGATCTTTAACAAATGGGATGCGCGGTTTGCCTTTTTGTTGTAGTTTATAATTTTGATTATGCCACTTTTTAACATTGAGTCGTTCTTTTGATATTTTGTAAAAACAATCATCACAGAGACGGATATCAGGATTAGAAGCGAGGTAAATCATTGCTTCTCTCTCCTGTTGTGAGTCTATTATGTCAATTGCTGAACTAAATGGTAATGGTTTTGTTCCATTTTGTTCAGTATTATCTTCGTCATTTTCATTTATATGATGGATGTCATTTCCCGACCCACTTTCCGACCCGCTTTCCGACCCGCTTTGATTTGGAGAATAACGCTGAGGTCTTTCATTAACAATCTTAATCCGATCGTTTGGGTCAGATTGTTGTTCGAAAAATTGCGAATTTGCAGCTCTCATTAAATATGCACGTCTTTGTAAATCTTTTCGTTTCCCTTCGTTAAATGCATGGAAATCAATTTTAAATGCGGGAAGCGTATCAATTTTATCTAACTTGGATGTATAATCGCGAAACATATTCCCGGGTAAAGTATTTGGATGTAATTTACGCCTGTTAGCGTATAATACTGGTTGCTTTGACGTTTCATAAATTTGTTTATGTTCGGAAAACGCCAAAACATATTGAGATTGCGTTATCATTGTGTCAAATTCCATCACATCGATAATTAAACGTTCTAAAGAATTAATTGCACCAACATTTAACGGTGGGTATAAAATATTAAAATCAGAATTGACCAATGGTGTGTCATCCCAACATTTCTGTGCAATTGTTAAACAAATGATATACAACGGTTTATAATTATTCGCAGTTAGTTGTAGTTTTGCACGTGATAAAAAACGGTTCATATAAATTAATGTCGCAACACAAGTTTCGGGGTGAAATTGCCCAACTTCAAACACACCTTTAATAAACCCATGTACGTTTTCCATTGTTGGTAGTGAAGTCGGCAATACTCTAGTATATGCGGATTCATCCAGCATTGGCCATAATTGATATTCAGGCTGTGCTTTTTGTGGGAGTCGATAATGATATAAGAATTCATGGTGGGGATTAGCAATGTTAACATTCGTAGCACTAGCAGTATGTTGATGAAGGATAAATAACGGTGATGCGAGTAGACCAGAATGAAGAAATAACGCCGAACTAAATAAAAAATCACCCAAACGTGGTTGTGAAACTGTATTTGTGGCCCAAATTGAACCAGTACTATTACTACGAAAATGTTGTACGGATGGGATCGCCGGTGGGACTGAAAACATACATGGACGTTTATATGGATTCGAAAAACGTTTACGATTGGGGACTTGAATTGGATGCAATAAATTTTCCTGTGGATCAACAAAACGTGAATAACCTGACACACCAGCTATATCAACTGGCTTCGGTGGTGGGCAAACTGCAATTGGTTCATCATGGTCACGGATCGGAAATCTATAAAGTTGTTCAATTGCAGTCAATGCTGGGGTCATATCTTGTGGGGGATCATAACGAAATATTTCTGTACTAATATATTGTGGTAAACGTTCCTTTTTTGGTGCACAACCAACAAGATTATAAAATGCTGTAACTGGATTATGAAGGATGTGTAATTTTGAATCCGGTACAAAACTCCACTTTTCCCCCGGATCCTTTCCCTTACTTTTCTTCTTTTCTTTGCGTGGTTTATATAATCTTGCGACTTCCTTTGGGACAAATTGTTGAAGATAGTGTCGCATATCAGGGAATACAAATGCACCATGTTTAATAGCATATATACGTTGTTCATCGTATGGTAATTCATTAAATTTGTTGTTCATATGACTTAAAGTATATCCTTCTTTGATTTGAGTTTGGGTGATAAATTCTTCAGGGAAATTATCAATTTGGGTATCAGAATCGTCATTATTGTTATTTCTGATCCAAAACTTTGATGTTTTATCAGCAGAATAAAGGTCAGTATCAAAAATGGTTGGGATATCAGGATGAATGGGGGGGGGAAGTTGTGAAGATTGGCGAGATGATGAGCGAGATGATGAGCGAGAAGGTCTATCGCGATATTTAGTTTGTGGTATTATTTCATCCAATGGGTGAGTGTCAAGATCGGATAGGGATGAGAAATCGGGGGTATCCAAAGAAGGATGTTGAGTAATAACAGAATTGTTGATTGTATTTGCAACAGTTTTATCCCTTAATTTAAGATCATTGTCAAACAGTTTGTCTTTCAAGCTGACGCCAATTATATCTCCTTCATCATAGTCTTCATCGTAGTCTTCATCGTCGTCTTCATCGTAGTCTTCATCTTCATCACTATCATTATCATTATCATCATAAGAATCTTCATCATAATCCTCATCATAATCCTCATCATCATTATCATCACTATCACCCATATCTTCACTAGATTCACTAGTATCCCTATCTTCATACTTAACAGTACTAAATTCCAATCGTAAATCTTCATCATCACTAATATCTTCGCTAGAATAGAAATTATCCTCATCATCATCACCATCATCAT
>Ga0256901_1001780_pt1 | contig 10418 bp, 2 predicted proteins | sample MC6MC0689MT_FD_190200 | JGI IMG/M metagenome (GOLD analysis project Ga0256901, IMG submission 190200) | Metatranscriptome of enriched soil aggregate microbial communities from Iowa State University, Ames, United States - MC6-MC0689-MT... | ecosystem: Environmental > Terrestrial > Soil >... | reverse complement strand
TTTAATCTTTATAAAGACAAATTGGGAACTTTAAAGGAAGTGAGTGAGAATTTTGAATCTCATTTTTATTTTTATGAACCGCAGGGTTTATATCAAGTTTTAACGAATGAACATATCATTCTAGATCCGGAAAATGATAATATTGATAAAAATGAATATGCAAAAAAACAACTCGATAAAAATATTAAAAACAGTTCAATTATTTCTCATATCTTTGAACATAACCCCGTATTACCAACAGAAAGAATGAATAATATCCAAACATCACTTGGTTTTACTGAAAATGACATGTTAGAATTAATGATTACATTATCAGCAGAAGAGGATTTGAAAAAAACCGAGCATGATGCTGCCAATAATATTAAAAAGTTAAGTCATATTCAATTCGATAAAGATCATATTGATTCATTAAAGGGTACCAATGTATCCAATAGTAGTAAGAGTAATCAACAAATTAATGAAGCTCAACGTCAATTAAAATCTTTATGGAATCAGATTAGATTATAAATTTTAATTTTAATAAATTAGTCGCAGAAATACCTTCCTTTAATGAGTTTACAGGGATTGTTAGTTCGTTTATGTCTAGCCTGATCTTATTTGGTATTTATTCAGGACAGAAACTCTTGGCAAAAAGAGAAACAAGAATAACAAAAACAAAACAAAAAAGAAAAACTGAAAAAGAGACAAATATTTATTATTCCCTTTCTTTAACAGCAGTTCTCACTCTAACCTTGACTTTCTTGGGGATTAATTGTTCCTGTGGTTGGGTTTGTAAACCTAATCCTTCAGGGTTGTTTTGCGTTTCTAACCAATCAACTGGATGAATGATCTCAAGATGTTCCTCACCTGAAACCGATTCAGCATCATCTTCCACAGCATCATCTTCCACAGTCTCATCTTCCAGATCATCAACTTCAAGAACAATATCATCAGCGGGTAAATTCGGAAAGACCTGCTGGACAGGAGTTTCTCTCTTGAGAGTCTTATCACCACGTTTATCATTAATCTTGCTTTCAGTATGAGTGGTTGGAACGGGGTTCCCCATTGGATGTGATCTTCGGTAGTTATTTTCTTCGTTCCCGAATAGCGTCTGTCCATATAACTTCGGGGAGTTTGATAAATCCAACGGACGAGAAGAGTCATAACCGGAAAGTGTTTGGGGTGAAGTCTGACGAGGTAATGGGGTTTTATTTTGAGCTTTATGATTTGGATTGGTGTTGAGAGAGGGGGCTGAAGAATTAGATGCAAAATTGGAGTTTATTGGATGGAAATCCTTATTCGGTTTGGCCTGTTTTAAAGCCTTTTCAACTTCATCCTGGGAAAATAGGTTTCTTTCTGGGCGGAATACACCATTAATAGCATCAGAGTTGGGTGGGTGATGGATGATATCATCATCGTGATGGTTTTCAGCTTCCACAATTTCCATGATATCATCAAGTGAGACTTTATTTGGGACATGATGAAATGATGAAGGCTCATTATGATGAATATGTGGATGTGTACTCACAGGAGTTGGGGTATGTCCAGAATTTTTCCTTTTGTCATCTTTTGTGACAAATGTATCCGCACTAATATGGAATTCAATATCATTCTCATCAACAAAGACAACTCCACAATGTGGTGGAAGTGTTGAAGCCAATTCGAATAAATCCTTCCTTGGAATTTTGATTAAATCAGCAACAATGTCAACTATTGGCAAAGTAATCACTGATAATGTTTGTTCTTTAGCAAGTAATAGCAACTTAATAGCCGCATCAGTTTTGGGCTCGGAAAATCTCATACTAAACAAAGCGCGAGCTGCTTGGAATTCAGCAGTTGGGGCTGGTATAATAATTTTAAGTAACATTGACGGGGTGAGCAATGGCGATGGTGATGATGGTTGAGTGCTTTTTAAAATGTTTAGATCAGTTTCAGTATTATCAAGCCCAGCCCTGGTTAATATATCAACCACAATTGGGATATTATCTGGGTGAAAACTAAATTCGCTTTTGATTACACGTGAGTTTGGGGATGGCGGCGGCGGTCTCAATGGGTCATTATAAGTTGAGTTGACATCAGGAGAGTGAATGGGGTTGTGATGGTCGATGGGATTGTTGTGGGTATTATGATTGTGATTATTTTGGAGAGGGATACCGAATCCAGATGATGTCTGAGTGGAGGAGAATAAGCGTGAAGTAATAGTTAAGCAGGAATGAGTGGTGGATGGACTCTGTTGCAAAAATGGGGAGGGTTTCGTTTTTAATCGGAGAGTTGTGTGGAGAGGACGAGTTGGATTCTTCAAAAAAGGTTTGGCTTGGGAAGTACTGAGTGATGGTGGTGTCGGAATTGTCTGAGGTTTGGAATGAGGAGGTTTTCTGGTCCGGAATTGTTTCACGGCTTTGGGGGTTTTGTGTTGTGTTTTTTGTTGCATTGTTTGGGGGACTTTGTATTCTACATGGGTGAGGAAAACGAATTAGATAGGTCGGGTATGGAGTGAGATTGATATAGTTATTGAGTTTGGTGGTGTTCAAGCGAATGTGGAGGCAAGGGTGTGGTTAATATGGTCAAAACAGGAGAGAAATTTGACTTTTTCGAGGTTTTTCATGTCTCCGATACATAGCGCTATTTATGGTTGGAAGAGTCAATTAAAGGTGAAAAATATCTCTAATAACGCGGATGAACAGCGTGTTAGTCCAAATCGGAGTTTTGAGCGGAATTTCGCGGAAACATAAAAAAAACCAGAAACCTGAATTCGGAAAAAAAAAAAAAAAAGTTTTTGTAATTTGGGAAATATTTTTTTGTTGTTGACAAATTTCATTTAAATCCCAAGATAATGCACACTAGAGACTATAATCTACCATCACGATCAAATCACATACAAACACGACAATATTCAGTCAAAATCCCCCATAACCTTCTTGATGGCGATATATTCAATTTTCTGTTTCAACATTTTTCGAAAATTTCTTTACAATAATTTCCATATTTCCAAAATCAAAACCTCACCCAGATTAGAGAATTTCCCGTACCAAACCGTAAAACCCCCCCCGATTAATTTACAAAATCAACCCAATTATCCAAATTTATAACTGCTTAACAATCACATCGCGACTTCCAGAATCGAATCAAATTTTCATTTGGATTTTTCATCATAATATCTTCTGCCCGTACATCCCACCCCCTATGGCAGCACAACAAAACTTCCACTCCCATCCTCTCTCACATCAGCAACAGCAACTGCAACAACACCCCCTGCATCACCCCCCGCAACATCCACAATCGTTACCTCACCATCAACAACAACAACAACATCAACATCAACATCAACAACAACAACAACAACAGCACCTCTCACAACTCTCCTCACCTAATCCACCAGATGGCTTTCATCTTGATTCATCCCTTCCTCAATCAACACAAAACACTCAATCAATGTTGTCCGGCGAACAATCACACTCTCAACAACAACAACAACAACAACAACAGCAGCAGCAACACCAACAACCCTCTACCCCCCCTGGCCAATCCACAACCGCAACCGCAACCGCAACCACCCCAGATCAAACCGATACAACTGATACAACACCTCTCCCAATGATTGCTCAATCAACTGCTAGCGGTCTTAACCCTAATCTCATGAGGCCTGCGACAGTTGATCGTGTTGTTTCATTTTTACAGACTACTTTTAGTAACACTCATAAAAGTTCGTACGGGAAAAGCATCGATTTGGTAAAGTTGTTATTATTTTTAGAAGAAAAAGATTGTTATTCTGCAGAAATTGCGGAGGGGTTTGCACGCTGCGTCCCTGAACATTTTATTTCACCATTATTAATTAGAGCAACAAAAAAAGGTTTTATTTTATCACAATATTGTTATTGTTATTTGCTTTTATTAACTGAGCGTAATCCAAAGACCCCCGAGGGCGAAAGGACACTCCCATTAAACACTACAATTACCCAAGATGAATTGGAATTTTTGGAAGCCGAACTTAATAATCTTCATTCACGTACTGATGTTGTATATATGTCACAACGTGCATCTACGAAAGAAAAACGTGGGACAATTCTTCGGAGTGCTTTTTTAACGTCTTTTTGTTTGGGGAGTTTTATTATATTGGGGAATTATTTATTAAAACGTAATTCTACTCCAAATAATGATGGTAGTAATACATCACATCAACCATTACGCCCAGTACCGCCACCAATACAACCACAATTAAGGGTTATTGATCATACTCAAGATTTTCAAGATATGTTGCAAAATTTCGATGTGTTAAACGCATCAATTAGGGAGTTAAAAAACGGATTGAATTTGGATAAATCTGAATTACGAATTGAATTCCAAAAAAAACATTCAGAGATTGAAAATATGATCGTTGATAATAGCGACTCGATGAAAACAATTATTACTAATTTTGATAATAATATGAATAATTCATTAAATCGTATTGTTACACAAATTGATCAAACTAATGATACGTTACAGTTCTTTAATACAACTGTTAATCATTCAATTGGTGATTTAGAAAGTGGTGTGTATTCAAATTTTCTCAAAATTAATAATCAAATGAATGATTTAGTTATACAGTTAAATAATGTTGTTAAATTACAAGATTCAAATTTGGATAATATTGATACTGATAATAATGATGACAATGATGATGATTTAGTTAAAGATTTAGAAACAAAACAAGATGAACATCATCAAAAAGTTAATACTTTGACACCAGAATTTGCATCAACATTATCCAATGCAATATCATTATTTGATCAATTAAAGATTGAAAATAAATCACCATCATCACCATCACCGTCCTCACCATCACCATCGTCACCATCGTCACCATCCTCTCTATCTCATTCTAATAACCCTTCTTTGAAAGATTCAACAACGCCGGCTGTAACTACAACCACAACCCCGATTACAACTCCATTGAGTGCAACTTTCGAAGAAAAACCCAGTCTTCTTTCTGCAACTCCGCTTATATCTGAAATACTTGCCGCGACTTCCACTCCTGAAATTGTTTCTAATACTAGTTCAGCGCCTGATATTATTAATGTAAACGAAACCACTGTTGCCCCAGCACCAATTCCAAATTCATCACAAATCCCGCAAAAGGATGCAACAAACGAATCAGCCTTAGGTGATACTAAAACTGCTACCACGACCACAACCACAACCACAAAAACCGAAGTAACCGAAGTAACCGAAACGAAAATGGACCAGAGTTGTTGTATGCTATGTCTTGATAAATCAACTTTTGAAAATCAACTTGCTGACATTTTTGCCAAAATTAAAGATACTATTCCTGTTCCAACAGATCCCGCATCGCCCAAAATAGGACCAGATGGTGAACCTGTATCAATTCCAACTCATATGTCTGATAATGTTAAGGTATTGAAATCAATTCGTATTTATTTAAATAATATTTCAAAAACTCCAACCCAAGAACAAAAAAGAAGAATCTCGGCGTCAAATCCAACAATTCGTTCGATTCAAAAATCTCCGTTATATTCCTCATTATTAACTACGATTGGTTTTGATATCAATTGGCAATGGTGTTCATTAGAACTTACTTGTCATTGTACATATGCTGAGGACGTACCAGAAGGATCCCATTCATTGTGTGGATGTGTTTGCGCAAAGAAAAAACATGACAAGGTTGAAATCTGGGCTGCTCCAACTACTCCCCAGAATCAAACGCAATGTGTTTGTGGGACTTTATATCGTGTCCAATACGCATTAGAACAAATTAATCAAATTCTTATCGGGTTATAAGAGCATTATTGTGACAGGGTTCAATTCCTGAAGTTATCATTTATTTATTTATTTATTTATTTGATTTATTACTTTTTTCAAAAATTGAGATAAATTGATTTTCGTTTGTTTACTTTTGTTCGTTTATTATTGTGAGGTGAAGCTTTTATTCAAAAACGCCAGCAGCTTCACAACGTTTTAACATAGCTTTAGCCTGTGCTATACTTTCCCCACCAGCATTAAGATTTGAAAGACCAGCATTATTATTAGCTTGATTTGACGAAAGTTCATATTGACGAATCAACATTAACAAATAACGTTTTGCAATATCAAACCGCCCTTGATTGCAACGTACTTCGGCTAAAAATAATACCTGTTGTGGTTCAAGAATGGAACGATATGGGTGATCAAAATAGCAATTGTTTTGGGCTTGTTTTTTATTCGCTTTATTATTCGTATCCATGTTTGAATCATTTTCATTCCCACCATCAGTTTGTGTTGGGATAATATAATCCAAAATAATACTAAAATAATCAGCAGCCTCGGCATTTAATGAATGGGCCTTTAATAATGAACCAATTTTAAAACAAAGTGGGAATAAATATTGAAAATTATTAGTCTCTGATGCAATACTAATCGCACATTTATATAACCTTAATGCTTTGTCTAATCCACCATTGGTAATAGACGATGCAACTGTAATACCATTTGAAATACCCATGCTACCAATATTACCACCAGCTAATGAATAGAAATTATCACCAAGATCAAGCCAATAGATAATATTTTTTTTGTTTTTACTGATACACTTTTCTAACCACATAATTGACAATAAATATTGTTTGTTACGTTTATAAACATAAGAAATGTAATATTGCGCAGGGAGGTTATCGGGGTTATAACGTAGTGCGGTGTATAGTGATACCAAGGCGGAATTTTTTTGAAATGATTGGAAATAAATCAAGCCCAATTTTAACCAAATCTGTGAAAGGGAAAATGCAGTGGTTGTTAGAATTAATGCTTGTTGCAGACATTGGATCGATTTTGGAAAATCTTGTAAAAGTGAAAAATAATCAGCCAAGATAATAAAAATTTGTGCGGTAGTAGTTGAGTTAGTTACTGTTAACCCGCCAAGTGATGTTTTATTCGCAGTTGGTGTTACTGTAAATAGATTTGAGGAATTTGTATTGGAAATTGATGGTGATAATAAAGACTGAACTAATGTGGTAAAATCCCTAATATTTTCCGTTTCAACTAAAAATTCAACATATGGTGTTAAAACATCGGTATTAAATGGGTCAAATTCAAGGAAGTCATGATATCGTAATCTTGGATCATCTTGAAGATGATGATTAACACGGGTACGAGTGTTTGTCAAAACAGTCGGAGTATCGTTATTCATGTGTTGGTCGCTATACAGATTACCAGGTGGTCCTACAGGAGTAGTAGTATTGGTTGTTGTTGTTGTTGTCGTTGTTGTCGTTGTTGTCGTGATTTCTGTAACGACATTTTCAACCGTGGTTGTAACGTAGTGTAGAGGAAGGGAACGATCATAAATGACTTTGGAGACGAGAAATCCAATAGCTGCATAGGTTGAAGTCGAGGGGAGTGTCGTAGAAAGGGAAAATAATGCACGGGTAAGGGTTTCTTTATTCGGTGCTGGTAATTTTGTCAACATTTTTGTAATAAAAAGACGAGTAAGGGGATGATATGGAAGAGTAAGGGTGGTTAGTTGTTCAGTTGATGTGATTGTTTCTTCTAGTAATAACCATGAGGCGTGCAACGTCGGAAGGCGTTGAATTGAGAGAAGTAATAGATGTTGGATTAGATAAGGAGTTGCTGTCGTAATTGTGGGAATAAATTGGGTGCTTAACGAAGCTGGATTATTTGTATTATTAATTTTCACAATTTTTTTATTATCCCTTGTTCGTTTAACACCACCACTACGATTAACAAGAGAAGCTTCGGGTAAATTTGCCGTTGACATTTGGGAAAGTAGTAAAGCATGAAGGTATAATACAAACGGACAAAAGTTTTCTGGATTAATTGGGGGTCCAGTTGATTGAAATCGGCTGGATCCGTTGTTCTGATCCTTTTTTGTGGAGAGGGGGTTTATTTTTTGCCTTTTTTTATAATTTTGAGAAACATGAAGATTATTAAAATCTTCGTCATTGTTACCGTCGTCAACAGCAATACTAATCTGGGTGGGGAATGTACCAGGTGGTGTTTTATGTAATAATGATGACATTGGTATAATTGGCCCATGTTGGGTAAACAAAGAACACAATTCAACCAATTCTTGATTATCTAATTGTTTCGTTGCAGATAATTGTTGTAAATCTTCAATTGAAGCAATTGGGCCAGTTGAGGACCCAATTTCACCGTTATTTTGTTGATTTGAGAGATAATTATTAGATTTTAATGAAAATAACCCAGTTGATGACATGAACAATGAACCATTACCTCCTTGTCTATTAGCCTGTTGTGGTAAAGCAGCTAATTGTTTATCTTCAATTTTTATAATGTAGTTTAGCCAAATGTACATATACTGAATAAAACATGTAATAATACGAAATCTTGGACTTTTTTTCACAAATTTTGGGCCCAGATTTGATTCCAAAATTGGATCTAATTCAATCCCTAATGATAAATCAATATCATTATTGGTACTATATAGTGGATCTTCAAGGGGGTCAGTATTATAATATTGCTTATAGTAGATATTTTTGAGGTCATGTGGTGATGTGTTTTCAAGATGGTTTGCGGTGCTATGTGTTAAGTGATCAGTACAGGTACAAATGTAGACAATTTGAGGTTTATATTGATGGAGCTGGGCGAGAGTTGGGTTTGAAGCCGGATTAAACGGGTTGTTATTTACATCATTATAGTTTTGCATATTTTGAGCATTATTCTGTATCAACTCAAATAATTCCTTCTTATTATTTTTGTTTTGGGCAAGACTATCTCCCAATCCATAATGATTATCCAAAAACCATAGAGCTCTTCTATATTGCTTATCACGAGCCATATCAAATATTAATTGTTCAACTTCATTGAGCTTTGGTCGGGTTACATTGGGACTGATACGTTGAACCAATTCAAGCCAATGAAGGGTATTGCTCCCCAGTCCCGCGATCTCCCCGGATGGATAAGATGGTGTCGTGGTTGAATAATGGGAATCTGATGAAATGTATGGTGTAATGTTATGTTGTGGGGAAAATTTTAATGGGAGGGTTTTAATTTCTGTAATTGTTGATTTAATTTGGCGTAAAATGGGATGATTTTTTAAGAGATTTTGGAGATTTTGGGGGTTCATATGGGAAAATCGGGTATATAACTGACGGTACTCATCTTGTAGGTCTAATAATCGCTGTTGTAATTGTTGCTGGTGTTGTTGGTATAAAGCGCGAGTTATCGCGGAGGGTAAAAAGGGTCCAATTTGGGGTTTCATTTGAGTCAGTAAAGTCCCAGTAAAAATCGATGTCGATGTTAATAATCTATCACTACTTAGGTATGCGGCGAGTTGAAGCTCTGCAAGGAAATTAAGATTTGCGTCTGTACGGAATGGGTATAAAGTACGAAGTTGTGATTCATATTCGTGAATAATATCAGGGGAGACAGCAATAAGGCCAATGGCGGGTGGTTTAGTCGGTACAATGGTGAAAGTAGCGGATGATTCAATTTGGGGGGTTGGGGGCATTTGGTGAGAACATTTTGGTTTGGAGGAGGTTTGAGCAGGGTGAGAATGGTGAGACGGGGACATGAATTGAGCATGGATATCAGCTGGGATTGCCGAAAAGGCTGATAGGGAAGTTAGATTAAGGGGATTGGTATGATTGGGAGGGTTTTGAATCGGATTTGGAACAGGTTGTTGATGGGTTAGGAATGTATTGTTGAAATGTTTGGGGTCGTTTAAAGGTGATAAATCTTTGTCAATTTTGGAGAGAATTTTTCGATTTGGGATGAAATTATCAGAATTTTGAGTTTGGTTGAAAGTTTTATTGGGTTTGTCATTAGATGAGTATTGATTATGTTTCTCTTCGTCTTGCTCGCTATAATCTTCATCGCCATCATTGTTGTCATTATTGTCATCATCATCGCCATCATCATCACTATTTTGATTAAAATTGATAAAAGATAAGTTATTAAATGTGTCATTATTATCATTACTTGGTCTTTTGGGGGTATTTTTTGGATCGTTTTTGGTGTTATTTTTGACCGCACTAAGATTAGCACCAAAAATAGAACTCAATTTTGAATCATTGGAAACTTTTCTTGATTGTGAATCAGCCATATTTAACACTTTTTGAATGGTAGATTTACTAAAATCCCCATCATCATCTTGGTTTAAATCTTTACCATCCCATAAACCCATATCCATATCATTCAACCCCTCTTGTGGATTGTTTTTACGGGTATTACCCCCGTTCAAAATTTGTTTTCCATTGGAGAGGAAATTCAAGGCCTGTAATTGCACCCCACCATTTGATTGTTGTCGTGGTGGTAGCTGCTTACGTCTGGATTGATTGAGATGAGTGGAGTCAGCAGCGGAACCAAATGAGAGATCGAGTAAGCTGCCCAAAGTGGAGTTGATGTTTGAGTTATTATGATTTGCGACCTTAACGGGGTTATTAGGGCGTTGTTGCGGTTGTTGCTCCAGAGATTGATTCTTTTGTGACGGT
>Ga0256901_1001778_pt1 | contig 10423 bp, 9 predicted proteins | sample MC6MC0689MT_FD_190200 | JGI IMG/M metagenome (GOLD analysis project Ga0256901, IMG submission 190200) | Metatranscriptome of enriched soil aggregate microbial communities from Iowa State University, Ames, United States - MC6-MC0689-MT... | ecosystem: Environmental > Terrestrial > Soil >... | reverse complement strand
TTTAGATTTAGGTTGTCTATATGAAATGACAGATGGCAGTAAAAGTTGTGTTCAGGCTCTTGGTAATGCTTTTGGTAGTTTGCATTCTGCCCCTTTTATTGAACTCGATGGTGACGATCGTACTGGTATGTCAAGCAGCGGTGAAAATTTACGCATTAATGGAAACAAGGTAAGAGACATTAAACGAGTGCTAGTTTATACATTTATCTATGAGGGAGTAGCAAACTGGGCTGAAGCTGATGGGATTGCAACAATCAACTACGGAACAGGTCCTAGCATTGAAGTTCGTTTAAACGAGCATCGTAATGGCAAAAATATGTGCGCAATAGCTATGATTGAAAATGTAAATAATGAGACATTTAAAGTTGAGCGACTTGTTGAATATTTTAAGGGACATCAAGATATGGACAAAGCCTACAATTGGGGGCTAACATGGCGTTCAGGCAGAAAATAAGCAGATACTAACACTTGCAACTTATACATATTAAGTACCTTAGGATGCATTATTCATAGTTGACTGTATAATGGAGTTTCTCAGTTACATGAAATACAAAAAAGCTGGCATCATTTCTTTTAAACGATGTCAGCTTTTAAAGGTTCACGTCCTTAATGCCATCAGTTGTGTCTCTGATATTTTGCGTTGCGCTGTTAATTCGCCATGAAGCTTACGATAATTAGTAATACCTAAAATAATAGTATCCCACATTTCCTCAAGTGTTTGTGTTGTTTCAGATTGTTGAGCTAGAGCCGTGCTCAATTGAACTGCTTCATTACTGGCTCCTCCAAATTGCTTCACACGATTTTCAAAGGCAGATGCAGATTGACTCTGTAATTGCTGCCGCCTTTCATTCACTGCATTCATTATCCCCATTTTAAATACAGGGATGGTCTTAACAAAAGCACCATTAATTTGTTCAATCAATTCACTATTCCCATTGCGCAGCATCTCGATTTGCGGGGCTGTTAAAATGGCAACCATACGTGATTTCTCCAACTCATCTATTTTCTGCTGAAGCATCTCAGCAACTGCTTGCAAACGATTGAGCTCCATTTTTGCCACCTGATTGCCAGCCTCACTCTGTTTTTCATACATAGGTATTAGTGTTGTTTGCACCTCATGTAACTTCATATCTGCTGCGACAATATATTTTTCTAACTCAAGGTAAAACATCAAATCTTCATTATATAACCGTGCCAGTACTCGATTATCCTTCGCTAATTCCTCTTCCATAAGCACAAATTGATAATGAATTTTTTCAATATCTCTACTGAGTACATTGTATTTCGCAAATAAGTCATCATCATTTTTGGTTTTACGTGCAAATAGCTTCTTAAAAAAGCCCTTTTGCTCAGCAAAATCTTTTTTATCAAATGTCAACATTAAGGCTTCAAGCTGCATAAATAATTCTCTTGATTCATAGGAAGCTGATTGGGTGATTATGTCTAAAATTTGATCTGCGAATTTTGCTAATTTTGTAGCTGGCTCTCTTCCCAACGCCATTAAGTCTAGCTGATTTTTTATATTAATTTGATTGGCAATTTGTTGTACCTCTGCATTTTCCCATAATTGTTGTTTGACGGCTTCTGCTGTTTCCACTGTCAATTGTTCAATTGTCGTAGGGTTATTTGACATTCGCGCCGCCTCCTTCCTGTCATCAGAAAAAACGATTAAAGAGCTTTTTAATGATTTTATCTGGTGCAGATTTTTGCTGCTTTGGCTCTTCATAGAGCAAGTCAAATAGCATATGCTCTAAACGGTGTACATCATATGAATCCTCTTGCAAGTGCCTTTCTAAGTCTAGTTTTCCTGTCGGGTTATAAAATACAATATCCATACCAAAACGATTTAAAAACGCCAGTAATGCAATGTCCTCACGTAATAAAGCAGGCTGCTGCGGCGCTTGATATAAGACAAGTTTTGGTACCTCTTGAGAATAGTCAAAGCTTTGCAGTAATCGCAGTATATCCTGTGGAATCATTGTCATCTGCTTAAATAAAAATAACTGTAAATCATAGAAAGTCTCATTTGACTGTTGTTTTAACATTGGTTGTTCACATGAAGTTTTTATCGTGTGAGCAATTGCACGCTGTAGCTCCAATGGTAATTCTTCGTACTGCCACCAATCACTTTGCATAATGCGCTCCACTGATAGCTCCCCATTTACTAAGCAATGTTTATAGTGAAAATGGAAGTTGGCCTTGCTCGTTTTTGAATAAGGGAACTCCTGCACAAAAACAGTTTGCGGACTTTCCAGTAATTGATGCATATAATGCCAGTATTCTTCACGTCGGCTCGACACCCCGCTAATTTTTGCAAATATTACTGGAATGACTACCTCATCACCAATAACTTCGAATTTCGGTCGAACCATGGCCTTCTCTTTCGCATAAATAAATATATCATCATAGGTCATTCTTAGTGTTAAGGAGCGTGGCATAAGATCTTTAAATTGCCAAGGCTTAAAGACTCCTGATTGCTGATCATGCATTAATTGTTCAAAATGCTGACTTGAACGATAACCTACAGTCGCCTGACGATCACGAAGCTTGTCAGGAAATGGCTGTAAAGTTGTTTCATGTCCATACGTATAACTGATAGAAAACGAATCTGTAGGATCTATCTCTGCAAATTCATCTATTTTCGCCGGATGAAAAATCAATACATCACAACCAAGCTCCATTAGCAATAATAGAAAATAACGCTGACTAACAGTCGCCTCACCATACCAAACAACCTTAGGAAAATCATCTGTCGGCTTCATTGCCTTTGTCCATTGAATCCAGTGGTTTTTTAACCACTTCACCATATCAATTAAAAAACGACGAAATTCATTTGCCAGCAGGCCTAAAGATTGTTGTTGCTGAAAAAGCTCTACAACTTTAATGGTTGCTAGCTGTAAATGTCGATTCATCCCACTATCATCATGCTTTGGAATTAATTGATACCCATACATCATTGCCACTAATCGATTAATAGACAGCCCTTTAGGTGTTTGCTGATGTTGTTCTAGAATCGTTTGTATAGCCTGAAAGTCTTTTTGCTCAATATTCTTATTTAATTCTTCACTTAAAATATGAATATTTTGGTTTTGTGACATGGTAAATAATGAATTGAAGTAATCATCTTCTTCAATTGGTACTCCTAGTACACGTAAAGCAATTCGGCTAAAACTTATTTGTTGTGATGTTTCCTCATAAAATGCACGATTCTTTGGTGAATCTTGAAACGCCTGTAGCCAATCATCAGGATTACGCTCCAACACTGATTGAATTGTGATTGTTTGCATACAAACGCACCTCCTAAAAATCATCTCAGCATACCGTTTGTTGTGTAGCAATTTGTAAAACCGCTTCAAGCAAATCTTTTGTAAATGCTTCACCATTGTGAACTGAGTAGGTAGTATTTGGTAGAACTTTTGGCTGTTTATCCTTTAAATCTCCATGATTCGGTGTAAAAGCTAAATCAGCCATTGATAGCATTCCATAATCCATAATAGAATCGCCTGCTGCTATATGCACATCGTATGTACAAAATTCCTTCATATATTCTATTGCCGCTTCCTTTGTCAGTACCTTGGGCATAAAATACAATTTTTTACCTTGTAGAAGAACGTACCAGCCATGGGCGTCAAACTCCTGAATCATTACTTGTAATTCATCCTGGCGTAAAACTTCAATATCCACATGATGTACATAAAATAGTTCATCTATATAGAAAGAACGTTGTAGCCATGTATCGGATTTGATCGTTTGAAATAGCTTTAACATATCCTCCCGTGGAATTGAAGAATCTTCAATACGTCTACATAATGTTTTCGTCCATTTGTCATATGGCTGACCTTTTTCTAATATTGTACCCCCATTACTTGTAATTGCAAAAGTAGGGCACAAGTCATTAATAAAATGTATTCTCTGATATTGATGCAATGCTCTTGTTGTAACAGGTACAAATAGTGTTTGCTGATGCACCTGTCGCAATAAAGTTGCTGTTGCATTTGTCATCATACTCATGTCTTTATTAGCTTTTCGCTCAACTACCACTGTCTCTGTAACTGGCGGAAACATCTCCATCATACGTTTAGAATAAATAAGTGTTCTATCTAAATCTGATGTAAATAGTATCATCTTATTCTCCTCTACAATACTTTTATTAAGCCGCAACATGCATAGGACATATTCGAATATTGTTCTATCAATACATTTTTTTCACTAGCTAATAATAAAATATGCTCCAGCTCATGAATGTACTGTGGATTAATTAAGATTTTCCAAGGGATTCGTCGAAGTAAAACTCTTGTCGTTTCTCCAACACCAGGTTTGATAAAATGAATATTTTCAATGCCAAAATCCCGCTGAATCTTTTGTACTGACTTCATTCCCTCCCAAGTAATTGGAGCGATGGATTGCTTCTGAAGTTGCCGTACAATCTCACTCTGCACGTTTTCAAAGCATGTGACGATACGTTCTATGTACAAGTTTGAAACATCCATATCCTCTAATTCTTTGTAGTATTTTGCACCATGAAAGTCTTTCTCATCCATAAACTGTAGATTTAAAACTGTTCTACTCACCAATCCAGATACAGTCGAATTTAAACAAGCAGATGGAATTAAAAAATCTTCACGAGTTCCATAAATGGCAGCGCAATGCCCGGGATCTGCCAAAACGGCTAAATTGGCATTTAATTGTGCATTAAATTTTTGACAGGAATTTATTAATTCATTGGTAATAGCACCTTTACCAGTCCAACCATCAATAAATTGAAGACAGCCTTGAGGATGTTGTGTCAAAATGTAACGAATTGCTGTTTCGTCAAACCCACGACCACGCAGTATAGAAATTGAGTAATGTGGAACATTCACCTTATAACGCATTTGTATATACCGTTTGATTAAAATGCCGATTGGTGTACCTGCTCTCGCTAAACTAACAAGAATTAACTTTTCCAGCCCTCTATTTTTGATGATTTGCTCTGCCACCACACCAACAGCTATTGCTATTCTCTCAGCGTTAGCATCTAAAGTTTTATAAAATAGATCCATATATGTTTTAGAGGGTTGATATTCCATTGGCAGCATTTCAGAATAGTGCGTGCCTGTTTGAATAAGTTGTTCACGCTTTTCATTATCCATTTCAAGAAAAACATTACCAATATCACGCAATAAAAAAATAACATCCTCTGGTGCATAGCTCCCCATTTTATCTGGCTGTAAAGTCGATATCATCGTTCTACCTCCATTTCATGCATACAAATCACATATATTTTTGTACTACTGATGGATTGTAATGCCTCTACCACTCTGGCAATTATCTCATTACTTGCTATACGTTCCACAATAAAGAAAAGTTCCGAATACGGTCGACTTTTGACATTGTATAAATAATTTTCAACCCCATTGTTCTCTGGGCTTTCAAAGACTATCTTTTCTGTAATCGTATAATCTAGTTCATCTGTACAATAGATTGGACTACGGGTCGACGATTGAAAATAAACATCTTCCCCTAGATAAGAGGCAATTTGCATAGGGACATACATAAATTCACCTGTTCCGACAACAAGTGCTGGTCCATCCGTTCTTAGCTCTCTTAATTGCTTGGCGATTGCCTGTAACACTTTCTTTTGTTCGATATGCTGAATGGATGTTAGCATAAATCTTCCTGTCGCTAGTACATAAGGTTGATTGTTTACAAGACCATTCTCTGCAATAGAACGATAGAATTTGCGTTCAAGAATTTCTTTGATTGGTAATAGTGTCATGTCCTGTACAGCACGTGTTGTTATTTTAGGTTGCTCGCTTGCTAAATTTGGTGACCCACTACAGCTAAATTGACCGCACATAATAGCGATGAACTCAATAGAGATCCCCCATTGCTCTTCTAATTGCTGAAAGACCATTTGCTGCTGTTCTGAACGCCAATCTAAAATAGATAGCACAGCATACTGCCTAACAAGCGGAAATTTCTGTCTTAATGTTTGAATAATATTAATAACCGTATTACCAGTAGTAATCTCATCATCAATTAACACAATGCGCTTGGCTTGCAGTAAAATTTCAGGCTCCTCTGTATAAATTCTATGGCTTGTCGCATGGGAATGTTCTTCCTCAAATGTGACAAATGGTTCAAAATCCGGAAGTACTTCACGTGTGGTATGGATATACATGGCATTTGTTTGGAATGCATTAAATACTGCATGTCCAAGTGCAGTGGCTGTCTCAGCAAATCCAATAAACAATGTTTCCTCAGACAACTGCATGCATCCCTCCGTAGAATTCTGAACTTCATCCAACTCCGTGCATTCTTTTAATGCTTTTACAACAGATGGCATAGCAATCACATGTTGACCAGTAAGATGCTGATTATACATAATGGCTAGAAGAGTTCCAGTCAGTAATGGTACTTGCGGGCGAACAGCTAAATGCTTACCAAGCATGGTGCTCACAAACAAAAACTGTCTCTTCTTATTAATACGCGCTGCCATTTTAAATAAATCTGTCAATGCAAAATTGTGTGGATTATGAGTGACTTCAATATCAATTGTATAATTTGGCAAAATGCTTAATTTACTCATTTGTTGTTGCATAAACACTACCACCTATTTCAGAATTTAATAACAGTGAGGCAAAATCTAAAGATTCATGATAAACGCCATAGACATGAGCTTGTTTTATGATTCGCTGCGCCCATCTCATGTGTGGTTTAATTTCATTCATTTTATTAGCATAGTGACTTTTCATAACACCTTTGCGGCCATCACTATTTTTTACAATACTTAATGCATCTAAATACTCCTCATACGAAATGGCGTATAGTGCATGAACAACACGGATATGACTAGGATGAATGACCGTTTTACCCATAATGCCGTTCTGTTTATCCATTAAAACTTCCTTCATTAATCCATCTAAACAATCGTCTAACAATGCTTTCCGTGTATCAAGCGCACCTTTTTCACTAAATGGCGTCATCCTTAACGCGGGTTTTAATACACGCTGATTACTAAAATACTCCCATACAGGCCCAGAAATAACAAAACCATCTTCCTCACGACCTAAGATATTTACTATATCTGCTATACAATCTCTGATCACACTGATATCGTAAATGGTCGAATCCATACGGCGGCGAATTCCATAAATACCACAAAAATCAGTTGCACCAATACGCACATTTAATACGCGCTCCCTGTATTGATGAAGAACCTCTTTGATGCCTAATAACGCTTGCATGCGAGATTCCTTATATAATACCTCACGACTTTCTAAAATTGGCATACCATATAAGGTTAAATCATGATCCAAAATGGTTTGTTCAAGTAACTCAAAATATCGGGCTCCTTGTGTTGCCGTAAATTTCGGAAATACATAACCTGTTAATATTTCTTGCTTCTTCCCTAATGAAGTTGTTAAATAATTGAATTGTTCAACATGACGTACACGAATAAAAAGTAGTGGTAAATCTTGTAGTAGCAATTGTTTTTGATTATAAAGTGCATATAACTCACTAATATCCTCAATCAATTTTGCTTCACAATCTAGTAACTCTGTATCCCCTACTGCATCCTCTAAGTCAATGACAAGTGATGTGAGTTCTTTATATTTTTGCGATTGAATCAAACTCACAATATTAGGCATGGAAGCTGGCATATACAAAGTCGCACCTAAGGCATATGACAGAATATCTGGCGTTTCCCATTTTGTAAAAGGCTGTGGTTTCTTATAAAAAATCGTCTCTGCTTCTGTTGCAAAGTGTTGCATCTAATCCTCTCCCCAGTAATAGTATGCCTTCTGTGAAAAAAGCACTGTATCAGCCTGTTCCTTACAGACCAATACAGTGCCTTGTTTACACTGCTGTTTTCTTATTCATTTTGTGTACAACAAATGTTAATAAGAATGCAGCAATTAGAATAATAAAGAATATTTCATGTGAAAGATGGAATCCAAAAATACTTGCAAACATCTTCAGTGCAATAATCGCAATCAAAATATAGGCAGTTGTTTCAAGCTCTGGCACTCGCTCTATCAAAGAAAGGAATACACCAGCGATGGTACGCATCATAATGATCCCCAATACTCCACCTAATAATAGGACCCATACTTGATCTGATATCGCAAACGCTGCCAGTATTGAGTCTACTGAAAAGGCAATATCCATTAATTCAACTGAAATAACAGTCGCCCAGAACGTTCCAAAGACACGAACCATCCAACCTGTCTTTTTAAACTCATGTGCCTCTCCTTCATCATCGCTCTTATTTTTAAAATGTAGTATGACTAACCACATTAAATAAGTCGCACCAATTACTTTAACAATGGAGAACTTCACGAGATAAACACCAATACCGATGAAGAGAAATCTGAAGAAATACGCTCCAAACATCCCATACATTAACGCTTTTTTTCGTTGATGCTTTGGAAGATGTTTAACAAGTACAGCTAAAACTAACGCATTGTCCGCAGACAATAGTCCTTCCATAATAATCAATGAAAAAATTAGGCCCCATGATACTGGATCTGTTAAAACCTGTCCCCACATGTGCCAGTTAAAAAACTGTGCATATGTATTTAATATCTCGTTGATAACGTCCAAAAAAGACCCTCCGTCATGTTCCTATCCAAGTATTTATTGTAGACCATATGCATTGACTAATGCTGATAAGCCACCTTGATAACCTGAGCCTACTGCGGCAAATTTCCACTCACCATTATGGCGATACAGTTCACAAAATACTACGGCTGTTTCAATGCTAAAATCTTCGCCTAAATCATAACGCAATACTTCTGCCCCTGACTCTTCATTCGTCAAACGAACATAGGCATTCAGAACCTGACCGAAGTTTTGATGACGACCCTCCGCATCATAGATTGTAACCGTCACAACAATCTTTTCAATTTGTGGAGATACTTGCTTTAAGTTTACAAGAATTTTTTCATCATCCCCATCACCTTCTCCTGTACGGTTATCGCCAGTATGCACAACTGATTGATCTTGGCTCGATAAATTATTGTAAAAGATAAAGTCTTGTTCATTACGACATTTACCTGATGCATCTAGTAAAAATACAGATGCATCAAGGTCAAAGTCTTGTCCACCATCAAATTGCTTTACATCCCAGCCTAAGCCAATTCCAATGCTGTTTAGACCTGGATCTTGCTTTGTTAAATCAATACGTTGCCCTTTACTTAATTGAATAGCCATTGAAAATCTCCCTTTCTGTCCAAAGATGAAATTTTTTAATTTACGCTCAAACCATAATCGTTACATAAAGCAGCTAAGCCACCCTGATAGCCAGCACCAATCGCATTAAATTTCCATTCTCCGTTATGACGGTATAATTCCCCTACTACGATAGCTGTTTCAATACTGAAATCCTCACCTAAATCATAACGAATAATTTCTTCGTTTGAAGCAGCATTGACAATACGAATATAGGCATTAGAAACCATGCCAAAGTTCTGACTACGTGCCTCTGCATCATGAATTGTTACAGTAAATGCTAGTCGTTGTATATGTGCAGGTACTTGTGTTAATGCAACTTTCACCACTTCATCGTCACCTTCACCAACACCAGTTAAATTATCACCTGAATGTTCAACAGAGCCGTTGCCACCTGTTGTATTATTGTAGAATATAAAATCATTTTGATCTGCTACTTTGCCTGTATCTGCAAGTAAAAATACAGATGAGTCTAAATCGAAATCATTTCCACCATCATATTTATTTGTATCCCAGCCTAAACCAACAACTACATTTGTTAACCCTGGATTTGTTTTTGTTAAATCTACCTTTTGACCTTTTTGTAATGAAATACCCATTATCTTTCTCCTCCTAGTTAATTATTTATTGATATCTTCGAACAACGTCGCCAAGTTTCACGTCATTTGTTCCTGTTCCAACTGCAGCAAATTTCCAATCATTGTTATGGCGGTAAATTTCACCACAGACAAGTGTCGTTAAGTTCGAATAGTTATCAGTTAAATTATAGCGAATTAGCTCACTACCTGTCCTGTCATCATACACACGAATATATGCATTTTGAATCATGCCAAAGTGTTGATTACGATTTGCTGCATCATAGATATTTACAACAAACACCAGCTTGTTATATTTCGTTGGTACAGACGACAGCTCTATTGTAATAACTTCATCATCACCATCGCCATCACCTGCTAAATTATCACCTGAATGTTGAACAGAGCGGCAGTTACTTGTTAATTTTCCAAAATAAACAACATCGTCTCCCGCAACAACCTTATCATCTTGCAGCATTAATACAGAGGCATCACAGTCGATGTTTCTACCACTGCCGCTATTTCTACTTGAAAATAAGCCTCCAAATAAACCGCCGCTTTTTTCTTGACTTACAGGGTCCCAGCCTAAACCTACTTTGATTTTATTTAAACCAGCATTCCCTTTTGTTAAA
>Ga0256901_1001776_pt1 | contig 10430 bp, 7 predicted proteins | sample MC6MC0689MT_FD_190200 | JGI IMG/M metagenome (GOLD analysis project Ga0256901, IMG submission 190200) | Metatranscriptome of enriched soil aggregate microbial communities from Iowa State University, Ames, United States - MC6-MC0689-MT... | ecosystem: Environmental > Terrestrial > Soil >... | reverse complement strand
TTGCTACTGTGTGTGCGTAGATTTACGGCATAAGGGTTTGGATCATATTCCAGCAACTCTGCAAGTTCTTTTACCTTTTTGCCAGTTTCCGGTGAAATATCCGGATGGTCTTTTAAAGCTCTGGAAACGGTCGATATGCTCACACTAAGCCGTTCAGCAATCTTTTTCAAAGTTGGATTCTGTCTCATGGGATGTATTTGGTTACTCAAATATAAGTTTTCCACAACAAACATTTCCGCAAATGTTTCCGCAAACGTTTGCGGTCTAAAATCGCCATTTCCTATGGGTTTGAAATTTTTATAGCCCTATCTTCATATTCAATAAGTAGATGAACAACACCCTCATTTCCAACTGATGGAAGTTGTTCATCGAACTAACCAAATATAAATAATCCCTAAAACGCCCAAATTGCCGGGCAATTAATGATTGATGATGAGAAATTTTATGCTATTTCTTCTGATGTATTGCAGCTGCCTTGTTATAAATGGGTATGCCCAACAAACTGAAACTGCAACAAGCGGGAATAAGCCTGCGTGGTGGAAAGAAGCCGTTGTTTACCAGCTTTATCCCAGAAGTTTTAAGGATAGCGATGGTGATGGCGTCGGAGATTTGAAAGGCATCATCTCAAAACTAGACTATTTGGAAAGTCTTGGCATAAATGCAGTATGGCTTAATCCTATTTTCTCCTCTCCAAATGATGATAATGGCTATGATATTAGCGACTACCGAAACATTATGAAAGAGTTTGGCACCATGCAGGATTTTGATGATTTACTTGCCGGTTTGTATCAAAGAAATATTAAGCTGGTGCTTGATATGGTGCTAAACCACAGCAGTGACGAGCATGAGTGGTTTAAACAGGCAAAATCATCCCGCAGCAATCCTTACCGGAATTATTACCATTGGTGGCCGGAGGAAAAAGGGAAACCTGCCCCGAGGTATAGTTTTTTCGACGTAAACAGCGACGCCTGGAAATATGAACCCGCTACTAAATCTTATTACCTGCATTATTTTTCTCAGAAGCAGCCCGATTTGAACTGGGAGAATGAAAAATTGCGAAATGAAGTGTATGATATGATGAAGTTCTGGCTTGATAAAGGCATTGATGGCCTTCGGATGGATGCTTTTCAATATGTATCGAAAGATACCACCTGGAAAAAATATCCTTTGGGATATGAAAAAGACATCATTAAATATTATGGGATGGGGCCAAATTTGCATCAATATCTACGAGAAATGAACGCCAAGGTGATGAGCAAATACAACGTGATGACGGTTGCCGAAGGTGCCGGAAGTACTTTAGAAGATGCGCACTCATTGGTAGATGAGGACAGAAAGGAGCTGAATATGGCTTATCATTTCGAAATTATGGATATTGGAAACGATCCGAACGGTTATCAGCTCACTGATCTTAAAAAAGCATTTAGCAAATGGGACCATTCCTTTGCAGAGAAAGGCTGGCTGGCCATTTTCCTAGCAAACCACGATGTGCCACGCATGGTAAGTAAATATGGAAATGATCGTCCTGAGTTTAGAAGTTTTTCTTCAAAGTTATTAACCACACTGATCATGACGATGCGTGGCACACCCTTTTATTTCAACGGTGATGAACTCGGCATGTCGAACATCAAATTCGATAAAATTGAAGATTACCGCGACATTGCCACCATCAATGCCTATAAAAGTGCCAAGGCAAGGGGTGAAAACCTGAATGCTTTTATGGATAAACAAAAATTCATTTCCCGCGATAATACCCGAACGCCTTTTCAATGGAATGACAGCACAAATGCAGGTTTCACATCCGGTACGCCCTGGATCAAAGTGAACCCTAATTATAAAACCGTTAATGTAGCGGTAGAAGAAAAAGATCCTGAAAGTGAACTTTCTTATTTTAAAAAGATGGTTGTGTTAAGGAAATCATCACCCGTTTTAATCTACGGTGATTATAAGGTGTTTGATGTTGAAAATCCCGATGTGTACTGTTATACCAGAATGCAAGGCGCTGCGAAAATGCTTGTGTTGCTTAATTTTTCTACCAAATCAATTTCCTATCTGCTGGATAAGAATATTAACGTAGCAGGAGCTAGGATGCTGATGAACAATTACAAAAACCAGGCAGCTATTTTGAATCACCAGGTTGATTTGAAACCATGGCAGGCATTAGTTTTTCAACTTAATTAATCCGGATATGATCGTTGCCCCAGCCGAGAAAGATCATCAGTCATTACCCGCGATGAAACTAAATTTCAGTGCCATTATTGCCATGAACCTGGGTTTTTTTGGTATTCAATACAGTTTTGGTTTACAGCAAACCAATATGACACCCATTTATTCTTACCTGGGTGCAGATGCCGATCAGATACCGTTTTTAAACCTGGCAGGACCAATGACAGGCCTGATTATCCAGCCGATTATTGGTGCCATGAGCGATAAAACTACGAGCAGGTTTGGCCGTCGCCGGCCTTATTTTTTAATTGGGGCGATTATTTGCAGCATCTGCCTTTTTGCAATGCCCTACAGTAGCTCCATATGGATGGCTGCCGGAATTTTATGGATACTGGATGCCGGAAACAACATTACCATGGAACCTTACCGGGCCTTTGTAAGCGATAAACTGCCATCAAACCAACATGCACTGGGTTTTTTAACGCAAAGTTTTTTTACCGGGTTGGGCATTACACTGGCCAATCTAACCCCGGGGATATTGATTGCTGCCGGATTAATAAGCATCAATGCCAGAAGCGCAAACCATATTCCTTATACCACCTACGCTGCTTTTTTTATTGGTGGTGTCGTGTCAATAGGTTCGATTATGTATAGTTGTTTAACAACGAAGGAGGTGCCGCTATCAGCAGCAGAAATCGAAAAAATAAAAGCAGAACCTGGAGGAGTGGGCAGGGTGCTTGGCGATATCGTTGATGCTTTTAAAGTGATGCCCACTATGATGAAGAAACTGGGCCTTGTTTATTTGTTCAACTGGTACGCCATGTTTATTTACTGGCAATTTATTACACTTTGTTTGGCCAAAACCATTTACAATACCGGTAATGCGGCGTCAGATGGTTTTGCTTCAGCCCAATTGCTCACCGGAACGGTAAATGGAGGCTATAATGTAGTTACGTTTTTAGTTGCGTTTCCCCTAGCTTTTTTTGCCCGGAAGATTACAGCAAAACGGGTGCATTTAATCAGTCTGCTTTTCGGGGGATTGTGTTTAATTGCCTTGCCGATGATTCATCAGCCTTTGCTGCTTATTGTTCCAATTATTGGTTTGGGCGTTGCATGGGCCAGCATGATGGGTACACCTTATGCCATGCTGGCGGGCAGTATTCCGAAAGCCAAAACCGGAATTTTTATGGGGATTTTAAATATGTTCATCGTACTGCCCATGTTGTTGGAAACCATCACCTTCAAATATGTTTACCGTTATGTGCTCGGCCATCGGCCAGAAAACGCTATCGTTTTTGCCGGTATTTTAATTGTTGTTGCGGGTTTTATGGTGCTGCTGATTAAAAAAAGTAATCAAACGGAGGAAATATAATGGAGCACTTAACACCTTATCAAAAAGCATTGAATCTCCTGCATCAGGCCATTACGCCGTTTGGATTTGTTGCCGCTGTGCAGGAACAAGATAATTACAAACGTGTTTGGACCAGGGATGGGGTGATCACCAGTATTGCGGCGTTGCTTAGTGGTGATGCATTGTTGATCGACACGGCAAAAATCACCATCCAAACGCTTTTTGATCACCAGCATGCCAGCGGATTTATGCCTTCAAACGTATCGCCAGAAAATGGCGAAGCGAGTTACGGCGGAACTTCGGGCAGGGCCGACAATCCATCTTGGGCGGTAATCGGTTTGTGTGCCTATACCATACTTACCGGCGATGAGCGCCTCTGGCAAAAATACCAGGAAGAAGTGAAGCAATGTTTTACCGTTTTAAATAGCTGGGAATTTAATGGGAAACATTTCATTTATGTGCCACAAAGTGGTGATTGGGCAGATGAATACATCCAGCATGGCTATATTTTGTTCGATCAGCTGCTTAGGATTTGGGCATTGAGAATGGCTTGCAAATTAACTCCGAATCAAGATTGGGCCAGTAAAGAAGCTGCAATTACCAATGCAGTAAAAACAAATTACTGGAATCATGATCCCCTGGTAAATGCCTATTCACCGAATCTGGCACATCAGCTAAAAGATGCTTCCAAACATTACTGGTTAATGGGATTTAATCCCGGTAGGATTTATACCTATTTCGACTTGCAGGCCAATGTTTTTTGCTTGCTGCTTGGTATGGGCGATGCACTTCAGAATCAGCAGGTGCTACATTTTCTTTTGGGACTTTATAACCGGAAAAAATCGCTTTTGCCTTCTTTTTATCCAACAATTTATGATCATGATTTAGACATGGAAGCGCTTAAACATAACTATGCCTATGCTTTCCGGAACCATCCTGATTATTTTCATAACGGCGGTTTATGGCCGGTTTGGAACGGCTGGCTGGTGGCTGCATTAAAGTTTCATAACGAGACAGAGCTGGCGGACGATATTCTGGCAAGCATTCACCATTCCAACGCTAAAGCAGATTTATTTAATGAGTGCTTTCATGGCACCAGTTTGGAGCCTTGTGGTGTGCCTAACTGTACCTGGAGTGCTGCCGGGGCAATTATTGGTGAGCAGGCGCTCCTGAACAATCAATTTAAAAAACTTTTTGACCTAAACTGACGATGATGACTCCGACAAAAGATATTTCAGCAAAAAAGATTTTAGTGGTGGGCGAGCTCCTGGTAGATATCATCTCCGATGAGAATATCGAATCACTTGCCATACCTTCCCGGTATTCCACCTTGCAGGGTGGAAGTTCGGCCAATCTTTGCGCCAACCTTAAGTGGCTTGGTGTAGATACAGATTTGGTAGCAACCGTTGGGCAGGATAATTTAGGTCTTTTCCTGATCAATGAATTGAAAACGATTGGTTTATCGACAACACATATTCATCGAGCTGCAAATCGCCAAACCAGCATTGTATTGGTGGCTAAAAATGAGCACCGGCCTGATTTTATTCCTTACCGAAGTGCGGATTTTGTAATCAAAAGGGTGGAGGACGAAGCCATTAGCAGTTCTGAAATTGTACATACCACGGCCTTTGCTTTAAGTAAAGAACCGGCTAGGGGCAATATTCTGGCTGCTTTACGCAAAGCACATCAGATGGGGAAATCCATTTCAGTTGACTGGAATTTTGCGCCATCCATTTGGCAAGATGATGATGGTCAGGATGTTTTCAAAAAAATGCTTAAATTGAATCCATTATTGAAAATCAGTTTAGATGATTTGGAGCGTTTTGTGGGTGAGCCACTTACTGTAGAAGAATCGCTAGAGTGGTTGGGTCAGTTGGATGCGGCAGTTATTTGTCTCACCTGTGGTAAAGATGGCGTTTGGTATCAGGCAAAAAATCATCCCTGGAAATATAAACAGGCCATTCCAATTGAAACTGTACACGGCGTAACGGGGGCAGGGGATGCGTTCTGGTCAGGATTTTTATCGGCTTTCATTTTAGAAAGGCAGATGGATGACTGTATAGACAAAGCATTGGAAGTAGCCAGAATGAAGATTGAAAAACCATACCCTTTATATCAGAAATAAGTTTATCCCTTAGTATATCACATCCCATGAACACCATCAGCGCACATCCACCTTAAGATGAAAATATGATTTCATCAAACCAATACAACATTTTCTAACCAAAAATCAATCCCTTATGAACTTCACTTTACCAAGTAATTGGTCTGTTTTGCCCATGAAACAGAAATTACGCACATTAAAATTCGTGCTTCCAAGTTTATTGATGTTTTTTTTAACCTCGGCGGTGTTTGCCCAAACCGTTGTTAAAGGAACAATATCTGACAATGATAAAATGCCCATGGCTGGCGCCACTGTACAGGTTGCAGGTACCAGTATCAGAACACAAAGTGACGCCGAGGGTAAATTCCAGATTACCGTACCTTCACCAACCTCAAAACTGATTGTCAGTTTTGTAGGTTTCGAAACGCAGACGGTAAACGTTAACAATCAAACAGTCATTAACATTACCCTTGCTTCACTCAACAACCTCGATGCGGTTGTGGTAGTGGGTTATGCATCGGTACGAAAAAGCGATTTAACCGGCGCCGCTACAACGGTTTCGGCAAAAGATTTTAACAAAGGCCCGTTAAACGCTCCCGATCAATTGATACAGGGTAAAGTAGCGGGTGTGCAAATGATCAACAACAGTGGTCAGCCAGGTGGTGCTTCTACCGTGAGAATCAGGGGTAACTCTGCAGTAACCGGTACCGGGCAACCTTTATATGTTGTGGATGGAGTTGCCCTTGATGGACGTTCAGCCCGACCATCAACCAGCGCTGGTATTGGAACCGCTCCGGATGGTAATCCATTAAACTTCATCAATCCGGCAGATATCGAATCGATGGAAATTTTAAAAGATGCCTCTGCAACGGCTATTTATGGTTCGCGTGCCGCCTACGGTGTGGTTTTAATTACCACCAAAAGGGGAAAATCAGGCGATACCAAAATTGATTTAAGTGCTTCGGCCGGCGTAAGTAACATTGCGAGAAGGGTTGATGTATTAACAGGCGACGAATACCGTGCTGCGCTGGCAAAATACGGACTTACCAACGGTAATTTCGGTTCGAGTGTTGATGCGCTTGACGAAGTAACCAGGACTGCTTACAATCAAAATTATTCGATTGGTATCAGTGGCGGAACCAATGGAAATACTTTCAGGGCTTCGCTTGGTTATCAAGACCAGCAGGGGATCATCAAATCTACCGATTTTAAGAAATATAGTGCAGGCTTTAACGGAAACTTCAAATTCCTGGAAAGCAAAAAAACTAGGACTTGATATCAACATGATCAGCAACCAATATCTGGAAAGCATTGCGCCCATCACTACCGATGCAGGTTTTACCGGAAGTTTGATTTCTCAGGCTTTGTCATGGAACCCTACACAATCTTTTTATAATGCAAACGGCGATCTGTTTATTGATTATGGCTCTACCACCATTAATCCGCTGGCTGCACTGGCTGCGAACAACGATAAAGCTAAAGTTTCAACAATTTTGGGTAGCATATCTCCTTATTATAAAATTACACCATGGTTGGAGTACCGCATGTTAGCCAGTGTTAATTACAGTGCCGGTATCAGAAGGGCCTCTACCAGAAGCTTTTTAAATCTTCAGGGCATTCAGCCTTCAGGTACCTTCCTGGGCGGTTATGCAAGTTATTCAAATAATGAGTTGATTACGCAACAGTTTACCAATACCCTTAATTTTAATAAGGAAATTGTAAGCAAATTGAATTTGAATGCCATTATTGGTTACGAATATTCAAACTTCATTAACAAAGGAACTACAAACACGGCAACAGGATTTGGCGAAATTGATGCCGATTATACCGATGCATTCCAAACTACAGCACCAGCAAACCGTACCTTCTCTGCTTTCAACAATCCAACCACCGAATTGCAGTCGTACTTCGCCAGAGCGATATTTAACTATGACAGCAAATACATTTTGACGGCAACTTTCAGGGCCGATGGTTCAACCAAGTTTGGAAAGTCAAACCGTTATGGTTACTTCCCTTCGTTCGCAGCTGCTTGGGATATTAAAAAAGAAAGTTTTATGGAGAGCGCCGGCTGGCTTGATCAGCTTAAAATGAGAGTAGGCTATGGAAAAACCGGTAACCAGGATTTCCCTTCCGGCTCGGCCCAGCAGCGTTATGACTTTGGAAACTCTAACGGTGCACCAACGTTAGTGGCCATTAACAATGCAAATCCAAACCTTAAATGGCAGTCGGATGAGCAAACCAACGTTGGTATTGACTTTGGATTGTTAAAAAGCAGAATAACCGGTTCAGTTGATTATTTTCATAAAACCACAAATGATCTGTTATTTCCGCAAATCTCATTTGTACCAGCAGTTGGTGGAAACGTACCAACATGGGTAAATTTACCAGGTCAGATTATCAATAAGGGTGTTGAGTTAACGTTGAACGGTGTTTTAATTGAAAAAGACGATCTTAACTGGTCATTGGGCGGTAATGCTACTTTCATCAACAATAAAGTTCAAAATATCAATGGCATTATCAAAACAGGCTCGTTAAACGGGCAGGGATTGAGTGGGGTAACTACCGAGGTGATTCAAAACGGTTTGCCTTTGTTTGCGATGGTTACCAGACAATATAATGGTTTAGATGCAAATGGCTTCTCGCTTTATACAGATGACGGTTTCACCAATTACTACGTAGGTAATCCTAACCCAAAACTGATTTTGGGCTTAAGTACCAATATCAGATATAAAAAACTATCATTTACGGCAAACTTTAACGGTTCATTCGGGCAGGATATTTACAACAATACCGCGAATTCTGTGCTGGCTATTTCTAATCTGGGTACCCGCAATATTTCTTCGGCACTGGTGAATTTGCCGGTACAGGAATCTCTAGCCAACCCAATTGCAGCTTCTTCACGTTATATTGAAAAAGGTGATTATCTGAAGCTTGCCAATGCAACGCTTAATTACAATATCGGTAATGTTGGTAAAGCAATTAAATCCCTTAATATTTATGTTAACGGACAAAACCTATTCGTGATCACCAATTATACAGGGTTTGATCCGGAGGTTAATGTGAACAAAGGGGTAAGTGGGGTTCCTTCTGCCGGTATCGATTATACAGCTTATCCAACAGCAAGAACCTTCAACTTTGGTGTTAATTTTTCTTTATAATTCTTAATATAAAAATCATGAAAAATAAATATATTTTCAGTTTTGCACTGGTTGCATTAAGCTTCTCGGCTTGTACCAAGCTAGATGAGAACCTGAATGGTCAGGTAAGCAGCGGCGGGGTAAGTGCGGGTAATGTGTCGAGTTTATTGGGTGCCAGCTATGCAGCAATGATTGGTCCTTACCAGGCACCATGGAATTGGGTAGCTCTGCAGGAAGTTACTTCTGATGAGGTTATTGTGCCAACAAGGGCTGGTGACTGGGACGATAATGGCGCATGGCGTTCATTACACCTACATAAATGGTCTCCAGATCATTCCAGAATATCTGATGTATTCAGGGATTTAAATAGTATTTCTTATGTGGCTACCAGCGTTTTAGGTGCCAATCCTTCCGCTACTCAGGCTGCAGAGGCTCGCTTCTTACGTGCTTTTGCTCAATTTTCTATTCTCGATGGATGGGGCCAGGTACCGTATCGTGATGCCGGAGAAGATGTGACCAAACCATCCAGGGTAAGAAATGCTACCGATGAAATTAATTATCTGATTACAGAGTTAACAGCCATTATTCCAACATTGCCTTCAGGACCTGCAAACGTTGCAAATAAAAATGCAGCAAGAACGCTCTTGATGAAAGTTTATCTTAACAAAGGGGCTTTTCTTAACCGAAACGCACCAACTTTTGATGCAGCAGATATGGCCAAGGTGATTACACTTGCTGATGAAATTGCGGCAGGCGGCTATGTATTAACGGCAAATTACTTTGATAATTTTGCACCTACAAATGATATCCTTTCCAAAGAAAATATTTTCACAGCGCAAAATATTGGTGGTGCTACCGGAAGTGATTTAGATGGACAGTGGAAATGTACTACCCATTATAACCAAAATCCAAATGGTTACAATGGCTTTTCGTCGCTATCCAATTTTTATGCAAAATTTGAGGCGGCGGATAAAAGAAGAGGCGGCACTTATGCAGGACAAACCAATGTGTCGGGTCTTCGCATAGGATTTTTGGTTGGCCAGCAGGTAGATCAGAATGGTGTGGCGTTGAAAGATAGAAAAGGCAATCCACTGGCTTTTACACCAGAAGTTAGCATCATAGAAAGAGATCCAAACCACCTCGAAGTTGCCGGAATCAGGGTAATCAAATATCCTGTTGACTATGCTAATGCAGGTTCAAGAAAACCAGATAACGACTGGGTTTATTATCGGTATTCTGATGTGTTGCTGATGAAAGCAGAGGCACAAATGAGAACATCACAAACCGCTGCTGCATTAACCTTGGTTAATTCATTGAGAACCGTAAGGGGAGCATCTACCTTAACAAGTTTAACTTTAGATGTATTGCTTGATGAGCGTGGTCGCGAGTTGTACTGGGAAGGTTTTAGAAGACAGGATTTAATTCGCTTTGGAAAATACCTTGCAGCATGGCAGGAAAAACCAGCAAGCGAAGCTAAATATCTTGTATTCCCAATTCCTGATAATCAGCTTGGTAACCCTAATCTTGTTCAAAATACAGGATACTAATTCATCACGTTTAGCTAAGCCAGAGGCTGATTTGCCATCCGATTAACGAATCTGATGGCAGTTCGGCCTCTTGTTTATTTTAATTCTTTCCTTTCATTAAAATACATCTATGAAAAAAAACGCAC
>Ga0256901_1001775_pt1 | contig 10431 bp, 9 predicted proteins | sample MC6MC0689MT_FD_190200 | JGI IMG/M metagenome (GOLD analysis project Ga0256901, IMG submission 190200) | Metatranscriptome of enriched soil aggregate microbial communities from Iowa State University, Ames, United States - MC6-MC0689-MT... | ecosystem: Environmental > Terrestrial > Soil >... | reverse complement strand
ATCGATCATCGGGCGCTGTTTGCGGAATTTCTGCAACGGGACACCCATGAATTCATCCGAATCGGTCTGTGCGGATTGAAGGAGTATACCGAGCCGACGGCGGCATCGGCCGTCTATCGTCTTCTCGATTCCCCGGATAGCACGATTCAGTATAAAGCCGTGGAAATCTATCTGAAATCCGTTCATTTTATACCCAGAAACGTCGTTCAAAAGCTGCTCAGGCACCCGTTGGACGAGGTGCGCGTTCTGGCGGCTCAAGCGATCGCGGATCTGAAGCTGGTTCCGTATATCGATGTTATGAGAGGCGCCTTATTGGATGAAAGCAAGCGAGTATCCGCCGCCAGCGCGAAAGGGCTGTTGCTGCTCGGAGAAGAAGGAGCCGCCCAATTGTGCGAAGTCGCCGCAGAAGCAAGAGGATCGGAGCAAGGAGAATTCCTCCGAACGCTGATCGAGGAACAAATCGAGGCCCTTTCCAGCCGGCACCACGACCTTGATCGGCTGACGCGATACAATTCGTTGGCTTACCATTACGAAAAAGCGTTCGGCAAAAACAAACGAATCTATCGCGTTGTGTAGTTAGCCGATTTAGGAGGATGGGTTAGGAGGAAACCGAAGCATGAGAATATTCGAATATTATTTGCAGCAGTTTTTAAACTTCTTGCGCGACTTTTTACTGGGCTACGGCTACTTTGCGATGTATTATGCCTTGGCGATTACTTTCATTTATTTTCTGATTTTCGCTTTATCGATTCGCCATACTTCGCCTCTTCAAAGAGGGATTCGCTACAATCGCATTCAGAAGCTGTCCGGTTCCGAACACTTGCCGCCAGTGTCCTTGTTAGTCCCGGCGTTTAACGAAGAATTAACGATCAAAGAAAACGTAAGATCCTTGTTGGCTTTGAACTATCCGGAATACGAGGTTATCGTCGTGAATGACGGCTCCAATGACGATACGACCCGAATTATGATCGAAGAGTTCCAGCTTCAAGAGATTCAGCCTTTTGTCGCCAAACCTATTAAAACCGAGAAGGTCAGAGGCTATTATCATAATCCCGAGTATCCGAACTTGTTTTTCATTGATAAAGAAAACGGAGGCAAAGCGGACTCCTTAAACGCAGGAATCAACCTTTCCCGCCATTCTCTGATTTCGACGATCGATGCCGATTCGCTGCTGGAGAAAGACGCGCTAACCCGAATCGCCAGAGTGTATATGGAAAATCCCGAAGAGACTGTGGCGGTCGGCGGAAACGTACGAATCGTGAACAGCTGTACGGTAGAAGACGGGATCGTTAAAAAAATCCGTTTTCCGCAAAAAGTGTGGCCGGCGCTGCAGAACGTAGAGTATATCAAAGCTTTCTTAGGCGGCCGGATCGGCTGGAGCGCCATTAACGGATTGATCATCGTGTCCGGCGCCTTCGGCGTTTTTCAGAAGGATAAGGTCATCGCCGTAGGCGGATATCGCGGCGGATATCCCGGGGAAGACATGAACATCGTCATCAAGCTTCACCGTTATTGCCTGGAAAATAAAATCCCTTACCATGTCGCTTTTTGCCCGGACGCCGTATGTTGGACGCAAGCGCCGGATACTTATCGGATACTAAGCAGCCAACGGAAGCGCTGGGGCCGCGGGAACTTGAAAAACATGGTCGAAGAAGGGTTCCATATGATTTTCCGCCCTCGGTACAAAGTGTTCGGGCTTTTAACGCTTCCGTATAACGTATTGTTTGAAACCTTGAACCCATATTTTCGCTTAAGCGGTCTGATTGCGATGCTGGGGTACTGGCTGCTGAATATGGCGGATTGGAAAACCGTCGTCGTCTTTATGCTGGTGAACTTTTTCTCCTGTTTCATTCTGAGCCTCGGCGCTTTGTTTATCGAGGAAAAAGCGTTTAATCGTTATCCGAAACTGAGCGATCTCCACAAAATGATGCTGTACTCTGTTCTCATGTTTTTTGGTTACCGACAAGTCGGCGTGCTGTGGAGATTAATGGGACACATCGACTTCTTCCGCAACAACAATACGTGGGGAACGATGGTTCGTACTAATTTTAATAAATAGGAGTGGAGATCATGGCTGTCATTCGCAACAGCATTCAGGAAACGACGCTACAGCTTTTACAATTCATCCATGTGGCGACCCGAAAGAGCGCTTCGTGCGGAGTCATTCTGGCTCCTTGCGCGGACTTGAGTCCAAGAACGCTCGAACAGGCGAAAGGGGTGATAAGCAAGAACGACATCTCTCTGTCGGTCCAATTATTCTATGACGATTCGAATCAGGTTTTATGCGCGGTACTGGACGGCGGTACATTGGGCAGCACCCATTATGCGTCGCTCGTATTGAAGGATTTCCTTCAACCTCGGCGTCTGCTGCACGGACGATTAATCGTGTCCAGCTTTCCGGAGAGCGGAAAGCCGACCGAGTCCGCGATCGCGGATTTTATTCAGCAGGCGATCCGGAGCAAAGGCAACGAGGGAGACATTCGTTTTCTTACGTCGGACGATGCCGCGACTTCCGTACTCATTGCCGAGCCCGACGATCTCGTGCGCGAATTCATCAAGATCCGCTTGGAGTTGAAAGGGTATCGCGTCTATGAGGCGCAAGACGGACAAGAGGCTTACGATGTGTTCTTCCGGGAATTGCCGGACCTCGTCATTACCGAGTTAAATATGCCGATTCTGGATGGATATCAGCTGATTCGCAGCATCCAACGCCATGAGCCGAATGAAGGCAAGGTGATCGTTCTGACGGACAATCATCTCGCGGACAACAGGAGCCGCGCTTACGAGTCGGGAGCTGCCGATTACGTGACCAAGCCGCTGTCGATCTCCGAATTGGAATGGAAAATCAAGAGACTGGCTGGAAACCTTTAACTTGAAAACGCGAGGAGCGGATAGTATGACATACAACATCTTAAAAGAAAATCTGCAAAATAAAACGGCGAAAGTCGGCGTCGTAGGTCTGGGATACGTCGGTTTGCCGCTAGCGATGGAAATGGTAAAAGGCGGTTTTACCGTATATGGCATTGACCTGGATAATCGTAAAATAGAGTCCCTTCTTGGCGGCGAATCCTACATTCAAGACGTGCCGAGTTCCGTCGTGGCCGATGCCGTGAGCAGCGGGAAATTCGTGCCGACGAACCGCTTCGAAACGATGCGGGAGTTGGATACGATCAGCATCTGTGTGCCGACCCCCCTCAGCGAAAACCAGGATCCGGACACTTCCTTTATTGTGAGCGTTGTGAACGAGATCAAGAAATATATCCGCAAAGGAACGTTGATCGTTCTTGAAAGCACGACGTATCCCGGAACGACGGAAGAGTTAATCGAATACGAGCTTGAGGCTCTGGGATTAAAGGCCGGTCGGGACTTCTTCCTCTGTTTCTCCCCGGAGCGCGTAGACCCGGGCAATCCCAACTACAATACGTACAATACGCCCAAGGTCATCGGCGGCACGACGGAGAGATGCAAAGAGCTCGGGGTATCGCTGTACAACAACGTGGTCAAAACCGTCGTTCCGGTGTCTTCGCCTAAAGTCGCGGAGATGTCCAAGCTGCTGGAAAATACGTTCCGCAGCATCAACATCGCTTTCGTCAACGAATTGGCCATGATGTGCGATCGAATGGCGATTGACGTATGGGAAGTCATTCGGGCCGCCTCTACGAAACCGTTCGGATTTATGGCCTTCTATCCGGGGCCGGGAATCGGCGGGCATTGCATCCCGCTGGACCCGATGTATCTATCCTGGAAAGCCAAAGAATTCCGCTTTTACAGCAAGTTTATCGAATTGGCCCAGTCGATTAACGATAATATGCCGGAATACGTTCTGAACAAGACGGCTCAAGTGCTGAACGTATACGCCAAATCGATCCGCAATTCTAAAGTATTGCTGCTAGGCATGTCCTACAAGCCGGACATCGACGATCTGCGCGAATCTCCCGGCCTGGAAATCTATGAATTGTTCAAAAAAAGCGGAGCAAAGGTGGAATATTACGATCCGTACGCAACTTCGTTCCAGGACGAACAGGGCCGCAGCGTTCATACGGTGAAATACGATCCGGACGCCTTTGCCCAATACGATTGCATGGTGTTGATCACCAATCATCGCAGCTTCAGCTATCATGAGCTGGCGGAAATGGGCGTTCCGATTATCGATACGCGCAATGCTTTTGCAGACATTAAGTCGGATAACATTCATAAGCTAGGAACCGGAATTCAACACCAAGACGTGAAAGTTCTTGTCGGCGCTTAAATCCAACATTCCCAGCAAGCTCCCGCCTCTTAAAATGATTTTGATCGCCATGCTGGTCTGCGTGGCGATCGCAACGGTTCTTATGCTGAAAGACCGCTTCGACAAGCCGTCGATTATGGCGACTTGGGTATGGGATACAACGGCTTTAATAGAAGACAAAAACGAAATACTCGCATTTGCCGAAGATCAAGGAGTGAACGTAATCTTCCTGCACATCGATCGCGAATCCCAAGATTTTGAACCGTACCGGGCTTTCGTCGAGGAAGCGCACGGGTTGGGAATCGAGGTCGAAGCGCTGGGAGGAGACCCCACCTGGGGATTAACCGATTATAGACGGGAGATCGACTCTTTTATCGGGTGGATGGAAGACTATCGAAACGCGGTGAGCGAACAAGCCGCATTTGACGGCATCCACGTCGATATTGAGCCTTATCTGCTGGAGGGATGGGAACAGGATCGTGACGATGCTGTAAGCCAATGGATGGATAACGCGGCATATTTAGTTGACAGGGCCAAGCGGGTCGGCTCCTTGCGGGTATCGGCCGATCTCCCTTTCTGGATTCATAAGATTCCCGCCCGATCCGGCGAGAGCTTGGGAGCTTGGATGCTGGAGCGGTTCGACCGCGTTGTGCTGATGAATTATCGGAATTTCGCCATCGGCGATAACGGAATTGTAGAACAAGCTTTGCCGATGATCAAGGAAGGAACCCGAGCGGGGAAGCCCGTGATCATTGGTCTGGAAACGGCGCCTTCGGACGAAGGGGAGCACGTTACTTTTTTCGGCCAGGACGCCTCCAGCTTACAGCGGCAAATACAGTTGAGCCATAAGGCTATGCGTCGGTATTCCGGATATGAAGGCTTCTCCATCCATGACTACAAGAGCTGGAAGGGAGCCGCAGAATCCGGTCCGCAGGAATGAAAGGAAGGACGATACGTATGGGAAAATATTTCGGTACCGACGGGGTACGCGGCGTAGCTAACGGGACGTTAAGTCCTGAATTGGTATTTCGTTTAGGACGACTAGGCGGATATGTGTTAACTCGGAACAAGCAGGGGAAACGTCCGAAAATATTGATCGGGCGGGATACCCGCGTTTCGGGGGAGATGCTGGAAGCGGCTCTTGTCGCAGGCTTATTGTCGATTGGCGCCGACGTTCTCCGATTAGGCGTTATTTCTACGCCGGGCGTGGCGTATTTGACGAAAGCAAGGGGAGCGGATGCGGGGGTGATGATTTCCGCATCCCATAATCCAGTGGAGGATAACGGGATTAAATTTTTCGGAGGCGACGGATTTAAGCTGTCGGACGAGATCGAAGCGGAGATCGAAGCGCTGCTGGATGCGGATGAGGACGAGGATCGAATTCCGCGTCCGATCGGCGCCGGCGTCGGTGCGGTGCAGGACGACCTTGAAGGGGGACAAGCCTATCTTTCCTACTTAAAGGCGACGGTTAATCATCGCTTCGAAGGGCTTAAAGTGGTCGTGGATTGCGCCAACGGAGCGGTGTCGAGGTTGGCGCCCCGGCTTTTCCGCGACTTGGGAGCAGATACGGTGGTGTTGTCCCATCAACCGGACGGCTTGAATATTAACGATGGATGCGGCTCTACGCACCCCGAAGCGGTTCAGCGGGCGGTGTTGGAGCATCGGGCCGACCTCGGCCTTTCCTTCGATGGGGATGCGGATCGGCTTATTGCCGTCGATGAGAAGGGGACGATCGTGGACGGAGACCATATCCTCTACATTCTGGCTGAATTCATGAAGAAGCGTCAACGCTTGAAGAATGATACGGTAGTGTCTACCGTCATGAGCAACCTGGGCTTCTACAAGGCGCTGGAGCGGAAGGGGATCGCAACCAAACAAACCAAAGTAGGAGACCGCTACGTTTTGGAGGAAATGCTGCAAGGCGGCTATAATCTGGGCGGGGAGCAGTCGGGCCATATCGTGATGCTGGACTATGGCACGACCGGAGACGGCATGCTGTGCGCGATTCAACTGATGGACGTCTTGAAATCCGAGTCCGAATCTCTAAGCGAGCTTGCGCGAGGCATGACCAAGTATCCGCAGCTGCTGATCAACGTTCAAGTCGAGGACAAGTCGAAGCTGGCGGGAAATCCGAAAGTCGAAGGAGCCATCAGATCGGTAGAGAATCGGATGGACGGGAGCGGGAGAGTGCTCGTTCGCCCTTCAGGGACGGAATCGATCGTGCGAGTGATGGCGGAAGGCCCGAATGAACAAGAGCTTGCCGGCTTTGTCGGGCAAATCGTCGCTGCGATTAAGGAAGAATTGGCATTCAGCGGTAGATGATGAAGAAATGGCTGATCTGGATTTGGGTCATCGTCCTATGCGTATCGTTTGTCGTACCCGTTGCTGCCGCCGCTTCCCAAATCCAAATCGTTGTAAACGGCGAGAAGGTAGATTTTCCGGATGCGCCCCCGTATATCGATCGCCAATCGAACCGTACGATGGTCCCGGCAAGATTCGTATCGGAAAAGCTGGGCGCCAAGATGGAGTGGAACAAGGATTCCAACCAAGTCGCTTTCTCGATGCCGAATAGAACGATCCTTGTAACGATCGGCCAAAACAACGCGAAAGCGGCGAATGGGGAGACGATAACGCTCGATACGCCGGCGGTGATCAAAAACAACCGCGTTATGATCCCGCTGCGGCTGATCGGCGAGCTTTTTCAAGCTCAAGTGGAGTGGGATGCGCAGCATAGGCTGGCCGTCGTGACGACTCCGCCGAAAATTCCTAAAGGTACGTGGATTTGGGATAGCCGCATCATTGAAAACGATCGGGATCGAATTCTCGGCTTTGCAAGCGAGCACGACGTAAATGCCATCTACCTTCACATGAATAGAGATATTGCGCCTAAGGTATATGCCGATTTCATTCGAAGCGCCAACGAACGGCAAATCAGAGTAGAGGCTCTGGCCGGTCGTCCCGATTGGGGGCTTAAATCTAAGCAGGATCAAATAAAAGCATTTATGGCATGGGTTCGGCAGTACAACGCATCCGTTGAGTCGGAAGAGCGCTTTGCCGGTCTGCATTTCGATATCGAACCTTATCTGCTGGCTGAATGGAATGTCAATAATCGGATGATTCTTGAAAACTGGTTACATAATTTGAGATTCATTGAGCAGGAAGCCAAAGGCAGCGGATTAGAAATTGCGTTGGACGTCCCTTTTTGGCTTCATAATGTTAAAGTGCCCGACACCGAATACAGCTTCAGCGCATGGCTGCTTGAGAAGTTCGATAGTCTTGTGATTATGGATTATCGCAATCATGCCTTGGGGAAAGACGGGATCGTCGCCAACGCCCAAGCGATGTTGAAGGAAGCCTCTGCTCTCGGCAAGTCTTTGATCATTGCGGTGGAAACCGCTAGAAGCTTGGAAGGCGATCGCGTGTCCTTCTATTCCAAGAATCCGGATTTCATGGATCAAGAGCTGCAAACCGCTCATCGAGAGCTATCCCGGCATGCCGGTTATGCCGGAATGGCAATCCACGATTATAGAAGCTGGGTTGCGATGGTTGGAAGCTCGGAGTGAGGGGGGATTTAGGAATAGCCCTTCATCTCACAGTGATGAGGGGGATGCGTAGTAGTCAAAATCAGGCGGCATTTATATGGCTCGAAAAGCGGTAAGTCCCATTTGGCAGCGGGGCTTGCCGCTTTTCATTGTTTCGATAACCAGAAATAGATATAATTTACTAAAAAGGATCGGGGGACTATTGCTATGGGCTCAAATTCGAATTCTGAAAGCCTGCACCAGCGACACGACACCTCGTATCGTTTTTTATTATCGAGTAAAAAGCTGTTTGTTGAACTTCTTCGTTCCTTCATAGACAGAGGCTGGGTGCAGGAGGTAGACGAGGAGTGCGTTCAGGAGATTCCGCATTCCTTCGTGCTTCAGGATTTCAAGCGTCAAGAGGCGGATCTGGTGTATCGAGTTAACTTGAACGGACAAGATGTCGTGTTTTACCTGCTGTTGGAGATGCAGTCCAGTGTAGATTACCGTATGCCGTACCGATTGCTTCTGTATCAGGTAGAAATCTGGCGTTATTTACTGCAGAACGAGGAGGCTTCGCTAGCCAACCGGAAAAGCTTTCAATTGCCGCCGATTATTCCGATTGTGTTGTATAATGGAAAGAAGAAATGGACTGCTGAGCGGCAGTTTCGCAGCCTGTTGGCTAATGAAGAGATGTTTGGCTCGGAGTTGCTGAATTTTGAATATTTGTTTATTGACGTAGCGCGATATACAGAAGATGAGCTGCTATCGTTGTCCAACACGATCGGTTCTGTGTTTTTGCTGGATCAGACGGAAGACAGGCAGCAATTGTTAAGCCGTCTTGGCAAGCTGATGGGTACGATCCAGCGCATGCCGGAGGATAGCCAACAGAAGTTCATGGCGTGGATGGCCAATATCTTTTTGCAAAAGCTGCCGGAGAATGAACCGAATCTGCAGCAATTTATCCAAAATGTGAAAGGAGATGCATCGTACATGGCGCTGGAAAAAGTTTTGGACGATATTGAGCGTGAGGGTGAGCTTAGGGGGAGACTCGAAGGTAGGCTTGAAGGAAAGATTGAAGGAAAGCTCGAGGAAAGGGAACAAGTTGCAATGCGGATGATTGAGGAGCAGTTGGACGCTGATCTGATTTCCCGAGTAACCGGCTTTTCTCTGGATAAGATCGATCAATTACGTGCACAGGGTAACAATTGAAACAGAATAAAAGGATTCGCCCTTGACTCGGCAGCCGATCAAGGGCGTTTGTTCTAACGTAAAAGGAGATGCATCGTACATGGCGCTGAAAAAGGTTTTGGACGATATTGAGCGTGAGGGTGAGCTTAGGGGGAGACTCGAGGGAAAAGAACAAGTTGCAATGCGGATGATTGAGGAGCAGTTGGACACTGATCTGATTTCCCGAGTAACCGGCTTTTCTCTGGATAAGATCGATCAATTACGTGCACAGGGTAACAATTGAAACAGAATAAAAGGATTCGCCCTTGATCTTGGCAGGCAGCCGATCAAGGGCGTTATTTTGTTCGCTCGGGGAAATTTGGAACGGCTAATCATAAAGCTCCCGCTGCATGTGCCTATAGCTCTCGATAATGTATTCCCGAAATTGTTTGGCAGCCAGCGACAAATAGTGTCTCCTCGACCACGCGATCCAGGTCGTTCTTTTGAAATCCCGACTCTCGATCTGCAGCTGCTTCAGACCGGCCCGAGATCGCGCCCTGAAGGAGAGCTCGGGCATAAACGCGATTCCCAGCCCTTGCCCAACTAAGCGTGCGATGCCGTCCGGCTCGTCCACCTCAAACGTAATGTTCGGCTTGAAATCGGCTTGGCGGCACAGGTCGTCCATTAAATCGCGGAAGGAAAAGCCGGTATTCATGCTGATAAACGGCTCGTTCGCCAGCTCTTCGAGCGTGACGCTATCGCGTTCGGCCAGCCTGTGCTCGGAAGAGGCCGCGATCCATACCTGTTCCGTCATCAGCGCTTGCCATTCCAAATCCGCCCCTTCGGCTTGAACGGAGCTGATCCATAGATCGATGTCTCCGTCCTCTAACCGTTGAATCATCTCGGCGGTAGGGCCGAGGATTTGCCGAAAATGAACGGACGGATGCTGCTGAATAAACGGTCCGATCAGCTCCGGAAGCACGCTCGTAATCGATACGCCCAGCCGGATGCTGCCTCGGGCAAGTCCGGCCATTTCGCGGATCTGTCGTTCCCCTTCCTCCAGCTCGCGAAAAGCCCGATCCACTCTCTCCAAATAAACCCGTCCGAACTGGTTCAACCGAATTTGCCGCCCTTGGCGATCGAATAGCGCAACTCCGACCGCTTCCTCCAGTCGGGCGATCGTCTTGCTCAGAGAAGGCTGGGCAATGTGCAATTGCTCTGCCGCCTGCGTCATATGCTCTAACCGAGCAACCGTCTGAAAATACTTTAATTGAAGCCATTCCATTGCCTCTGCAGCCCCTCTTCCCTCGATATATAGACCGAAGGCTATCAATCGATAACTAACTATGTATTATACAGCAGATCATTCGCTTTTTATAATGGATAATGTCGATTATACGCATCAGGAAAGAGGTTAATTATGAATCATTCCTTAGGCAAAGAAAGCATTTGGAACCAACCCAAAGCGGTATGGGCGATCGTGTTTGCTTCCATAATCGCTTTTATGGGACT
>Ga0256901_1001772_pt1 | contig 10443 bp, 9 predicted proteins | sample MC6MC0689MT_FD_190200 | JGI IMG/M metagenome (GOLD analysis project Ga0256901, IMG submission 190200) | Metatranscriptome of enriched soil aggregate microbial communities from Iowa State University, Ames, United States - MC6-MC0689-MT... | ecosystem: Environmental > Terrestrial > Soil >... | reverse complement strand
TAAAGCTTTGCTGTTTAGCCTGCGCGCCATATTTTCCAAAGCCCTGTGGTACTGCAATTTTACCTGATGGTCGATAGGCATATTCTCTATACGCACCAATATTTGTGGTATGCGCACCAGCATAGCCTGCGTTACCATACGCGATACTGTGGTGTCTTCTAGTTCTATTTTTTGGTCCACCTCACCATCACGTGCATCGGCTTTTTTCACCTGCGCGCGTACTTTGTCGGTAAACATAGCGCGGTTCATCGGTATAGGGTTTATCAAAGTATCCACCAGCGCAGCTTTCGCAGTGTCTACCGTTTTATCTAGTTTATTTCTTTGTGCAGCAGCATCGTCGGCCAGCAATAATACTGTAGACGCCACTATTATAGGTACTGAAATTTTTAGGTTCATATATATAGGTATGAAATTGTGTTGGAGTTCTTTGCCTTATGCTATCAAATATCGTGCCAAACATCCTTTTGCCAAATGTCATCAATTACATTCAGCCGAGCAGCCAATCCCGTCCTAACGTTCTGTTATTTGTTGCATTCTTTCCTTTATTTCCTGATAGCTCATAGTGGCCAAAGCCGCATGTAGGTTTATATCCTGCCCTGTTTTCTTAAGTTTATGCAGCGGCATATTTTCTGGATATAGTTTCCCCTCATCGGGTTGCCAGGTAAATAAATCGTTAGGCTCGCAAAGCAACACCGTACACAAAGCCTCAATTTGCTTGAACGACAAAGCCCCAATAGCGCCACTAGACACATTTATAGCCGTAACATGCGAAAAACCATTTTTCTTCAAAAAAGTATAAGGCTTGTCAATATTTCTAGCCTGAAAAATAGGCTTCAGATTAAGCTTTAACATAAAAGTTTATTTATTGTTTCAAAAATATAATTCTCAATTATCAATTATCAAATCTAATTAAAAACCACAAAATGTGACCAATAATGTTTAAAAAACAACAATAAAGTGCGGATAATATATAAAGAAGTAAAGATTTGAGCGGATTTGTTTAAGAGAGAAATACTTTTTATTTAGGAAAAATATAAGAACGTAAAGCATAGATACAGGCAAAGTAAGTAAACGTATACTATTATTTAATAAAAATATAATTTATTAAAGATAAGATACAAGCCAGTTTAGATAAGATACAATAAAATTAAGTAAACATACACGTAAGAAAAATAAACATATAAGCAAGAATCGTAAACATATAAGAAGAAAACAGAAACATACAATAATGGATCTTAAACATACAGAAAATATAGAAACTGATTCAGTAAGGTTTCTATAAATGAAAATAATAGTAAGGTTTGATACTTTTTTGTTCTAATGAAATACCTTTAAGTAAAATGGAGGTATAATTACTACTAAACCTAGCTAAATACATAGCAGCAAACCCATTTCCATTTCCAGCATAAAAACCAACAAAACAAAAAAATCATACCCATCATAAAAATCAGCGTTCAATAAACCTGCTATCCCTCATTGTCATTCTGAATGCAGCGCAGCGAAATGAAGAATCTCTAAAATACTTGTACATAGCACTAAAGATGCTTCGTGCCTCAGCATGACAAAGCATTTTTATAAAGTGTTGAATGAAATACCCCATTGTCATTCTGATTAAATTGAGATTTTCTCAACCCGTCACCCTCTCCTTGGAGAGGGCCGGGGAGAGGTCAATAGCGCTCAAGATGCTTCGTACCTCAGCATGAACAATGGGGTTTTATTGAAAAGCACAATATGTTCTCCCACTTGTCACGCTGAGCTTGTCGAAGCGCGTATGCCTAGTTGAGAGGGCGAGTCATAGTTCGACAAGCTCACTATGACACCATGCCCAATAAGCGTTCCCAAAAAAAACACCAACATCAAGCATCAGCTCAATATTGGTGTTATCAAGGTAAAGATTAACCGCAAAGATGCGCAGAGTAAAGCGCAGAGATGCGCAAAGACTGTAATGCTCCTTTTGCTCTGCGAAACCTTTGCGCAACTCTGCGGTTAAAAATCTCGCTACTTTACAAGTCTCTATCAGCAATCAAATTCCTACTCCTCATTCTGCAAAGCCATTTTCCTATAAGCCTTGATGAATATAGCACCCAGGTTGCGGTTAGGAGGAATATAATCGCTGAACAAGTCACGCTCGTGTGCGCCACGTGATGCAAAATATTTATTTAAATTGCTCCAGGTAGCCAGCCAATCAATGTCTTTTCCTTCCATCAATTGCGCCAACATTTGCTTGATGATAGGCTCGTTCACCGCCATAGCACCAATTTGTTTGGAAGAAATAATATTGGCATCCGGCGATTTATCCAACACATTGGCCAGGTTATGATAGCCACCACAAGAACCCAACATCACCACTTTTACCTCAGGTGTTAAATTGGCCAACGAACCACCCAAGTGATAACTATGCCCGCGATGTATCACCATAGTTGGCTCTATTTCTTTTTCGGCCAAATGTATAGCCAGGGCTCTTTGCGCCTCTTCATCCTTAGGTTCATTCAAAGGCAAATTAGCATATACAATTATTGGATTGGCACCGGTAGAGGTAAAGGTCACCCAGTTTTTATTGGTCACACTTTTCCATTTATTGGCAGGAAAATTACTTTTGAAACTAGCAAAAGAACTCTTCCCATCCTCATCGCCATAGAAGAAAGTTTGGATGATGATTTCACCTTTTTCATTGCGCAGACTTTGATTGGGCACATAGGTAATAGGTGGTATCACACTCAGTTTGCCGCTTAGCTCGCCAGCATTGTCGGCACTGTTAAATATGGTGCTCAGTAAACCATACACTATAAGCCCCTTCTCACTTTCCTGATTGTTGGCTTTGTAAACACGCTCATAATTCTGTTTAATTTCATCCTTCAAAAAGTCGATCAATTTAGCGTCGGTAATGCTACCAAAAGCATCAGCCACATCTACCGCATCTTCCAGTTCATCTTCATCGCCACGTTCCAGATTAGCAACAAATTCACGCATCAAATCATTCTTTTTATCCTCATCCATCGATTTCAGGAAAGGCGAAAGTTTGTTGTAACCCGCTGCCATCCTGATGAAAGTGCGGAAGTGGTCCTTATGCACTTTGTTCAATAGCTCGTTACCTTTCTCTGGTGCCATCTTTTCCAACATGCGGTCAAACATCCAGGTGAAGCTACTGGTGTAAATTTCATCCTGGCTACCAATCATCATATAGTAAAGCTCCTCGGCATTAAAGTCCAACAAAGACTTGAACCGCACCGGCGCCGGACTGTCATGCAATCTGTTCACCTCGCGCACCATTTCCAAACCACGCAAGTTCAGTTCCTGATCTACCGATTTGGCGTTCACCATATCGTTGCTCACCTTTAGTGCTACCAAAGCCTTATAATATTGCTTAGGATTTTTAGTGATGGCATCTACCTGCGCAATGGTTTTACGTTTGTTATGAATTTCATTTAAGAAAGGCAAAGCCTTCAAGGGCGTGCGCGATTCGGTACCAATGCGCACAATGGTTTGCACCAAAGGGTCTTTATTTCTACGCACGGCCGAGCTTAAAGCACTGGTAGACGTGGCATAGGTAAGAATAGTACCCGGTACTATTTTGGCAGCAGCAGCAATAATTGGGTCAGCATAGCTTTCTCTGGCAAATTCAGGCAGGCGTTTTATCATCAACTCCGGCTTGGCTTTACCTACAGTCTCAAACACATAAGCCTTAGCCTGCGGAAAATCGTTGAGCAAATCGCTATTGTCTAAAGTGTAAATATTGGCATTGTCTTTTACGTATTCCATCACCCGTTTTTGCTCGCGGGCTATCACCAACTCTTCAAAATTGGCAATGGCTCTTTTCATATAAGTAGCATTATCGGGCGTCAGGTTCTTTCCATTAAGTCTTCCCAATACTTTTTCAAGTGCCCTGTGCATTTGCAATTTAGCCTGATGGTCAGAGGTAGGTAAGTTTTCGATATGAATTAATAAACGAGGCGCATCAATAAGCATAGCTTGTGTGGCAATACGCGATACAGCCGTATCTTCTATCTCTATTTTGCCATCTACGCTGCCGTCCTTAATATCGGCTTTCCGTATTTGCTGTTCTACCTTGCCGGTAAAGAGTTGTCTACTAATGGGTATGGGCGTGATGAGCGTATCTACCTGCCACGGTTCCAGCTTTTCTACATTGTCTTTGTTTTTCTTCTTTTTCTTACGTCGCTGGGCGCTGGCATCGGTGGCAAACACAAGCAACAAGGCAACAAGAGCGAGCGGAAACAACTGCAGCTTTCTATTCATAATAAAATTTCTATATTTTGTATTTGGCTATATTGATTAAGATTGGCTAAAATTAAGCCATTGTGCGGCGGCTGTAGGTCATTTAGCAATAATTTAGGCTATCGTAACCAGTAATAATGCTGTGCTTATATTTAAGTTTTGTCCCATCCTATTGTAATTGTATTTTTGCGCTCTTTATAAATAAAGAGTTTCCCGACGCTCAGAGATTATGTTTAAAAATAAACTTCATGCCCAGCCACCTGCTATTCAATTAATGGTCCTGCTTTTTATATGGTCCTTACTTATGATGGTGCTTGCAGCGGTGACGCCTTTTATTTTACAGACAGTTGTTGGTAAACCTATACAAGATATAAGTACTTTTTTTAAAACGGAGATGTACAATTACCCAACAGCCATACTTATAGTCAATGCACTACAACCACTAATTATTTTCCTTTTGCCAGCAATAATATTTGCTTGTTTAGTTAGTCAAAAACCCGCATCCTACTTAGGTTTAAAAAAGCCGAACAAGCCTATACATGTAATTTATGTCCTATTGCTGTCGTTGCTCATGATTCCCTTTATCGTAACTATCGGTGCTTGGATTAAGGAACTCAATCTTGGAAAATTAGCTGATAACCTCGATGAACAACGTAATAAAATGTTGAACACATACCTCACTTCTGGTTCAGTTTCAAAAATGTTATTCAATGTATTTTTAATTGCATTCGTTCCAGCAGTATGCGAGGAGATTTTTTTTAGAGGAATTATTCAACGTTTTGCGCATACATTCTTTAAAAGATGGTGGCTTTCAATAGGTATTTCAGCATTCATTTTTACATTATTTCATGGAAGCATAACACAGTTTGTTCCTATAATGATAGCGGGAATTATCTTAGGATGGGTATACTATATAACCTCCAGTTTGTGGTTGTGTATTCTTTTGCACTTTTTAAATAATGGTCTACAAGTTATTGTTTCCTATTTCGCAGGAGAAGCTCTAGAAAAAATTTCAATTCCAAGTTTTGTTATAGCGTTCGTCGTTTTGGGTATGTGTTGTATTTTCTTTTTACTAAAAAAGAGCAAAACACCTTTGCCGAATAATTGGCGTGTAGGCATACCAAAACCTACAAACGAGCATAATCCCGACTCTCAAATTTTCAACATATAATTCGAGAATTTTCCAATTTACTAATTATCAAATTTTCAAATTAAATGAACTGGCCCGTATTTTTTACCCGATTAGGTTCGGCTATTGTCTTTGCCATAGTTATGATGTTTGGCTTGTTGTACAATCATTATATGGCCATCATTGGTTTGGCTATATTAATTCAGTTTCTCTGCATCAAAGAATTTATGCCCTTAATGGCTAATATTTTTCCAGAAACCAATTTTCCACAATGGCTCACCTGGTTTATGCAGGTATGTGGTTTGCTCATTTTAGTGAGCATCATATCACCCGAGAGCAGGCTGTATTTTATAGCGTTAATAGTGCCGGTTTTAATGTTGTTGCTGTGTGTGTTACAAAAGAAAAATACTTTATTGGCGGGCTTTTCAGCCATTGTAGGTTTGCTATATATCGCTTTGCCTATGGGCTTTTTGGTAGCACTCCGCGGCATCCATTTCGTCATTCCTCTAGCCCTTATTTTAATGATATGGATGAACGATACCATGGCTTATATAGTAGGTTCTTTTATCGGCAAAACGCCATTCTCACCCATTTCGCCTAAGAAAACCTGGGAAGGCACGGCTGGTGGCGCTATACTCACCATTGTAGGCGCAGCGGTGTGGGGTTATTTTTCCAAAATGCCACAATACACCATGATGGACTGGATGGTATTAGCTCTACTAGCAGCAGTAGCAGGCACCGCCGGCGACTTGTTGGAGTCTAAATTAAAAAGACTAGCGGGCATCAAAGATTCAGGAAACATAATGCCCGGCCACGGCGGTGCCCTCGACCGTTTCGATTCCCTATTGGTTACCCTACCATTTGCATTTTGCTACGTTATCTTATTTATGATTTAGAAGAGGTTATGCCATTAGGATTCTATGCTTATCTTTGAGCCCAAGATTTAATTTCCAAAACCCAAAAACAAGTTCCAATCACCAATATAATTTTCAAATTATCCAATTTTCAAATTTCCTAATTAAACAATTTTCAAATTAATGTACATCCACAAAGAAGGTTACATACACATCCTTATCGCCACTATTCTTTTTATTGGCTTAGCTACTTTAAACTATTATTTGCTTGTAGATATTCCAGTATTGTATTGGTTGTTCCAATTGGTTTTCTTTGCCTTGTGGTTTTGGGTGTTGTGGTTTTTCCGTATTCCTGTACGTAAATTTACCGAAGGTGCTAACGTAATAGTAGCCCCGGCCGATGGTAAAGTAGTAGTAATAGAAGAAACGGTAGAAACCGAATATTTTAAAGATAAAAGATTGCAGGTGTCTATATTTATGTCGCCGTTAAATGTGCACGTAAACCGTAGTCCTATCACAGGTACAATAGATTATGTAAAATACCACCCAGGAAAATACCTGGTAGCATGGCATCCAAAATCATCTACCGAAAACGAAAGGACCACCGTAGTCGTAAGTAATAATAATGTAACTTTACTGATGCGCCAAATAGCTGGAGCTATGGCTCGCCGTATTAAGTATTATGTAAAAGACGGCGACAAAATAGAACAGAACGCAGAATTTGGCTTCATTCGTTTTGGTAGTAGGGTAGATGTTTATTTCCCGGTAGGTACCAAGATAGATGTGCAAATTGGTCAGGCGGTAAAAGGCGGGCAGACCATTTTGGCAACAATTTAATTGTAGACGAGCAATATTTCATTGCATTATAACTTAACAACAAACTATGGCTGTAAAGAAAATACAGGATATTAATAAGAAGAAAAATCAAGTAGTACAGCGGCTAAAGAATATGGCCACAACGCCAGATGTGAATGAGCGAAAACAGAAGGATGTGAAGATAATCGACTCGGCACTAAAGGCATTGTATAACGATGGCGATAAGGTGACCAAATCATTGCATCTTGATATTTTGCATCCTAATAAAATAAAAGTTTCGGAGAAGGATGCAGAGCGTATTTGGGATATAATGGTGAACACGGGCTTGGTAAATGCTGTTATAGGTTTTGGTAACTCAGGCAAACTGTCACTTACCAACGAAGGCTATCACTTGATGAGTCAATATGGTAGCTACAATGCTTTTCTGGAAGAGCGTGCTAAACAACAACAAGCGCAGCAAAACCCAGGTATGATGTTCCCGCAATTTATAATTGAGCCAGCCGACGAAGAAAATAAAGACAAAGAAAAAGGCGAAGAAGAAAAACCAAAAGAAGATTAATTTTTTAATACAGATATTATGACAACAGCGGAAGTAGGCGCTCCTGTAACCTTTACAGAAAATGCCTTGAAGGAATTAAAGAATTTAAGAGAACAACCCGATTTTGAAGAAGGCATGTTTTTGCGCGTAGGCGTAAAGGGTGGCGGTTGTTCGGGCCTAAGCTATGTTTTGGGTTTTGATAAAATAGAAGAAGATGATGTGAAAAGCGAAATACAAGGCATTCCCATCATTATGAAAAAAGCGCATGGCCTGTACCTTGTAGGTATGGAAATAGATTATGCCAATGGGCTTAATGCCAGAGGCTTTATCTTCAACAACCCTAATGCGAGCAGCTCTTGTGGTTGCGGCACCTCCTTTGCAGTATAATAAATTCAGCTTCAATTTGTTTAGATATTGAGAAAGACAATTAAATATACTTTACTACTTGCAACCCTTTCGGGTTGCTTTGTTGCTTTGGCACAAACCAAGAAAGAAACAAAACCAGCAAAGAAGGAAACGCAGAAAGAGCGCGAAGATAGCCTGAACAAAACCGATGAACAGAACAGAAAGCAGGGCACTTGGTTCTACAAAAAAGAAGCCAGAATGGGCGAACCTGCCTATTCAGAATTTGGCAATTATAAAGATGATATGAAGTCGGGGCTTTGGTACAGGGTGGATAGGGAAGGGGTGATAATGGCTACCGAAAACTATTGGCGTAATGTACTAAACGGTACCGCACAATACTATGATAATGGTCGCTTAATTTGCATAGGCACCTACCGCGGCCTCAATCCCGATAATAAATTGGATTCTGTTTGGATAACCGACATAGATACTTACGAAGAAAGATTGGTGATGGTGCCCTCAGAAAAAGGCTCGATGAAGCATGGCATCTGGCGCTATTACGACCCCGTTACCGGTCACATGATACGCGAGGAAGAATACCAGGTTGATGATTTAATCTATAAAAAAGACTTTGAGGTAATTACCAAATCAGACAGTATGCGTGTAGAAAAGCGCAATAAAAACCTGCCGCATAACAAAAAAAATAAAACAAAGGCAACCAAAACTTTTGGCTATTAAACCAATTTTTCTTCCTTATCTTCGCCACCGTTTTACAATAGCGCAATGACTATCCACACAATAAAGAAACAAATAAAGAACATGAAGCTTTACCCGCAAAGGTGAGTTATGGTCTTATTGTGTAAAATATAAATTTTCAATAATGCTCCAGGCTTACCTCATCAGGTAAGCTTTTTTTATGTCCATTAAACAACCAAAAAACAGAACATGAGTACATCCATTACCCAGCAACAATTAATCAATTTGTCCAACGAATTTGGCGCGCCGCTTTATGTGTACGATGCTGCTACCATGCGCAAGCAATACCATAAGTTAGAAGAAGCATTTAAGGAATGTAATGTAAAAATACACTACGCAGCCAAGGCGCTGACTAATATTCATGTGCTCAAATTGTTTAAGGATATGGGAGCTGGGCTAGATGTAGTTTCTATTGAAGAAGCCAAGCTAGGTTTGATGACCGGCTTCAAGCCCGAAGAAATATTGTACACACCCAATTGTGTGTCCTTTGCAGAAATAGAAGCCTGCGTAGCCCTGGGTGTGAAGATAAATATCGACAACATATCCATACTCGAGCAGTTTGGCAATAAATACGGCAGCTCGGTGCCGGTGTGCATTCGGGTCAATCCGCATATTATGGCAGGGGGCAATTACAAGATATCTACCGGGCATATCGATAGTAAATTTGGTATATCTATACATCAGATGCGCCATGTAGAAAGATTGATAAAATCGCTACAACTTAATGTGGAAGGCATTCACATGCATACCGGCAGCGACATTTTGGATGTAGATGTTTTCTTAAACGGCGCCGAAATTTTGTTTGAATTAGCTTTAGATTTTCCTGACTTAAAGTATATAGATTTTGGTAGTGGCTTTAAGGTAGCCTACAAACCCGATGATGTAACCACAGACTTAAAAGTGCTGGGCAAAAAAATGACCACTCGCTATAAAAAATTCTGCAAAGATTATGGTCGTGACATACAGATACACTTTGAGCCAGGTAAATTTCTGGTAAGCGAATCAGGCTATTTTCTGGCCAAGGTAAATGTTATCAAACATACTACAGCCACGGTTTTCGCAGGCTTGGATACGGGCTTCAACCACCTGATGCGGCCTACCTTGTACGATGCCTATCACCACATCACCAATTTGAGCAACCCTCATGGCAAAGAGCGCATATTTACCGTAGTAGGCTACATCTGCGAGACGGACACCTTTGCCTGGGACCGCCCTTTAAAGGAAGTGAGAGAAGGCGATGTATTGTGCTTTCACAATGCCGGCGCTTATGGTTTTATGATGGCCTCCAACTACAACTCGCGCCTACGCCCAGCCGAAGTACTGGTAGATGGCGACAACTATAAACTGATACGCAGAAGAGAAACCTTAGATGATATTTTAGCTACGCAAATAGCGCTGTAAGGCTTGCTGGAGAAGGAATGCGGCTATCTTTGTTAAAGATAGCCGCATTTATTTTTCCCGCAGATTAAGATGATTTTTTTCTCGCAGATGAGCGCAGATTTTTTATTTTTTTACGTCCCCACGCTACATTTACTCCCGGTAATTGCGATGCATTTTTCAGCGTACAAAATCTATGCTTTAAGAATCAAGGTTGCCAAAGCTGAAAAATCAGAAGCAATCTCTAGGTGGCTTAGAGATGGCTCGCAATGCTAAAATACTTTCTGATAATAGGTAAGAGTTTGGTGTAGAGATTGCTTTCGATTTTTCAGCATCTTCAAGTCTAGACAAAAAAAATATCGTCACTATAATGCTGAAAAATGCGGCGCAATGAC
>Ga0256901_1001771_pt1 | contig 10449 bp, 2 predicted proteins | sample MC6MC0689MT_FD_190200 | JGI IMG/M metagenome (GOLD analysis project Ga0256901, IMG submission 190200) | Metatranscriptome of enriched soil aggregate microbial communities from Iowa State University, Ames, United States - MC6-MC0689-MT... | ecosystem: Environmental > Terrestrial > Soil >... | reverse complement strand
CCATCATTGAATATTAATTGTGAACGATCCGGGTGTGGAAATGAATTTTTTTCACCATTTTTCCCATCGCAATTTTCAAATTCAAAAATAATTTTTTGATTCAAAATTTGATTAAAAATGCCATCAAATCTACATTGCTGATGTCCAAGGTCCTTTTCATGTAATAAACAGCTTAAAAAATCAATATAATTCGAATTCGGTAAAGAATGGGGCAAATAAAAGACTTCATTTATATCACATTGTTCAAAATCTTGCTTAAAAAAACACTCTGAAAACATTTCAAAATTTTGTTCGTCATTTTGTTCGTCATTTTGTTCGTCATTTTTATCAAAAACCCCCCCAAATATCGCTCGTTTAAATTCCCTAAAAATCGTCCACCGTCCATTTAACCCGACATATTGTGGAAACATCGCGGCTAAGTCGGGAACTTGAGAAATCAATAAAAATGGTATTTTTCGTAAAAAAATGTATTTTTTTAAGGAAATTTCGTACTCTTTTGATAAACTATTCATAGCCTTTAAAAAGCCCAAAGTCCCGACATGAGCAATAAACCCATCGATAGAATCATTAATAATTGATTTATCTTGAAGATGGGCCGAGAGAAGTGTTGGGGGGAGATAATGGAGACCGTATTTGGGGAGGGTTTCTGGGTTGGAAAAATCGATTTGTTTGTTGTTGTTTTCGGTATTTTTTTCACAAATCAAATTATCGCTTCCAAATGAGGGGTTAATAAAGTTGTGATTATTATTATCATTCGGTTTATCGAGATTAATATTGACCGTTTTATGATCTAATAATAACCCTGATGATTTATTACCACTTAAATTTGGTCCAAAAAATTCACTTTTAAGTTGATTTTTTTCGCCAATTATTTCAGCCGCATTTCTAAGACTTTTACGGTCTTTTTTGCTCATTTTTTTACCATCATCAATAAGAGCTTTGGTTGTTACGGTAGATTTATCATCTAATTTAATACCACTACTTGTTGTACTTTTATTAGCTTTATTCGGATCAATTTTGAGCACATTTTCAATTTTTTCGTTCGTTTTTTCGTTAATTTTTTCAACTTTTTTGTGGGAATGTTTCTCATTGTGCTTCACGTTAGAACCCTGTGTAGATTCACTAGTGTTAGACATACTAGTAGACGAAGATCTAACATGTTTGCCCTGATTAGGACTAGACGCAGGCACATTAGGTCCGCTTGCGGAGAGAAATACAGCGTTATTTTTTTCACCACTTTTTTCGTTATTTTTAATTTCATTCAAATCATTATTTCTGTCTTGGAAAAGAGCCGAAGCAGCAGTTACAGACCAAGGGCTAGGTTGGTTAGAGTTAAACGTGGTTTGTAATAATTGTTGTGTTGAGATAGAACCGCTGCCGCCCGCAACAACGGTAATGGGTTGTGGTTTTTTTGAATTGTAAAAAAAGTCATTTTCTTTCGTGTTTTGGGGGTTATTTTGGGGGTTATTTTGGGGGTTATTTTGGGGGTTATTTTGGCTATTTTTATGCCAATAATTTTCGTTTTTTTCCCAGTTTTTGTCATGTTTGTTATGAAACCCGGTATGATATGGATAACTAGGTGCATATGGGGAACTAGTACTTGATATTTGCATTGTGGGTGAGTTTTTATCAAAATTTTGCACTTTTTCGTCCTTAGTTTGATTATTTTGTGAATTATTTTGTGAAAAAATTAAATTATTTTGGGAATTGTTTAATGGATTATTTTGATTAATTTGCGGTGTAAATGGTGTTATTTCTTTAACAATGCCATCTCTAGTCTTAATTTGTATTTTATCAACACTAGAATTGTTATTACTATTACTATTATTAACATTTTCTTTTAAAAAAGTTTTACCTTTCCAATCATTTGTATTGCTTATTTCGTTAAAATTTTCATTTTTTTCGTTAAAATTTTCATTTTTTTCATAATTGTCGTTATTGTAATTCGAATGAAACCCACTGTACGACCACTGGTCATCAAAATTGGTGTTATTAGGTGTAGGTAAACGATATGGGTCTAACAACCCGCTGTCTACAGTATCTAAGCTATTATCTAAGGGATTACAGCCATTTTTCGACGAAAAAATCGCGCCCAAATTATCATCAATTTTATCCAAATTATTCCCCTCAAAATTATTGTCAAATTGGAATTTTGGTTCAAATTTTGGTTCAAATTTTGATAAATTTTGTTCTAAAAAAAAATCATTATTTAACGGTATATGAGGATAAGAAAAGTTAATATGTTGTTGATCAATATTAATATTAGTAGTACTAATCGGTGATATACTTTGAAGAGTAGACATATCTGTTGTGGAGTTATTTTGCTGAGGTTGAAATTTGATCGAAAAACTATCTTTTAAATTATTCTCACTAAAATTATTCTGATTTTTTTCAACATTTTTATCAACATTCCCCATAACATTCCCCTCATTTTGGTACGCCTGACCATTGTAAGTATTACTAGGCTGTGTATTGAAGTTATTCGGAGGGGTGGAGAGAGAGTGTAGGGTTTGCGGCATAAATTGATAGGCATTATTATCAAAAATATTTTGATTTATTTGTCCAAAATTTGAATTTTGGAAATTTTGTAAAGTTTGGAAATTTTGCAAATTTTGCAAATTATTTTGGAAATTATTTTGTAAAAAAATATTATTTGATTGGGTCAAATTTTGTTGATTATTACTACTTTCGTTAAAAAAACCACCATGAAGGCTATTTTGAGATAAATATTGAGCATTATTATTCATTACTGGTTGTATACTTTGTTGTGGTGTTAATGACATTCTATTATAACCACAATTTTGTTGATTTTGGCCCAAATTTCCCACATTTTGACCGAAATTATTCAAATTTTGTTGGTTTTGGCCCAAATTTTGACCATTCGACCCCAAATTCCCACCAGAATGCATCGAATTCCCAATAGAATGTCCAGAATGCAACAAATTACCCGAATTTCCCGAGTTTTTAGCCATCCTTTCAAGCTCCCTTTTCTTTTTCAACGTCCTATGATCGTGTCTATTCAAAATCAACAAAGATTCCCGGTCATTATTACCCCCAATGTCCGAAACGCAGTCCAATGTGCCAGGGCGGCGTCTATTTTGGGCTCTTATTGGTCTGTCTTGGTCATTTTGGCTTAAAATTGCGGTTGTAGTCGTTGTCGCAGTGTCATTAGTGAGCAAATCAGAGTCCGCAATGACTATATTATGATCTTCATCATCGGATGATAAACCAACTTCAACGCCTTGATCTGGATCATGATCTTGGGTAAAATTGTTATAATTTTGGTCAAAATTTGGTCTTTTTTGTGGGTCGAAATTGAATTTATTTTGGTTTTTTTTGTCAAAATCAAATTTGTGGGTTTTTTCAAATTTTTTTGGGATCTCATTTGAGGTGTTGGAATCATCGATATCAGTTAACCTATCACGTGGAGGTTTAATATTGGTATTGTGTTGAGTAATTTGGTGGTTGTTTGGGGATATACCGAGATTTGGCTGTCCAAATGGTGAAACAATTGAATTATTTTGCAAATTTTGTAAATTTTGAATTTTTTGTAAATTTTGTAAATTTTGCAAATTTTGCAAATTTTGATATTGATTATTTGTTGCTGAGTTTTGGTTATTTTGAGGGATATAACCCATTGGTAGGATATTAGAAGGGTTATAACCATAGTAAGGGTCATGTGGCATCATAGTAGATAGGTTTTGTGGGTCAAATGAGCCAGGAGGGAGGATTTGGAGATTATTTTGTAAATTATTTTGATTATTTTGATTATTTTGATTATTTTGATTATTTTGGTTTAAAAAATTCAAATTGTTTTGATTATTTTGATTATTCACATTTTGTTGGCTAAATTGAGCACTACTTGCGCTATGAATCGGACTACTAATAGCACTATCACCAATAACTAGATTAGGAGGGGATAGATGTGGGAATAACGCATTCCCATGCGGAAAATTGTTATTTTGTGTCGAATTTTGCGCATTATTTTGGTTTATATAATTTGGTGAACCAAATGGACTTAATGTGGTAAGATTACCACCAACGTTGGTACCAAATGTATTATTTTGATACATATTATTACCATTTTGACCAAGTCCATTAATATTAAAGCCATTTAGACCACCAATATTATGTTGTCCAAAATTTGGTGAAAAATTTTGATTTTGTGAAAAATTGAAATTTTGTTGGGTTAAATTTTGGGTTAAATTTTGGCCTTGAAAATTCATCGGATCAATAAATCCTGTGGAAGGCAACGTATTAGTGAAGCCAATAGGCGGTACCGGATAGGTATGTGTTAGATCGTCATAAAGAGGTGTGGTTGGTGGGAATGGCGCAAAAGGATCGGGTTGGAATATGGAGAAATAAGGTGGAAAAATTGCAGGATTCTGAGGGAAATTGTGTTGGTTATTGTGTTGATTAATTTGTTGATTATTGTGTTGATTATTGTGTTGATTATTGTGTTGATTATTGTGTTGGTTATTGTGTTGGTTATTTTGTTCATTTTGACGAACCAAATTGTTGGGTGGTGAAGCTTCACCTTTAGACTGGATTGAAGACATTGATAGAGAGCTATAGTAGTCCCAATTGACTTCACGGCAAATAAATAAAGGCGAAAAGAGTCAATAATTTTACCACTTTTTTTTTCGAATTTGCGGAATTTTTTTGCGTTTTTTTCCAGGTTTTGTGAATTAAAAAAAAAACAAATTTGGGTTAGAATATTGGATTGAGAGTGGATAAAGGTGTAAATGCGGTCTCTTGATAGTAGATTGACGTGGAGGCAGAAGGGTGGAATGAAGAATGAATTACTTTGAGGAGAAAAAAGTGAAAAAAACGAAAAAAAAGAAAAAAATAGAAAAAAAAATAGAAAAAAACCCCGCCGAGATTCACCAATTAGATGACAGTGACATAGCCCCATAATGAATCATAATATTGACAACCAGGTTTTAATCATGAAGATTGAATTTCTAATTGTATCAATACCATACGGGACCTATTTTTTTAAAAATTAAAAATCAATTAAAAATCAATTAAAAATCAATTAAAAAACGGAATTTTTCTGCGAAAAAAAAAAAAAAAAAATAAAAAACAAACCTCTATACAAGAGTAGTGGAGTATGAGATTGAGATTTATCGAGTAGTTTTATGGGGTATTTGATTTGACCCGTTTATATGAGCAATTAGTGAGAAAATATAGAGAAACGCGTTTTTGAGGGGAATTTTGGTGTGATTTTTGACGAGAAAATATCAAATATTTCCGAAAAAAAATTTCGACAAAATAAAACATAATTCCAAAAATAGGGGGGAAGCAGGAGATCCGGCTTACTCAATGTCTCTAATGTGATCTTAAAAACAAGTACCTGTTATAACTCATTCCCCTCTCCCTGCAATGGTCCTTCTCGCGAACTCAAATCGGAACAATAAACACAAAAAAACATGTATTGAAGGGGTGTGTGGTGTGGGAAATAAAAGAATATTGCGAAAACAAGTCCCTCATTAATCCTTCTTTTCCTTATAAACAATCTTAGTACGAGCACAAAAACAAGCAGAAATGATCATAGTGGTTAAAAAAGTCGTTAAAACGATTAGACCTAACGCATTTCGACGAATATGCCAGATCTCATTCAGATCGTGTAAAATTTCTTGAACTTGAGCAGGATATTGGTAGGGGATGTTCACATCCGCCTCAGTATTTTTTGCAAAAAAAATAAACCCAGAAACCTCACGTGGGCCATCATATTCCGTATATTTACTATCTTTAAAGAGTTTAATAGTTGGATAGCCACGGACTTGATAGTTAGAACAAATTAAACGGTTTTTTTCACAATCAACGTTTGCAAAAATAACTTCATCTGTTGAATTCGCAGCATCTTGAAATATAGGGGCGACATTTTTGCAATGACCACACCATGAGGTGGTGAATTTAACAATAATTGGCTTTTCGGATGTTGTGACGAAGTTATAAAAGGTATCTTTTGTTAAGTCGACGACTGCGTTATCAGCTTGAACACTTTGAATGCGAATAAATGCAATTAACGCGATAAGAAGAGCAAAAAGGTATGCAAATTTCATCTGGGCGGGGTATGTGAGGGTGTCGGGGTGAGGGGGAAAAGGGTGGGAAGGGAGGAGAGTTTTTCAAAAGAAACACAAAATTGGCGAATTTTAAAAAATAGGCTATAGATAAGAATATAACGTGAAATGAAACGAAAGTCAGAGAGGTATAACAAGTGTTATGGTTTTGAAACATTTATTTCTCCAATACATCATAAAGTGTGAGGAAAAGTAGTTTCTTCTTAGTTTCTTTTTTTTTAATGTTTTTTTTTCGTTTTTTCGTTTTTTCGTTTTTTTCGTTTTTCGTTTTTTTTCTCGGCCATTTGTTTCAACATTATTTCCTTGTCTGCGCCAATATCGTCTTCCAGTCATTCCGCAGCTTGATGAGGCCCGATGTGTCTCTTAAACACGTAACTTTACCCCTTTATTTCATACTTAGCTGAGTTCTTGGTCATGTTTTCCGCAAATATTCCCGTTTTTTAACAAAAATCGGAATTTCTTGTTTATTTTGGCGAAAAAAAAGAAGCACAAAAAAAAAAACTCTTTTTTTAGTCCAAAAATGAATTATATCACCAGCATATGGTTTAAAATTTACCAATCCTTGATTATCGCGGTTATTTCCCAATTTCATTGCAATTCTATTCATGTGTACTGGCCACCCTCTATTATGACACCAAAAAACGATTTTGTTAAATTTTCAAGTTGTGGAAAAAATGGGTTTTTTTTCTTTTTTCTTTTTTTTTCTTCTTTCAAACTAAAAAAAAACTACAACATACTACCCCTTTTTCCCTTGCATACCGCCATCTTCAACTTACCATTCGATATTTTCCCCCCCTTTATCTTAGCTACTTTTCTGTATACCCCAATAATACCCCTTTTTCCCCGCTGGCAATAATCCCCGCCGTATTTTTCCTTCTTTCCCCCACATCTTTTTTCCCCAAACTCCAATGTCTCTTCAAACAGCGTCACCACAACAACCCCTCTCCTCGCCCCAAAAAGCCCCCACGATCCAAAATCTTTTGGACCACATCGTTCAAATTTTCAACCTAAGCGTGCTACCTCGGACAGTTTCTTTAGTCGCTACTAATATTTCATCAAATTTTGCGAGTACTGAAGATTTCTTAACCTTCATGCGTGATAAACATGGTGGCTTAGAAACTTTACTTTCAACAATGCGTTTTTTGCTAATCACCGGCCCCCTCCAATCAAAGTTATTATCAGTAGTGCTAAACGAAACTATCCGCGGTGTTAACTGCTGTTTATTATGCGAAGAGGTGTTTTTACCGTTATTTTTTCTCTCAAAAGATAACAATTCTGGAATCCGTGAACACATCTCAAAAGTCCTAAACTTCTCCCCTCAACCCCACGTGTTAACAATATCCGGTTGTGATCAACATCATTCGATATGTTTACCGTGCGGTGAACGTTATCTTGAGTCTTATTCATCGTTTAGGTATAGCTATCATATTCTTTGTCCTGGTGTGTTGTTGTCATTCCCTTTTTCGAGACAATTCCTGTCCCCTTTATTAACCAACCAACTCACCGCGTTTAATGATTTCCAATATTACCCCTGTGATGGTCAAATTGGTAGTTTACCACCCAAACACCCGTTAAACAAGCCATTTTCAGTGCTCAAAAATGAATTTTCGATAGTTTCAAAAGCTATTCATCTCTGCGACAAGCACCCCTCCTCCCCAATAAGTACCGCAAATCAATTATTTGCGATATCTACAACAAATCCTAAATTACGTCTGTTATTGCATAACATTTTAATATGTCACCATTGTGCCTCGGAAACAAATGATTATTCCTCTACCATTCTAAGTCCAACAATAACAACAACGACAACAACAACAACAACAACAACAACGACGACAACCTCATCATCATTACAATCTAGCTGCTCAACTCATGTTGATATGATTGGTGGGGAAAACGATGGGAAGGGTGTTAAAGATGAAAAAAGTGTAAAAAGTGTGAAATTGTTAACGGGAAAATGTTTTCGTTGCTGTGGTAGTTTTAATGACATTATGAAGACTATAATAAAACCTATCGAGGTTAACGATATCCCAATATCATTACAGTCAACTAAATCTATATGTTCGGCGTCGAGTCATGAGACTTCGACGATTCCGTGGGGGGATATCGGTGGGGATAATAATAATAATAATAATTCACAAAATAATGAACAAAATGTTAGAAATCAAATCTCTATTGGGAATTCAATTTGTTATAATACCCATCCATTATTACAGCTAAAATATTCGACTAATAATTCTGATAAACGTAATTGTGGCGGGGAGAATGGTTGTGATGATTCTCTTTCACAACAAAAATTTCAAAAAAATATTTCACAAAATAATTTACAAAATAATAATTCACAAAATAATTCCCAACAAGGTAATGATAATAATTATTATTGTGATGACGATATTAACTCATTAATTGAATTTGATCCGTTAGATATATTTTTATCACATTATTTTGGCCTTGATGATGCTATTAATGATGATTATAATGAAATAGATACAGAAAATGTCATGATAAATGGTCACCAATTTATTTCACCAAAAAACGACTCCAAAAATAACAAACATAACAAAAATGAAGGAAATGAGGAAAATAACAATAAAATTAATTTTTTTCAACAAAAAAAATTCAATCCAAATACCATTACACTCCTCCAATTAGATCATGATGTCACAAAATGTGAAAATATATCTGTATTACTTCAAGCACGCGCTAGCAAAGCCGAATCTATTATATTCCATCACAATTCAAAGAATAATCTATTACAAAAATATTTTTATAACAAAAATTTCCACCAAAATATTCAAAATATTCAACACTTCCAAAACTTCCAAAACTTTCGTCCTACCCCACTCACCCTCTCCCCCTCAATCCCCCACTCTCCCCACCAATTCCTTCTCTCACCGCAGCATACAGCCCAAAAACAACACTGTAGATGGTGTAAAGCTGCACTAAAGCCCGGTATTAACGACTTTTACTCATTATTACGTCAAACCTATCAACTCCACAAGCTTAAATCAGCCCTCATGGAGCGAGAGCGTTCATTCCGTCTAAGAAGCCGTGCGAATCTCGCTGAGTCGGTCGAATTAGCTGTTAGGGCGCCTGAAACGCCGGTCTTATTCGAATATTTGGGGAGTGTGTTGAATTATTCGGATGCTTTGAGGTTCTCTTGTGATGGGGGGCTTGTTTTGGAACAAAAAAAACAGTTAGAGGAACTATTTGAAGCGTACAGGTACTATTCTAATCATTTTAAACCCGTTATTCAAGATTATTTACTACAACAACAACAAAATAATAAAAATTTACAACAAAACAACCCCAATAACCAAAATAATGATAAAAATAATCAACAAAATAACAATTTTGCTCAAAAATTAAATAATTTAATCCCGCTTCCAATCCCCAATATTGATATCCAATTATTTGGTCCCCAATCAGAACATGATGGTATTAATAGGTTGTCTTATATTAATGATATCTTATCGTTACCACTGTACCCAACTTCCTTTTTGGCTTTACCAAGCTGCGTACAGAACTCGATCGTTGCCTGTCCAAACATACTCCCTTGTGGTTGTTTCTGTACTGGTGTTAGAGGTGAATCTATTTATGATTGTCCACCGTGTCCGGTTCATAACTCACGTCAGGGGGGTGCGGGAGAGGACGATGCAGGGTCTTTGGTTGAAGAAAAGAGTGATAGTAATGATAATAATGATAATAATGATGAAGGTTTACAACACAATGATAATAATCAATGTTTTGATTGTCATTATGATGAAAATAATAATAATGGTGATGATCATAAAAATGAAACATTTAAAAATTTTGCAAATTTAATGGTGACGAATTTTTCTTCGCAAAAATCGACCGAAATTAAACCACAGATTTCCTTACAGCAATCACTCGAAAAGGCCTTATCCATGCCACATGAGGAGGTATTGGTGTTATTAACACATATAAATGACCAAGATACGTTAGATTCAGATAGTGAAGGCGGTGAGGAAGGTTGTAATGGTGATATTAACACAATTACAACGACAACAATCATTGACACAGAAAATTGCAAAAAAAATGAAAAAAAATTAAAAACACTCAGAAAAACGCAAAAAACGCAAAAAACGCAAAAAAAATCATCTTGCTCACAACACGAAAATTCCCCCATCTCAATAAAGCCCTCAAAGAGTTTAACTGAACAATTTGATATCGAAATGATGAAAAATCACGATTGTTTTATTTGTTGCGATGCGATTTCATCACTACCCATGTTCACAAGTGGTCTTTTTCAACACGAAGAAGTCTTATTCGATCTAAAACAGTTTAACTACGCAACCCCGACAACATCAACACTAAAACAACAATTATCTGATTCACAGCT
>Ga0256901_1001768_pt1 | contig 10467 bp, 5 predicted proteins | sample MC6MC0689MT_FD_190200 | JGI IMG/M metagenome (GOLD analysis project Ga0256901, IMG submission 190200) | Metatranscriptome of enriched soil aggregate microbial communities from Iowa State University, Ames, United States - MC6-MC0689-MT... | ecosystem: Environmental > Terrestrial > Soil >... | reverse complement strand
GATAAAAAACCCACAGAAATGGTTTTTAGTGAGTAGCCTTGTGCCAACCAGTGGACATGAAAGACCAATCCATAGAAGGACCAGGGACACGGTGTGGTGAGCGTTGTTTACGATTTCTAACTTGTAATAGCATTTTTGGATCGATATCCATTAATGCATGACCTTGTGCGGTCATTTTGTAACGGTAGTAGCGGTTATATGGGTTTAAGTTTTGGGTCTTGAATGATAAATCAATATTTTCTTCAAAATCCATGATTTTCGGATCGCCACGACGTGCATTGACCTTTGCAATGACTTCATCAATCAAGGGATTTTGTAAAACCTTCTCACGATTACGGTCATAATAGAAGTGTTGACCGGTAGAAGTAACTTCTAGCATTGCTTCACGGTCATTACCATTGAATTTTAAAGCCTTAGGAAGCTTGGATTCGACGAGATTAGCTAAGCGGTCATGTAATGGAGTGACATACAAATCAGGATCAGCATATTTATGGTGGGCAGTCTCAGGGGTACGAGGGACACAGAAGCCAGCTTCATTAATCATAAAACCGTTAGGAACAGGGCGTCCCTTTTTGAGGCGAGGGAGGCGGAGTTTGGTTGGACCAGGGCGAAATTTCTGATTTTCATCAATAGTGACCAAATCACGCAATTGTTGATAATTGGTTTCAGGCCCTAACAGAAGGCCTAAAGTCCCTAAATCTTCAAAATCAGATAAATTAAGCGGGCTTTCAGGTTGGGAGAGTTCGTTATCTAAACCAGATAAACCACCATCTGTGGAGAGCTCGTTTTGATCAGACCACAATGGATGGCCATCGACTTCAGAATCCCATTTAAAACCATCCTTTGTCTTGGTGATTTCGCTACGTGAGCGGGGTTTAATACGTTGTGGATAATCTGGTGCATTATCTGTGTTAATTTCGGAATCAGAACCAGATGGGTCATAAATGCCGTTTTTAGGGCGTTTATAATGTGTTTGTTTTGGTAATGGTGGAGGTTCCATACCTTGAGATAGTGCTGCAACAGTGTGTGGAGATTCATCAAGAATCCCTTCATCATTATCAGTTGGGGTACGGATTGGTTTGAAATATGGGAGACCAAAACGGCGGAGGTCATTCTCGGAAGATGGTTCTTCTGAGGAAGAACTATCTTGAATTTCGGATAATTCAGTCATACTCACATCCTCTGGGTCGCCTTGACCATTTGGGGTGATAGCACTGTTACCAACCGTAGGGTTGAAGGAGGTATTTTGAGGTGAAAATTGTTTTTTTTGCTGGAAAGGGTTCATAGGAGCATTACTATTTTTGCGAAATGTTTGCTGTGGAGCTGCAGGTGGGGGAGTACCAGCAGCAAATGGATCTGCGGAAAATAAACGGCGTTGAGTCTTGAGTGGTGATTTGACGCTTTTCTTTGCAGCAGTTTTTTTTTGAGCCTTTTGTGCCTTGACTGGTTTCTGAACCTTGTTAGATTTAAGGTTCATGGAACGGTTCATAGGTGTATGAAATGAATGAAGGAAGCGAGACGTCCCTAGAAAACTTTTGAGGGAATGCGAAAAAGCGGTTTTGGCTGTTTTATTATTGCAGGAAAAAAAGGGATTGGTGTGGGTGAAAGTTTTGTGAGTTTTTGTACTTTTGGGTCAGGATTAGAGTATAATGTCGCAATATTGTACGAGGTCGAATTAATCAAGAATTGTGAATAGCCTAATGAATAGTTAGATTGTTAGAGGAAAATGTGGGCCGAAAAAGAAATTTGTGGTGGAAGAAAAATGATTGAGTTCTTGAAGTTAATTTGAATCAAGATGATATAAAGACAAAGATAAGGATATTCTCGATTCAAAGAAGAAATACGATGATTTCACTGAGGGTGGCGACAGAAAAAAAATAATCTATTTCTATTTGGCCTTTTTGACTTTTTGACTTTTTGGGCCAAAATCGTTTTTAAAGTGGAAAGAAACAAGTTTTGAAACTTTCTTTCAAGTTTGACAAATTTAAGGGGGAAGTTCGACCATCACAATAATCCGTTTTATCACATTTATTACCCCAATAAATAACCTCTAACCCTTGCTTTTTCTAAAATTCGGCCACTTCCAGTTTCGTTTCTGAGGGGCCAACATCCTATATCTTGTCGCCTTTCGGCCCCATGATGTTATACTTGAAACGAAACTATTAACTTCTATGTTTACCGCAATATTGTTGTTTGTATCCCTAACTTCTCCAGTTTTGTTATGAATCCGACTCACCCCCTCCCAACTTCGCGTCCCCCTCTCGATTCCGATTAATATAAATCATTCAGTCTTCTAATGTCAGCTCAGAATCCTAATGGGCTCCGGATTGCCTTTCTCCATCCTGATCTTGGAATTGGGGGAGCAGAGAGACTCGTGGTTGATGCGGCCATGGCTCTTCAACAATATGGTCATGTTGTTCATATGTTCACATCTCATCATGAAGAAGATCATTGTTTTGAGGAAACTAAAACGAATGGCCCTTTACGTGTCATTGTTGCTGGGGATTGGCTTCCGAGGACACTTTTTGGGAAATTTGCCATTATTTGTGCCATTTTACGGGGAATTTGGCTCTCTTTATTTTTATTGTTTAATTGGACTCAACACAATCCTTTAATTCGTTACGGAAATGCTTCATACCATGATAATAAGGATTTACTCGGTGAATATGACATTATCATTACGGATATATTGTCAGTCTACAACTTCCCACTTTTGTTCACAACCTCTCGTACCATTTTTTACTGTCATTACCCTGATTTACTCTTATCAAAGGCTGAATCCAATCCCATACTTAACATTTTGAAATTTGTGTACCGTTTGCCGGTGAATATGATCGAAACTTTCACCACTGGTATGGCTGACACTATTCTTGTCAACTCTGAGTTCACCAAAAAAACTTTTGCTGATACATTTAAGCCACTGGATTTGGTTGGAGTTAAGCCAACAGTGCTTTACCCATCAATTTTAATGGCATCATATGATAATAACCGCTTATATGACGCAAAAGTCTTAAAATGGTGGGACTGGAAAAGTTCTCAACCTCAATCAGCTCCTGAACCTCAAATTCTTGAATTAACCCCAGGGGCTGATGTTCAACCAATCGAAGAAATACCTCGTGAAATTTGTGTCTTTGTATCCATTAATCGCTTTGAAGTGAAAAAAGCTGTTGAACAGGCTATCTTTGGTTTGATTACACTTAAAAAAAACATTTCCCAGTCGCCCCAAACCACTGGCCAACTCGGTTTTACTAACGCCAAACTCATCATCGCGGGTGGCTATGACAAACTCGTTTCTGAGAATGTCGATTACCATTTGTTTTTAGCTCAACTTGCCAAGGAAAACGACCTTTCTACTTCTCTCTACCCAAACACTTCGGGTGATGTTGTCTTTTTGCTTTCTTTTACTCAGTCCCAACGAACATCTCTTCTCCGCCGGGCACAAGCTATAATTTATACCCCTAAAAACGAACACTTTGGGATTGTCCCGATTGAAACTATGTATTCCAGCCGAAGTGTGATTGCCCATTTTTCCGGCGGTCCACTTGAATCAATCCAGCATGGTTTGACCGGATTTTTGTGTAATCATGTCGAGTTTGATCCTACAAACAAGTCAATCCGACCTGCTTCACTGAATGGTACCGAGTTACCCTCATCATCTGCTCCAACTGACCCAAACAATTACCCCCCAATCTCCCAACAATTTACCATTGGTTCTGCCATGTCACTTATTTATAAAGATGAAAATAACAGAGCTCTATGTATCAATAATCGTGCCAATCAGCACGTTATTGCCCATTTTTCCATCCAAGTATTCGCGAAAATGTGGAATGATGTTGTCCTTCAAACAAACCAAATTCCAATCCAAAAAACACACTGGTTCAGAGATTTTGCATCAAATTTTGGTTCAAGCCCCATTGTCCGACTTGTGATGTTAGTTAACCTTGCTATAACTGTCAGCTTTGTCATGATTTACACTCTTTTCCGTGGAAAAACAGTGCTTGGTTAAATTGTTTCTCATGTGTTTCAATAAACGAACAAACCGAAGTGCTTCTACCCACTCTGTTGTTAATCCAATAAAGAGGCCGTATAAGAGTGGATACTGCTGACAACTGTCGAGGAGGCAGAAGTTTCAAAAAATAACCGAATTGTTGGAAACGCTTTCTCAGAAAACAAAATATGGGAAAAAACGGTTGACTTTTTTGATGCAATCCATCCTTTTGTCAACTAATTTGACATTTTTTGTGTTTGAAACTAACATTAATCGATATTGATAATTCCAACCGATTTTGCCTTTTTTGATGTCCGTAGTCGAAAGGTGTGACTAGATTCTGCAATTTTTTAACAAATTTTTCCTTTTATCGTTACTTCTTTTATAACATCATTAATACCCGACTACCGTTGCAAACAAATTCAATTTCACCCAATTTCCATTCTATGGCCCCATCATGCTCCAATAACCCCCCGAAAAACGCACAATTTCCAACAACGAATCATACAATTCACCGAAAATCTTCCCCATCATTTTCTCTTGAATCATTGATTGGCTCATCGTTTGATATATTGCCACTTTTTACTATCATGGCCAAATTCTAATCAATTTTTCTCCTTAATAATCCCAAACAACTCCATTTTGTCCCATTTTATCAACCTCCCACACCCCCCCATTTCCCAGCTTGACATGTCTTTGGATAATTTCTCCAATGCTGAATTAGCGGCAGAAGTTGAACGTCGTCTTGCATGTTCCACTGTCCCAAGTACCCGTTCAATCCTCATTGGACCTCCAGGTTGTGGCAAGGGCACCCAAGCTCCAATTTTAAAACAAACTCGCTGTGTTTGCCACTTGGCAACTGGTGATATGTTACGTGAAGCAATTGCAAACAAAACTGAAGTTGGTCTTAAAGCAAAGGATATCATGGAATCTGGTGGTTTAGTTCCTGATGAAATTGTTGTTGCAATCATCAAAGATGCTGTTAAACAACCTCAATGCTCCAAAGGTTTCTTATTGGATGGTTTCCCTCGTACTTTAGGTCAAGCACAAGCATTAGACACTATGTTAGTCCAAGAAGGTGAAAAGATTGACCAAGTTGTTTCTTTTGAAATTCCAGACGAAGTTTTATTGGATCGCGTTGAAGGCCGCCTTGTTCACCCTGGTTCTGGTCGTTCTTATCATATCCGTAACAATCCACCAAAGGTCCCAATGAAGGACGATATTACCGGTGAATCATTAATTCAACGCCAAGATGACAACGCTGCTGCATTAGGTAATCGTCTTGGCAAGTTCCATGAAATGACTGCACCAGTTCTTGACTATTATAAGAAACGTAATGTTTTGGCAACTATCAACGCCAACCAACCAATGGGCGTTGTTACCACTGAAATTGCTGCCTTATATGCTCCAAAGAAAAGCCAAGCAAAGACCTCTGGAGTTTAATCTGCCAGTCCCATAACCTTTCTCTCTCTTAATTTATTATTCTTTTAGTTTCCACATTTTTTTTTCTCCAAGTCTCTCACATTATTTCAGATTGTTGTAATTTCTCCATATAGCACAGTTTTCTCTTGACTGATCTCAATAAACAGATACATTTATTAATTATTTCACCGAATTTGAACTTGAGGGCAATGGACGAGAAAAAAAGAGAGAAAGGCGACAGTATGAGAAAAGAGGAATAATGGACAGTAAAGGAATTCATGCGTTTTTTTTTGTGCGGAGAAGACAGTTTTTATGATTACCAATCTTCATTTCCCTTTAGTTTATTGAGCTCATTGCGGACAAAGGTGACAAATTGGTCACGCTTGACGGTGGTTGGTTTTTCGGAATCTTCAGCATTGTTGGTTAAAATTTTAACACTAACCATTTCTTGGCTGAGTTCATCAACACCAATCCAAACAATAATGGGGATGCCAGATTGTTCGGCATAAATGGCTTGTTTACGAATATTAGGATCCTCATGAGCAACATATTCAGCACAGATCTTTGCATCACGAAGTTGGCCAACAAGCTTGATGCGTTCCAAGAGAAGGTTATATTGGCCATTATTGCCAGCAGGGTTGGAGGCAACCAAGACTTGGGTTGCATTGGAGCGCAAACGAGAACCTTTATTTTCAGCTTTTGCACGTTCACGTTGTTCAAGCATAGCCAAAATGCGTTCTAGGCCAATTGAAGCGCCAACAGCAGGAACGTCTTGACCGCTGAACATTCCAACAAGTTTATCATAGCGACCACCAGCACCAATTGAACCAACTGAGACTTGGTTGTCACCTTCAGCAATTAAAACTGCTTCAAAAATAACACCAGTATAGTAATCTAGACCGCGAGCAAGAGAAAGATCAAAGGAGACAAATTCAGCAACATTTAATGCGGTCAAATATTGATCTAATAAATCCAAATCAGTGAAAGCCTTTTGCGCGTCGAGATTTTCAGCCAACAATGCATCTTGTTTTAAAGTGGTGAGAAGTTCGCGGATGGATCCGGCTGGCAATAAACAGTATTTTCCTAATTGATCAGCAACTGACTCGTTTAGACCCTTTGCCGCACACATTTCAGTTTTGACAACAGACCAAGGTTCTTTATCTAATTTATCGATGGCCGAACAGATAGGGCGTAGTTTATCAGTTGGAACACCACAAACTGTCATAATAGCATCTAACAAGGAGCGATGGGAGAGTTTTAATTTGAATTTGCCAATAGGCAATTGCTTTAAAATACGAATCATTGCACCAATAACTTCAGAATCATTGCACATTGGGGCACCTTCACCGGCAATATCGAAATCACATTGATAGAATTCACGGAAACGACCTTTAGTCATAATTGGCTGGTCACGGCGATAAACTTTGCCAATATGGAAACGCTTGATGTTGGTAATTTTATTGGAGGCACAAAAACGGGCAAATGGTACGGTGAGATCATAACGTAATGACAACATTTCCCCCCCTTGATCAGCCAAATCAAAAATTAATTTGCTATCTTCACCATATTTACCAGTGAGAATTTCTCGACGTTCAAAAACTGGAGTGTCAATTGCACCTGCACCATGTTCTTTGAAGACACGGGTAATTAAGTCAAATGCCTTTTCACGGAACAACATTTGTTCTTGGGAAATATCACGAGTCCCCTTTGGTAATTTAACCTCAATGTTTGAAGAAACATTGATAACATTGTTTAACATCATTCCAAATGAAGAGTCGAAACGTGTTATGACATCTGCAGTTAAAGACAAAATAATGGATAATGGCATATATTCAGTCTTGACATGATCACGGTTGATAAAAGACATAAATGTGTTGTAATAAATTTGTGTACCAACACCAAGTGGTAATGATTTGATGGTAGGAGTAGTTTCCTTTGTGGCAGCCTTAGCTTGTGCATCCAAAATCTTTTGAGCTTGTGCTTCTTTACCTTCGGCACGTAATGCTTCAACGCGCTTGGTCAATGCTTCCTTCTTTTGTTCAGCAATAGCTTGTTGGGTTTGGACGTGACGAACTGCTTTAACTTGAATGATGTGTAAATACAAAGCTTGTTCATAAATGATAGCATTCTTGACCTTGTCGGTGATTTGTGCTAAAAATGAGACATATTCATTGGTTGAGTCTAATGATTCAACGAGATGGAGGCCAGTAGTAAACCCACCACATTCTTGCAAGACTTTGTGGGTAAGTAAATCTTGTTGATCATCGCAATCAATATCATTGAGAACAACGTTAAAAAGTTGGGCATTCATCATAATGTATTGTACGCGGTTGTGGATTGATTGGAGGAAAGAAATTAAAACGTTAATAACCAATTGGGAATAAAAGTGAATATATGACAAAACTTGGACGCCAGAGTAAACATCATCAGCTTGAGAAGGTGAATCACCAGAAATGACTTCCTTACGAGAAATGTTAAAGATGGAATTGACCGCACTTTTGACTGCGCCGTGGAGATCAGGAACTTCTGAAAATGATTCTGGAACTACAAGAGAGTTGAGGACAGTTTCATTGTCTTTGCTCTCCTTGATTTTGTCAATATACTTGTTAATGAATTGGGAGTTGCTCAAAACATTACGGATAACAGAACATGTTTCGATTGCTTCTTGATGAGGGTGAGCTTGGTCATGGTGAGCCTGTGAAAATGGTTCAGTGGATAAACCAGTAATTTCTAATGCAAGAGCAACCGATAAATCGATGAGGGGGAGGATTTGTTGGAGTTGATATGCACTAAAGATGAAAAATGCTTGAGTTGGAGCACGAAGTTGGAGGATGCGACGGGATTCGTTGTTATTTGGAGCAGTTGGAATGGTTGGGAGATCGGTAACAAGTTTTGGAGAAGAAGGGTCAATGGAATCTAATAAGTCGGTCATAATTTGGCGATCATTAGCTTCAGTAAGAGCTGGTAACTCAGGTAAAATATTGGTATTTAGCATTTCAATTAATGTGTCAACAATTTGAGGACGAACATGTAAACGATCTTGTAAAATAGACAAAGTTGTTTGTAAGATGACAGCGCGGGTTTGGAAGTTGGTCATTTTGCCACAAAGATCAATTTCTTGGCGATATTGAGCCAAATCATACTCAGAGAAACGTTTAGTCGATTTTTCTTGGAGGGAAGCTAATGATGCCGAGTTGATAGAGACAAAAACATTGTGGCCTTGACAAATAGCAACAAACTCTTCACTAGCAATTTTACGCTTTCCCAATTCAATCTCACGGGCAGAGGCGGACATCAGAAAGAGAGATAATGGCCGGGAACTATCTTTACGGAATTCATTGCAGTGGCGAGAATGTGGTCAACAAATATATTTTTGGCATTGCGAAGTTGCGTTTTTTTTGTGGATTGGGATTTGCAAGTGGGATGTGTTGTGTAGGTGAGTTTATATGACAACATGAACCATATGGGAAAATATATTCAAGATGATGAAAGATTACACATTGTTACCATAGATGTAGCAGTTTGACAAACAGGCATAAAAGAAATGGAGGGGGACAATTTGTGAATTTTGTGGTGAAAAATAGAAGTTTGGCGGGATATAATGGAGATACGACGAGAATATGGAGATATCATATATGTAAGCAAGTGTGTTAGGAGAATGGAACTTCAAACCCATTTCTTTTTGGAGTCGATTTTCCTCAGACTCCCCCAGATTTTTTTTTTCGGCCCAAAGCTCTTCGAATTCCACAACTCTTCAATTTCCACCAAAGACTTCCACCCTCCCTTGGAAAAATCTAACTACTTCACACTAATTGGACTTATATTCTGACTATCCCTTCAAATCCACCTTTCACTTCTGTGTTCATAATATTTCACACTTTTCTCCCAGCCACTCAGAAATTATCCCCACTATTTATTTCCCACCTCTTCACCTCCTCCCTTTCCGACACTTCCCCCACCCATATGTCTCAAACCTAGCTCTCTTATTCTGCCAAGTTCAGGTCCTACTCAAGTTGATCCCTATTTACTCATTCTCTAATTCCTTGTAGGTCTTCACACAATGTCCCAAAATATCAATCTTGAGGCTGACCAACTCCCACTTCGCGTTTCTAGCATCCAAGTAGAAGGGGTTCGCCACACTTCGAAGAAGATTCCAATTGCTTACCTCCAATTGCTCAATGATTGCCGTTCTGTTTTACAATTAAATGCTGCCTTCAAAGTTGCATCTGCCCATATGGTTGGGACCGGTTTGTATACTGATGCTCAATTCGCTTTACTTCCTGGTGACGAGTCTGCCGAATTTAGCAACAATGTTCGTGTTTTTTGTTTAGTTTCTGAAAGAAACCGTTTTGGCTTACGTATGGGTGTTGATCAACAATTAGACCAGAGTACCCCAACTGGGAATATTTCTTTCAATTTACTCAATCCTATCAACGGTCTCGGTGAAACCCTTGAAGTTTCGTTGAGTAAAAATGCCCGTGGTACTGTTTCGGGCGGCTCAATTCAACTCCGCAACCTTCACAATACCATCAATAGTAAAGTGAAATACCACCTTGGCATTGAACGTAACGAGGTTAGTCGTGATTGGGTCAGTGGCTTCAACCACAAAACTGATCGAATTGTGATTGGCGGCTCAACTTATGACAATATTTCGACTGTCGAATATGAACTTGCGCTTCGTAAAGCAAATCCCATTGTTCAACAACCAGAAGCTGAAATTATTGAATCTGCTTACCAACCTGATCTCAAATCCACTTTCCGTCTCATTCATCAAGAAGACTTTCGCGATTCACCGATTGAACCACGCCGCGGCAAATTCTATCGCGCTTCTGCTGAAGTGAGTGGTTTAATTGGGGACTCAAGTGCAGGGAAAGTCGAAGTTAACTATCAACAACATGTTCCACTCACCCCATATTCTACCTTGAGTTGCACCCTTCGTAGTGGTATTCAACAGCCACTTCGCTCTATTTTCAACATTCTCACCAACAAAAATCACACCAATACCAATCAATTTGATGTGAACAAAGAATATCCAGATATTCCCATTTATGATCGCT
>Ga0256901_1001767_pt1 | contig 10473 bp, 7 predicted proteins | sample MC6MC0689MT_FD_190200 | JGI IMG/M metagenome (GOLD analysis project Ga0256901, IMG submission 190200) | Metatranscriptome of enriched soil aggregate microbial communities from Iowa State University, Ames, United States - MC6-MC0689-MT... | ecosystem: Environmental > Terrestrial > Soil >... | reverse complement strand
TGATCGTAGGTTTTTGAAAAATCCTTAAGAAACATATTTATAACTGCTGCGTCTATTGATACAGAAACTAACAAATCCAGATGAGGTGAACGATGAAGAAATTAGACGGCCTCTAGCTTCCCGTAAGGAGGGACTAGAGCCAAATGAGCAAGAGTGTAAAAAAATCACCCGCATGGACAGATCATACAACGACCGGTACTCGTTGGAGCAAACGGCGGGCAAGTAAAGCCGTTCGCCGCTTCACCAGTGACGTTCAAAACGGCAAGTGGTACCGAAAACTGTATTGCTCCTGGAATATTTGCGACTACCGCTTCTACAAAACAAAGCAGCAAGCCATACAAGAATGGGAAGCATCTCGATGGTTAAGGGACCGACTGCTGACACAGGCGGATGTGCTTAACGATTGGGAAAAGTCCTATAGAAGAAAATAAACACAAGCGTCGGTCAGGGAAGCCCGGCGCTTGTGTTTATTAGATTACGGATATTGGGAGTGCAATTCTTCGAACTTATTTAATCCCGAAAAACTCCGTCGCGGTTTCCGTCGTCGCCTTAGCGACCTCATCTGCAGGTCTACCTACGCATCGTGCTACGGCCTGCAGGATATGCGGGAGGAAAGCAGGTTCGTTCCGTCCATCCGCTGGCTTTTCCTTTAAGTCCCTTGGAGTCAAGAACGGTGCGTCCGTCTCGATCATTAACCGGTTGAGCGGAATCATGCGAACAAGGTCCCTCAGGTGCTTCCCCCGTCGTTCATCGCAGATCCAGCCGGTAATTCCGATATAGTAACCCATTTGTAGATATACCTTTAGCTCAGAATACGTCCCTGTAAAACAATGGACCACCGCTTTCTGAACCGAATGCTCTTTAAGAATCGCAATAAAATCCGCAAATGCCTCCCGCTCATGCAGAAACAACGGCATGTTCAGTTCAATCGCCAAACGAACTTGCTCGGCAAACCATTTCCGCTGCACGTCCCGTGGCGAAAAGTCCCGGTTATAATCAAGCCCGCATTCCCCAATCGCTACCACCTGCGGCAATGCCGCCAATTCTTTTAGCTTCGCGATCGTCTCTGGGGTACAGCTCTTCGCATCATGAGGATGCACTCCTGCAGTCGCATACAGCTTTCCCGGGTAACGTCCGGCATAACGCGCGGTTTCCATGCTGTTCCTTAAGCTCGTCCCTGTCAGAATAAGAGGTGTAACCTCGTTTGCTATCGCTTTCTCGACCACCTGCTCGCGATCTTGATTGAACGAACGATGCATCAAATTAACGCCGATATCTACGAGTGGTTTATTCATAATTGATGTACTCCTTTCCAAAAAACCGTTCTTACAATTCTATTCCTTTCATTATACCTTCTTCGAATGCTTGAGGGATGGGAATTGTTAGTTATAAGAATTTATTAGGACTGCAGAACGGTGTGAAAATATTACTTAAATATGTAGATAGGCGCACCAAGCAAAAACGCCTTCGGCGCCCTCTTGGCGCCGGAGCTGCTTTGCGGAGACGATTCAGGCAAAAGGATACCGGACGAGGTTGAGTTCGATTGGATTGGCCCGTTTGTCGTTTGAAGTCGCACGCCAAATTTAGATGAAATCTCATACAATTTCATCCCCCTTCGTCCATTTGAGGTCAACTTGTACGATTTGTCATACAAATCTGGCGCCCCGACGGCTCCAACACCTTATTTTGTACGACCAACCACACAAAGTGGCTACATCCCCCTGAAAATAGAAGTGTTTATACGATATATCATACAATGGTGAATGAAAAACATTCCCCCCCTATGTCATGCAGAAAAGTTAGCGAATTTTATACTTTCCGATAGGTCAAAAAAAGAGCGACATATTTTTCGCTCTTTCAACAGAATATGGTATGATTGGATATACAACAGTATAGGCTTTGAGGGCGGTCGGCTAGTCTCCCGGGAGGGAGGTGATGCCATGGAGGTTAAGGACGCTTTGGCGCTTATGATTTCATTTGCGACTTTGATTGTACTTATACTCTCATTCTTTAAAAAGAAATAGACCGCCCTCACCCAAGGACAACGGTCTATTTCTAATCCCTTATCCGAAAGCCTACCGCCCTTAAAAGCGGCTGTTGTGGGGAGTCGTGTTAGCGCACGGCTCCTCTAACTTTACATCTCTCTAAATTATACCACGATGATTTATTCTGTAAACAAGTAAGTTCCTACCTAACTCCTCGCTACACCTTATTCCAAGCCTACCAGCCCTGCTCACTAAACGCCTGCATCCATCATAACCGTCGACTGAGTTCCTTGCTCCTTGGCCGGTCGCTTAAGCGTGAGCGCCAGCAGCAACCCGGCAGCCGCGAGGATAGCGATCAATAGATACACATTATGAAACGCGTGCGACATCGCATCCGGAATAGGCGCCTCGCCTTTGCCCGCATAATAGCTGGTTCGATTAACTAGCAGCGTTGTTAATCCCGCGATGGCGAACGATCCGAAGACCTGCTGCGCGGCGCTTGTCAACGAAGTCACCTTGCCGACCAATTCCTTGGGCGCCGTCTGGATCAGATGTGTGTTCAAGGCAATGAAAGACATTCCCGTTCCGAACCCGATTAGCATGCGTGGAATCAAGAACAACCACGGACTATCGCTCGGATCGATAAACGAGAGCAGATAAGCGCCAACCGTGACCAATACCAGCCCTCCGACGACTAGCGGACGCGCGCCGATCCGGTCGAACAGCCGTCCGCTAAACGGCATCATGACGGCCGAGGCTAATGCCTGCGGCAACGTCCATAATCCCGCCTCGAACGCACTCATTCCCATCAGACGCTGCATGAAGTAAGGAATGGCGAAGATCAGTCCGAACATGGAGAATTGCATCACCCACTGTACCACGATCCCGCGAGTAAATTGTACGGAACGGAAAACCCGCAGCTCCAGCAAAGGCTCCTTCTTGCGCCGAAGCTCGATGACGGCGAATAGAATCATCGCCACGGCGCCTACGGCCAGACCGGCGATCGTCTTTGCGGAAGACCACCCTTCTCCTGCTTCGCTCAATCCGTATGACAGCCCGCCGAAAGCAAGCGGCGCAATCGCGATTCCCGCGTAATCAAGCGGAGCCGAAGCCTTTTTCGGGAGTTTTGGCAAGTACAGAACGCTCAACAGCACCCCGACGATCCCAACCGGAATATTGATCAGGAATATCCATTTCCAATTGACGTAATCTACTAGATACCCGGATACAACCGGCCCAAGCGCCGGTGCCAGCAGTACCGGTACTCCCATCATCCCCATAATCTTCCCCACCGATTCGGGAGGACTGATCCGGTACGTCATCGCGAAGGCGATTGGCATGACCATTCCACCGCCAAGCCCTTGCACGATACGGAAGGCGATCAACTGCTCCGCAGTGCCGGCGAATGCGCAAAGAATCGAACCCACGGTGAATAAAATAATCGATACGATAAAAGTCTGCTTCGCCCCGAAGCGATCGGAGAACCAACCCGCCATCGGAATTACGATGGCCTGAGCCAGCGAATAACCGGTGATCGTCCATTGAATGAGGCTTAATGAGCTATGCAGATCATCGGCCAGCACCGGAATGGCGACATTGACTGCCGTTGTATCCAAGATGACCATAAACAACCCGACGACAATCGCGATCAACGGTGCAAGGAGCGAACGAACTGAGAATGACTCACCTGCATTGGCTTCTGCTGACATGTACATCTCCTCCAAGATAATCATTTGCTTGCAACTAAAATAGCACATCTCATTATACAAAGTAAACTAAATAAATAAAAAAAGTTCAATTTGTAAATGAGGTTTATAATCCTGGAGAGATGTTCTATACTAGGGCGTGTATGCATACTCCGAAGATAGCAGATTTGGCCGAATTTTCGTTCCATGCAAGGAACTTTTGTGAAGGCGTACCGGGGGTATGTCAAGCAAAAGCGACGCAGCAGGGGAGGTGGAAGATGCCCCTGAGCGGGTTTGCATACACGCCCTAAAGTTGGTCAGTCAGGAGGTGTTGCGAAATGTCAGAAACCCAATGCGACCCGTTTTTCGATAAACGGGAGAAGCTTGTCATGCGCTTGATGCCCTATGTTCAAAAGTACGGCTTCAGTCCGTTAAAAATGGACGATGCCGCCAAATATATGGATATTAGCAAAGCGACGATGTATAAATATTTTGCTTCGAAGGACGAAATCGCGGAATGTATCATCGATAAATTCGCGCTGTTCGTATCGAATCAGATGCTGTCGGAGGCTCCCCCGACGTTATCCTCGGAGCCGCTCTCGCAGCCGTCCGCCGAAGAACGGAAATTCTACAATGAATCTTTCACACAGGCGTTTAAGCTCACGATTAAACTGTCCTTCTATTTGACAGATGTACTGCTTCAGGATCTGAACACAACCTACCCTAACTTGTCGTCCAAGCTGGGGCAAGCCGTAGAGCTATGCAAAAACAAGCTGGCCGACTACTTCGACAGCGGCATTCAGCTTGGCGTATTTTATCCGATCCATACGCGCATTTATCTCACCCAGGTCGATCTTGTTTTCCGAAAGCTGTTGGACCCCAAGTGGTTGATGCTGCAAAACATCACGATGAAGCAGGCGCTGATGGATTTCTACAAGATGGTGAAGCACCAGGTTTTCTACGAGAAATGGATCGACGAAGACGACTCCGCAATCGACCTCTACTTCGACAAAATGATTGCGAGTATGCGTGCGTACGATTGATGCAAACGTCGAAAGCCTCCTTCGTTGTGAAGGAGGCTCCGAGTATCATCCGCTACAAGTCCATCCGATCCGTACTAAAGCTTACCAGCCCACTCCTTCCTCTCAAGCTGATAGTAGTTATACTTCTCATTATCCAGCTCGATCGTCCCCTGAAAATGAAAACCGCATTTTTGTATGACCTTATTCGATGGAATATTCATGACTAGAGCAATAGCGCTAAGCGCCTCAACGTTCGCATTCGTAAACAAATAATGAATCATGCCTTGCGCAGCTTGAGTCGTATATCCTTTACCTCTATGATCTTTCGAGATGGCATACATGATTTCCCGGTTGGGCGGGGGCAATTCGTCCTTTATTCCCGAACAACACCAACCGATCAATTCTCCCGTCTCTTTCAAAATAATGCCTAAGCGGAGACGAAGATCGCCAATGTCTTCTCCTTGCGCGACTGCCTTAAAAAACTGTTTGTTCTCCGGAATTTCATAGTTGAGCAGCCAATCTTCTCGTTGTTCCTTCGATACGTTCCAGCCAGGTAAATACTCGTATATTTCCGGTTGCCAGGTGAGAGAATGAAAAGGCTCTAAATCAGCAGCTCTGAATTCTCTTAGCAGAACATCCTTACAGTCAATCTTAATGTCCATGATAGATCCCCTTTAAAGCTATAATACTTCACTCGGCATTATTCAACTGAGATTCGCCCAATATAAGTCCGTTCTCTCGCCTCATCTGTCGAGAATGCGATAAATATCCGTTTCGACGATGGGCTCCAAACATAATCCCTGTCCATTCGCACGTAATCGTCCAATACCAAAGCAGGGTCTGTCCCATCGACATGGCTGATAACCATTTTTACGCCAGGCACCTTGTCATCGATACTTTCCCCAATCGCACCGAGTAAGTATGAAAGGTAATTTCCGTCTGGCGAAAACTGCAAGCCATGAGGGCCCACACGTCCGCCATTCACGCCACTTTCATAAAACGGTTGTTCGTATGGGTTTCCGCCCTCCACGTAATTGGGATTCTTTCGCGTGGATTCATCCAGTTCGACAGGCCATTCCAGTAGATTGGCAATGTCTCCTTTGCGGTCGTACCAAGCAAACTTCCCGTAGTCCGTTATGAGCAATTGGCCCGCTTCTTTATGAATCGCATAATCCAAATAGTCTAAATTCGACGTGTCTATAATCTGCTTTTCTGTACCCTCTGGTAAATGAATAATCTTCAATCCAATTACATCGTCAAATCCATTCGTAGCCACAATGCTTACATCGGGAACAAGCCACCTGAGTCCGCCCCAAAACCCCTTTTCGTAAGAAAGAACCGTGCTTTTCCGTGTCGCAATGTCATAATACGCTAGCGTAGCTTCAAACCCGGCGCCATCCCCCAAATTGACACCCGTTGAATGCAAATAGTAAAAGCCGCTCCCATCGCTTAGCCAGAGTGGATTTCTGTCTCCGTCGCTGTCCGTCCATTGCGTCTTGTCTCCCGTATCCGTAGCTATGCCCCAGATGCCCGGAGTATTCATATCCCACTCCGCTATCCACTTTCCAGTTGGGCTTTCCGCTTCCCAATGTCCTTGAGGCATTTCCTCTACTATATCGTCCGTTTTTGTGATAGTTTTAGTGTTCATATCGATCAGGGCCCAATAGGAACGATTCGTTTCTATATCTGTCTGCATATCCGTTAATTTCACTCGCAGTTCACTGTCGCTAAGCGCTTCTATTGCCTCAACATAATGATTCGCCGGCAGCTCCACATATTCTTTAAGCGGCAAGACGGGTATTTCAGCCTCTGAGTCTGCGGGGTCTGCGGACGCGGGCGGACTCTCTGGAATCACATCGACTTTATGGCTCTCCTCTGTCGGCACAGGCTTATCCTTGGTACTCGTGCACCCAAACATAGCCAAAATAAGCAAGAGCACCATTCCTGCATGAACCAACTTCCTCATTTTGGTCCCATTCCCTTCATTTGAGTCTATAAGAACATAGACGTTTTTGAATTTGGAAAGTTGCGTTGTCTCTACCGACCATCCTTCGTACGCAAAAAAAGTGGTTTTCAGCACCACACGCAAACACCAGAAAAGCCGTACCTGCACTTGTATGTGTGCAGGTACGGCTGTCTCTCTTGGACAGTCGATGATCACATGTCAATGATCCAGAAATCCGATATCCTCCATTAGCCGTTTCAGCATCACTGCCGCTTGCGCTCGTGTGGCCGATTCCGCCGGCGCTAGCCGATCCGGCGTTATTCCCTGAATGATGCCGTCAGCGACAGCTTCCGCGATCGCAGCCCTGGCCCAAGGCGATACCTCTGCCGCGTCGCTAAATCCGCTTGGCAAGTTTGTCGTCTGCCTAGTGCCAGTCGTCTGCCCAGTCGCCAAGACGCGCGCATTCGTCAACATCACCGCCATTTGTTCCCGCGTAATCCGCTCATCAGGCGCAAATCGCGACTCGCCTAATCCGTTCACCAGTCCGCTTCTTGCTCCTGCTTCTACCGCAGAGGCATACCATGCGTTTGCCGCAACGTCCTTGAACACATTGCCGGTAGCCGCGGTTTCTGTGCGAATACCGAGCGCCCGCACCAGCAATGCCGTGAACTCCGCACGGGTAATCGCGCGGTCCGGCGCATAAGCCGTCTTCGACACGCCGCTGACAATCCGCTTCGAAGCTATCTGTTCAACCTGAGATTTCGCCCAATGCCCTTGCATATCGGCAAACGTAATTGGAGCCGACTCCATCACCGCATAGATGCTGTTGTGCGGCATCCGCATCACAGATTCCGAGCCGCGGTCGCTATCATTCGAGGTGACCGCTGGAACGAACGTAAATGATTGCGCGTCAGGATCGTACAATACAGCCGTATAATTTCGTTTCGCCATCCCTGCATCCAATACGATGGACTTCATCATATACGTTCCGCCAAAGTCGCGAATTTCCAGCATCTGTCCACCGCCCGTTACGAACAAGCGGAACTCCACCGCTTCGCTGAGCAATGTCATGCCTTGCTTCCGAGCAACTGTCACAAGCTCTTCTCGCTCCGATCCCGTTAAGGTCCGGATGAGAATATTCACCTTCATATCTTTCACGTCGACGCCAAGCTTGTCCGCCAATTGCTTCAGATCCAGCACGTTCACTTCCAATTGAAAGCTCGAGCCGTTCAAACGAGCTTCGAAGGTCACATCGGAACGAACCGACATCGCTTCCCCTAACAGATCGGCAGGCAACTGTAGATTCACGCCTGACTTATGGTCGTTTATGAGGATGCGCACGAGCGGACGCTCTACGGTTTTCAGCAATTTCGGAAGCTTGTCCACCACCTCTTGGGGCAATACCACTTGATCGAGGGGACGGCCCTCCTCCTGCTTCACTTCCTTGATATCCTTCGGAGCCACCTGGATGACAATGATCCCTTTATCGATGAAAACCTCTGTCTTCGGTTCAATATCCTTCTTAGGCTCCACCTGATCGACCGGACCTGGCCCGGATGGTGCAGTAGGGTCAATGCCAGCATTGTCCGCTCGCGGCGTTGCGCTTGCCTCATTGGAAGAGACGCTGTCTCCCAACGCACGGTTCGCGACTACCGTAAAGTAGTATGTCGTGCCGTTCGTTAGACCGGTTGCCATATAACTGGTTGTCGAACCGCTAACCGTATCGATCGGCACAGCACCGTACACCCCGGAAGCCGTTCCTCCATATACCGCGTAGGTCACGGTATCCGGCACTTCACTCCAATTCAGTACGACTTGCCCATCCCCTGCAATCGCACTCAACCCTGGCGAAGGCGTCGAATCTATTACGTTTATCGGGAGCGTCAGCGTCGCTCCCGAGCCGAATGTGAATGTCAGGTTCACCGTGCCGGTCGGCTGAGCGGCAAGAAATTCCTTCCTGATGGTGACCGTACTATCCGTTACCGAATAATCCGTATCACGCACAAGAGTCGTTGCATCGCTGGCAATGCTCGCGAGCGGGTAACCGTGCAACGTTAACGTTGTCGTGATATCCGCATGTTCCACCGCGCCAGCGTATTTGTCGAAGCTCGCAACGCTAGGACTGATCGTGTTCTCCGGCATCACGTTGAACGCATACGCGCTTGCGATTCCGGCTGTTACCCCGTCCCCTTGTGCCTCAAGCGCCAGCGCATAGAGCACATGCCGACCGTAGGTGGCCGAGGACACCGTCGCCACCCAGTCTTCGCCGGACACATCCGCCCGCTTCCATTCTCCCAGCGTCTCATCCAACTGGTAATATACACCTAATACTTTAGCGGGATTCGGGTGATAAGCATTCGTAATACGGAAGGTAAACGCGTTATTTATTCCGCTTGCGACATGGCCTGGCAAAGGTACAATTTCAACCTGCAATGGACTACTCGACGTACGACCGGCGCCATCTATGACGCTCACCGAGTCACTGGCTTGATTGACAACATAGATGCGGTTCGTCACCGTATTCACTGCGATTCTTCCGGGCGTCTCCCCCACAGCTATCGTCTCCATCGCATTGCTGTTGCCATCGATGACGGTAACGGAGCCGATAGACATGGAACTGTTGAGATAGATTTTATTCGTTGCCGGATTTATCGAGATATCCCGATGTCTGCTTCCCATTGCAAGAGTAACTGTCGAGTTGTCTGCGCCGTCTATGACGGTCACCGTATCGCCGAATTCCGCCGAGACATAGACTTTATTCGTCTTGGAATTAATTTCAAGAAAAGAAGGGCCGCTTCCGGTTGCGACCGATTGTGTCGTATGGTCTGCTCCGTCAATAACGGTCACCGTGCTGCTCATTTGATTGGCGACATAGATTTTGTTCGTAACGGAATTGACCTCAATCTCGAAAGGAGTCGTGCCTACAGCTACCGTCTCTGTCGTGTTTTCCGCACCGTTGATAATGGTGACATCGTTGCTGTCGGTATTGCTGACATAAATTTTGTTCCTGATCGAATCTATCGCGATCCCATAGGGACTATCACCCGCTACGACCGTCTCCACCTCGTTAGTCAAGCCATCTATGACACTCACCGAATCGCTGTTACTATTCGCAACATAAATTTTATTCGTGATCGGATTCACCGCAATGTGATATGGACTATTACCCACATCTACAATTTCCGTAGAAAGGTCCACACCGTCTATAACGGTAACCGTATTTTCACCCATATTGGCGACATAGATTTTGTTCGTCACTTCGTTCACCGCAAGATCATAAGAGCCGCCTGTGGCCACCGTCTCAATCGTATTGTCCGCGCCGTCTATGACAGTCACCGTGCTGCTGTAGTAATTGGGGACGTAGATTTTGTTCGTCATCGTATTCACAGCGACCGCGTATGGAGCGTCTCCCACCGCTACCGTCTCCGTCTTATTATCCGCCCCCTCTATGACGGTCACCGTATCGTCGTTCTGATTCGTTACATAGATTTTATTCGTCACCGGGTTCACCACGATCCCATATGGGCCGTCTCCCGTTGCGATCTCCTTGGTCGTGTTGCTTGCCCCATCTATGATCGTAATATTTTCTGCACCAAGAAGATTGACGACATAGATTTTATTTGTAACGGAGTTCACCGTGATGAACTGCGGACTGGCTCCCGCCGCTACCGACTCCGTCGAGCTATCTGTGCCGTCTATGACGGTCACTGAATTGTCGCCTTGATTCGCCACGTAGATTTTATCCGTCACCGGGTTTACCGCGATGTGGACAGGCGAGTCTCCCACCGCTAGTGGCGGCTCCGTCGAGTTGTCTGCGCCGTCTATGACGGTCACCG
>Ga0256901_1001765_pt1 | contig 10478 bp, 11 predicted proteins | sample MC6MC0689MT_FD_190200 | JGI IMG/M metagenome (GOLD analysis project Ga0256901, IMG submission 190200) | Metatranscriptome of enriched soil aggregate microbial communities from Iowa State University, Ames, United States - MC6-MC0689-MT... | ecosystem: Environmental > Terrestrial > Soil >... | reverse complement strand
GTGTGTAATTACCGAACGTAAAAAACCAGGTCTACGCGGCGCTCGTCGTGCACCTCAGTTCTCAAAACGTTAATTTTACGTTTTTACAAAGCCTTGCAACTCTTGTGGTTGTGGGGTTTTTTGTATTTGTCAAAGAAAGCGTACATAAGGCTCTGGAGTGCAGTTGATAAATTTTGGTTACATGTCAAAAACGCATAAAGCTAGACATTCTGTTACAAATGCCTAGCTTTATGTTCTAATTATATTTATCAGCAACTATACCTAATGACGAAGCTTTAATAAACGGCAGTTTCTGCAATTGCTGTAGATTTTCTGCGGTTCCTGTTACGACCACGCCATTAATAACAATATCCTCGACAACAAGCTGACCATCCACACCCGCAATTGTTTCATTTAACCGCTTAAACTCTCCTTGCCAGCGAGATTTTAAAGTTACACCTGCCTGAATGGAGCTAATAAACTGCTGTGCAGGCTTTACTTTAGCCTCCCCGCTCGGCTCTAACAAGGAGAATCCATAAACGGTATTTGCACTACGAACTAACGGTGACCCTGTGACTGGCTCTTTATCTACATATTCACGCATGTGCAGCTCTGCATCTTCTGTGACATCGTTAACCCAAAGAAATGCTGTTGTTAGTTTCTGTGGTATTAATTTTATTGCTTTATCCACACTATAGCCTTTATCAAATGAAAGTGCCATTTCAACAAGTTTATCACCTGGTATGTCCTGTAAGTATGTCAAATCATCATTGACGCTTTTGTACTGTATCTGTGGATAGAAAAAGGTCATCATTCGCTGTCCTAGCTCATTGTAATGCGTATAGTGAATATTTTCCTGCGTGAATGCCCCACCAAAATGCATCGTTGAAGTTCTTCCTTGTCGACCTAGTCTTTCATTACGGAATAGTCCGTAACCGTAGCCGCCTTCACCTGTAAAGACAAGCTTGCCCTCAATCCATTTATACTTTTTATAATGACTTTCTCCACCTAAAATGCCTGGATATGTTTCGATGATTCCGATAAACTCATTGGGTCCAGATATTTGACTAAAATGCATAAATGATTCCTCAATAGGAAAAGCAAGCCTTGGTGTAATAACATGGTTTGCAACAGCCCCCCCAATACCTAGCGTTAATATAACCGCTACGGAGATGAAAATCATCCTCCAAGTGCTGCGGCGCTTTGCTTTGCCAATGGATTTTTCTATCTTTTCGACATTGAATAATTCCTCCATTATGCTTCCTCCCATTTTTTACGCAATGCTTTTCTTGCTCGCTGTAAATATGTACGAACATGATTTTCTGAGTGATCAATGATTGATGCGATTTCTTTGTACGACAAATCCATAAAATATTTCATGATGAGCAGCTGTTGAAAATGCTGCGGTAATTGTAGTAATGCGAGTCGTAATTGCTCATATTGCTCTTTTGAAATAAGCTGCTCCTCGATATTTATCGAGGCTTGAAATTGCTGTATATCCTCATCAGTTAAATACGATTGTGTTTTTTTCTTATTGTATATTGTGTAGTATCGATTCAATGCTACTTTGAATAGCCATGCCCTTAATTTATTCGCCTCGATTTGTGACAGGCATTCAATCGTTTTGATGATTGCCTCCTGAACAATATCCTCAGCATCTTCCTTAGCAACGCCAATTTTTATTAAATATTTGAAAACGATTTTCGCCTCTTGCAGCAAATATCGTTCCCATTGTCTTTTCATCCATTCACCTACTTCCAGATCCGTATTTATGTCCCTTGTAAAGCATGAAATTGGCCAGTAACTTATACATATAACAATTGAAATCCGAAAAAGTATACACTTTTTGAAAAATTAGGATGATGCTTTACGGTTAACCTATATTTTATTGGAAGAAACATCGGGTCTTAATGCGAGACAAAATAGCTTAAGAGCAATAGGGGGAACTCTTTAACACGTGTGAGTATGGAGTAAGCTGTGGTGGCCCATTATTAACGCCATCATTTTTTCATTTTAGAAAAGGGAATTTTTATGGGGAATTTGAGTTTGATAAATTAACAATTATCTTTACATAGAGCTAATAGGACCACAGAATAGAGCCCTTTAGATTAACAAAATAGTCAGTTTAATAGCATGTAATCACATTACCATAGTAAAAGTTTTGAATCGCATAATGCGTGAGGCTCGTTTATATAGGTGAAGGGGTGATAGTGCTGGAATTGCGACAGATAGTAGATGATTATAGTGAACATTTATTACGTATAGCTTATTACTATACGAAAAATTTACATGCTGCGGAAGATATTGTACAAGATGTTTTTATCAAATTTTCGCAGAGCAATTATGAAGAAAATGGGAGATTACGTTCCTATCTAACAAAAATGACCATAAACCGCAGTAAAGATTATTTAAAAAGCTGGTCGTATCGAAAAATTCAACTTCAAGAACAATTTCCCTTACTTGCTTTTTTACAAAAAGACAGCATGGTACAAAAGGAATTGCAAACAACAATTGGAGAAGTCGTTCTATCTTTACCCATTAAATACAGAGAAGTGATTATTCTTTATTATTACGAGGAATTACATACAGCGGATATCGCCTCACTATTACAACAGCCTGAAAGTACAATCCGCACAAGATTACGAAGAGCCCGTGAAAAACTTCGACCTGTATTATTTGGGGAATGGGAGGATCTATATGAAGAGTGAAATCAAAAAAGCTTTGCTTGAAGCAACACCAGATTTACAAGAGAGCAAATCTCGTGTAAGAAAAGCTGTGCTACAATTACCAAAAAAACAGCACTCTCGAATACCTCGGCTTGTTTCTGGGTGTTTGATCTTACTATTAATTATTTTAATATTCGTTGAACGGCAAAGTGATGAATATGTACAAGGCTTCTCAGAAACAACGCTTAATATGTATGGCTTATTAGATGATGCTGACCATTCTGAACGTTATCGTAAGGATTTATTGCTTTTAAAATATGGGGAACGTAAAGGTGTTAAGCTAAGTAAACAAGACGTGAAAAAACTGGTTGCATCCTATGAGGCTGAATTACCGAGTTCTTTTGAGAAAGTCCTACAAAGAAACGGTATAACAAAAGAGTCTTACAAAGAACAATATCTAACATTAATTGCACAGGTTCAACTTGTACGTGAGTCGTTACTACCACACTATAAACAAATGTATCCACAATTTCATCAAGTAATTCATGAGCAATTACTCCTTCTTGATGCGGTTGAAGAAGTACATATGAAAGATATAAATTTGGGAGCTGTGGTTGATATTCATGCCATTGTCTTATATGAAGGAAAAAATGCACGAATTCTTGCATTAATGGATAAAAAAAGGTTGTTAGAAGAACAACTTATTATTATGCCGATACATGATGAATTAACATTAAAAACAGGTGATGAAGTGTTACTCAAAAATAGTTTTCTGACAGGCTTTGTAACAAAAACAGGATTTAAGTATTTTGCGGTAAGCCAAAATATTACCGAGATAATAACAAATAAATCAACAACAATACCAGCCATGCAGAAGAAATTGAGCACTTTATTTGAACAAATGACTTGGCAAAATATTTCACAGACAAAAGAACCCGACATGCAATTAATCACAATGAACGGAAACTATTCTGTCTGGTATGGTGACGATATTGTTATTGGTTCTGGTGATAAAGGTTTTATCATTAGCAAAGAAAAGGTGCAGGATTGGGGAGACGAATTAATTCAAAAATTGCAATATAAATAACATATAAATGCCATCTATTTTGACAGACTTTTATTAAAATAGATGGCTTTTTTTACTTAAAGTTGATGAGTAGCATTTATTAAAATCATTTTCGGATAAGTTTATATTTTTTTAAGAAATTATTTAGAGGGAGTTTAACATTCAATATTAATATTATTGTCAATGGGACATCAAACTTCAATAAAAGGGTTTGGGGTAACTGATTAATAATAAAAATATGGAGGTAAATAGATATGAAAAAGCTATTAATAGTATCCGTTGCAGCAACGGCACTCCTTGCTGCTTGTCAGGATAAAGAGCCTGTAAAGAAAAATGATGCAGAAAGTGCGGAAGTAAAAACAAAGAGTGCCGCAATCGAAAATAATACACTGCTAACAAAAGGACAAGAAATGGCTAACATTCTTAGCAGTACAAACTGGCAAGGAACAAAGGTATATGATAAAGATAATAATGACTTAACAGCTGAGAATGATAATTTTATCGGCCTTGCTAAATATGATGTTGAAACAGGTCACTATGAATTCTTTGATGCGGCTACTGGAATTAGCCGTGATGATAAAGGAACATTCCTTATTACAAATGATGGGCAAAGCAGAATTTTAATTTCTGAATCAAAAAATTATCAAGCTGTTGTGGAAATAACAGAGCTAAACGACAATATCTTTACTTATAAAAGAATGGGTAAAGATAGGGAAGGCAACGATGTAGAAGTTTTTGTTGAGCATGTTCCTTATAATGATAAAGATCTTGCTTTTACTGATGCTGATAAAACTTTAGATGCTGCTTCAGGTGATATTGTAAATGACGTGGATGGCGATAAAATCTTAGCAGACACATTATGGCATGGGACTGTTGTGTTAGATGAAGCTGGTAATGATGTAACACAATATAATTCAAATTTTATTAGCATAGCTAAATATGATGCTGACACAAATAAATATGAATTCTTTAACCCTGAAACAGGAGAAAGTCGTGGAGATTATGGTTACTTTGATGTTATTCATGGCAATAAAATTAGAGCCCATGTTTCAATTGGGGACAATAAATATGGTGTAGCACTAGAAATCACAGAGCTTAACGATAAGAAGTTTACGTATAAAAGAATAGGTAAATACAAAGATGGAAATGAAGTAACTGTATTTGTCGAGCATGAACCATATGAAGGTGAATATAATCCTGAATTCACACTCAAATAAATTTTTTAATTCCTCCTTGGTAAAAAACAGCGTTAGTCCTTTTATGGGCTAATGCTGTTTTTAGGTAGAAGAAATTTAATTATTAATTCCGTATCAGCTTAGTGGCGTAGTTTATAAATATCACACATAACAATCAATGGAATTTTCGATTGGGTAAATTGCTAAGTAATGTGTATTTTATGTGGAAATGGCTGATACTGCTTGTAGGCTGTTATTTCTTAGAGGACTTTGAAGTAACTGAATATATAAATTGGAGGTCAATGTATGAAAAAGCTATTAATCATATCTCTTGCAACAATGGCATTGCTTGCTGCATGTCAGAGTAAACAAGATGTAAAAAAGAAAGAGGAAGTAAATACTGAGCAATCCGCAGATCAAAGACAGGTTGAAATGACAAAAGGTCAAGCAAATGCAAATATTCTTAGCGGCACAAACTGGCAGGGTACTAAAGTTTACGATAAGAATAAGAAAGATTTAACTGCAGAAAATTCTAATTTTATTGGCCTAGCAAAGTACGATGCTGATTCAGCTCGTTACGAATTTTTTGATCCACAAACAGGAAAAAGTCGCGATGATAAAGGTGTTTTCTTTATCACGAATGATGGAAAGCAAAGAATATTGATTTCTGAATCGAAAAATTATCAAGCAATCGTGGAAATTACGGAGCTAACCCAAAATATATTTACGTATAAAAGAGTGGGGAAAGATGCAAATGGCAACGATGTAGAGGTATTCGTTGAGCATGTTCCTTATAAAGATAAAAAACTTACATTTACTGAAGAAGATAAAGCATTAAAAAATTCCACAGGAACTATTGTAAAAGATGTAGATGGCGATAAAGTTTTAGCTGATACACTATGGCAGGGAACAGTTGTATTAGATGCAGAAGGAAATGATGTAACACAATATAATTCAAATTTTATTAGCATAGCTAAATATGATGCTGATACGAATAAATATGAATTTTTCAATCCTGAAACAGGTGAAAGCCGTGGTGACTATGGTTACTTTAATGTTCTCCATGGAAATAAGCTAAGAGCACATGTTTCAATAGGTAAAAATAAATATGGGGCTGTCCTTGAAATTACTGAACTAAATAACAAGAAATTCACTTATTTAAGAACTGGTAAAGATAAAGATGGGAAGGATATAACAGTATTTGTAGAGCATGAACCTTATACAGGAAAGTTTAAACCTGAATTTACACAAAAATAGATTTATTCCTCAATTAACGGCATTAGTTCTCAAATTGTAATGGACTAATGCCATTTTATTGTTACTTGAAAATGATCTATTACAAATCAAAATCTCAATTTTAATACTTGAGAGTTTTTTCACTTTCTGGCATAGTTCTCTCACTAATGTCGTACACTAAATGTAAAAGGGTGGTGGATATGGGTGAAGCGCTGGCTTGCACTAGGAGTAATTATGCTCATGAGTATAGTGGTTGTGGCATATGAAACGAATGCTTCAGACCGTAACTTCTTCTTACCAGACCCACTTGGTGGTCAAAAGATTGTCATTGATGCGGGGCATGGGGGTCAGGATGGAGGAGCTTCAAAGGGCGAAGTGATTGAAAAGGATATTACACTTGCAATTGCTCAGTATGTCGAGAAAGAGCTAAAGAAAAAAGGCGCAACCGTTGTAATGACGCGAACACAGGACGGAGATGTTATCGAGGAGCATGCGCCGTCAGAGAAGTTTGGTACAATGCGTGAACGAAAGAAGCAGGATATCTTTTTAAGAAAAGATATTGTTGAAAAAGAAAAACCAGATATTTTTATTACAATTCATGCAAATGCTATTCCAGAGACTAAATGGCGTGGAGCACAGGTGTTTTATCATAAAGAAGGACATGCTGAAAGTGAATTATTAGCAAAAAACATTCAAGAATCTATACGTACGAATTTAAAAAATACAGACCGAGAAGCATTGTCTATCAAACAAATATATTTACTGAAAAAAGTTGAAGTACCTGCTGCACTTGTAGAAACAGGATTTATCAGCAATGATGAGGAACGTGCACTTTTAACGGATAAAAAATACCAAGAAAAAATGGGAGATGCCATTGTTGAAGGTATAGAAGCCTATTTATTAGCTAAAATTGAATAGAGCAACATCTACAACGTAAATCAAATCATTATGATATACTAACATTGAGATAATATAAGGGGAGTGTTCGTCGTGATTACTGAACCACAAGTACGAGAAATACTAGGACAACTACAAGATCCATTTTTACATAAATCACTCGCAGAAACAGATGGAATTACAAACGTATCAATAAAAGAAGAAAAAAATCATGTCAGTGTAAAAATTGCGATTGCTAAAACAAATACACCTGAACAACTACAATTACAGATGAAAATTGTTGAAGTTTTGAAGGAAGCGGGTGCAAATACGGTAGGCATTCGTTTTGAGGAGCTATCAGCAGAAAAATTACAAGGCTTCCGTGGAACAGCTACTGAGTCTGAGGCTCAGGATATTTTATCTCCTCTTAGCACAGTACAAGTTATTTCCATTGCGTCAGGTAAAGGTGGTGTAGGAAAATCTACAGTTTCCGTTAATCTCGCTGTGGCATTAGCACGTCTTGGTAAAAAGGTAGGGTTAATCGATGCCGATATTTACGGATTTAGTGTGCCAGATATGATGGGTGTTACTGATATGCCAAAAGTGGTAGATAATCGAATTTTCCCAGTTGACCGCTTCGGGGTAAAAGTGATTTCAATGGGCTTCTTTGTTGAAAACAATGCACCAATTGTATGGCGTGGACCAATGTTAGGTAAAGTGTTAGATCAGTTCTTCCGTGATGTAGAATGGGGCGAATTAGATTATCTACTACTTGATTTACCACCAGGTACCGGGGACGTAGCTCTAGATATTCATCAAATGTTGCCTTCATCAAAAGAAATTGTTGTTACAACACCACATCCTACAGCAGCATTCGTTGCGGCTCGTGCAGGTGCAATGGCTCTACAAACAGAACATGAAATATTAGGTGTTATTGAAAATATGGCATGGTACGAGTCAAAATCAGGTGATCGTGAATTTGTATTTGGTCAAGGCGGGGGACCGAAGTTAACTGAAGAACTGCGTACAGAATTACTTGGACAAATCCCTCTTGGCCAACCTGACTGGTCAGAAGAAGATTTTGCACCTTCTGTTTATGCCGAAAAACATCCAACAGGACAAATTTATTTAGATATCGCGACGAAAATGATCAATAAATTAAATAAATAATCAAAAACGGATTTCCTGAATTAATGAGGAAATCCGTTTTTTTAATAAAAGAATTATTGGGTATTATTTTGTTTCTTGTCAGTGCCGTCACCGCCACCTGCTTTTTTCTCATCTTTTCCAGAAGATGCTGTTGCTTCACCGCCACTTTTTTTAATAAGCTCCTGCCATTTTGTTTGCATAAGTGGACTTTCAATCGTATCTTTTACGACTTCCTCCATTTGTTTTCTCATGTTGGAAGACTTTAGAATCGTTTCTAACTGCTTTTGCATATCAGGCTGTCCAAAGAATGCCTCCATATCCTTTTGGAAAGTGGGATCCTTGATTAATTCCTTCATAATATCCTGTTGTTGCTTTTGCATACTTTTAGCGACAGTTTCTTTAAACTTTGGATCCTCGAATGTCTTCTTCCAAAAATCTTCGGCTTCCTTTGAAAGTAAGGTTTCCTCGGTAGCCTTCTTTACTTCTTCATGCTCCAAAATCAGTAATTCGCGAAAGCTGGGCTCCTCTAAAAGCTGCCGTAAAGCCTTTTTACCGTCCTCAGTTTGTAAAGAGTCAATCATAATTTTTTTTATTTCATCATAGGACATGGTAGAGGTTTTATCTTGTGAACAGGCAGAAAGAAAAAGCATTAGAATTAGTAATAAGGTAAATTTTCGCATCAATCATCAGTCCTTTCTATAGATAGACTCTTTCAATTATTGTTCACATTTACGATGACTTTATGTATTGGTTAGGATGAGAAATAGCTTTTTTAACAATGCATTGTTAAAATAAATACAGATATATTGTAGAAATTGGGGGACTTTTAGTTGTGACGATACGAAATTGGGCAAAGTTTTTCTTTTTTGCAATGCTCGTTGGAGGCGCTGTCAACGGAATTTGTAGCTTATTTATTAGATGGGATTTCTTTCAACCATACATAACAAATGGTCATTGGGGAGAATTTTTAGCAGGGCTTTTATGGATGGTCTTTTTAGGTTTTACAATGAGTGTAATTGCACAAGCAGGCTTTTTTGCTTATTTAACACTCCATCAAGTGGGAGTTAACATTTTTAGAACATTGACCCTATGGAATTGGGTACAGTTACTTTTAATTGCTATTACTATTTTTGACGTTATTTTCTTCCGCTTTATCCCAGGAATTAAAGAGGGACAAAGCTGGATATTCTATTTAGGATTATTAATTGTTTTAATTTTTGGAGCAGTTGCAACAGCCGTTCAAAAAGTAAAATTGACGGGGAAAAAGCATGTTTTGATTTCAGCATTATTTTTTATGATTGTTATTACAACGTTGGAATGGACGATTGCTTTAATGGGACGAGATGAAAATATTAACGAGTATGTTGCATTGTTGCTATTCCCGTTACTTGCTGTAAATGCCTATCAATTATTAGTATTACCCAAATATAATGCAAAATCTGATGAAGATCGTCAAAAGTTAGAAGCGCGCCGTAAAGCACGTAGAGAACAAGCGAAAAACGCAAATGCATAATAAAGATGCCTCCGCTAATGTGGAGGCACTTTTTTAAGGTGATTTTTTAGTTTGAACTTTATATCCAAAAATATTTTCTTCAATTGACATAAATTTATTTTGTTGTAGCAAAGTATTTATATCTTTAAATGTAATTGGATTGTTTTGATGCAAGGTGATGAAAATAAAATCGCCCTTTTGTATTTTAGGTGTTTTTTCTCCTCTCCAAATTAAAGAGGGGGAAAGAATGTTTATTTGCTGTTGAAATAAGTTCTTTTGTAAATCCTGAGAATATTGATGATTGCGAGTAGCAAACCAAAGGGGTGTTTCTTTTAAATATTTTTCGTAAATAGTGATATCTTTCTGTACGGCTGCCATATCAATAGGTTCATCAATAGAATCCTCTGGTCCTAATAATCCTGTAGGTAGTTTCCGCTTTTGTATGATTTTTAATTGTTCCGGTGATCGTTTAATCCATGCAGCATCTAATAATAAGAGTGGATAAGGTTCTTTTACAGTGTTAAGCCAGTCCATTAGTGCTTCATCAGAGAAAGAAATTTCTACTACAAGAGATGTACCGTAATGCCCTTTTGTTACAACTGCTGGAGCATCAGAGATATTAAATACAGAAATCATAGTTGAGTTTATCGGCTTTATAAAAACAAATAGTATTACGATGAAAAACAATGAAATCAACGTTTTACGAACCATCATAACAACCTCGTTTCTAAAATATTAAAGAGAAAAATAAACTTCTTAAAAAAACTTATGATTTAGTGTTGACTTTCATGAATAATCGATGTTATTATGTATAAGTCGCCAAGAGGTGACAGTGAAAT
>Ga0256901_1001764_pt1 | contig 10488 bp, 8 predicted proteins | sample MC6MC0689MT_FD_190200 | JGI IMG/M metagenome (GOLD analysis project Ga0256901, IMG submission 190200) | Metatranscriptome of enriched soil aggregate microbial communities from Iowa State University, Ames, United States - MC6-MC0689-MT... | ecosystem: Environmental > Terrestrial > Soil >... | reverse complement strand
GCAAATGTAATGAGCGATGATGAACAAACAAAATGCCTTGCATAAACAAGGCATTAATGTATCATTTGTAAAAAAATTATTTCCCTAATTGCAAGCTGAGCGTAGCAAACCCGCTTCTACCAGGGGTTAGCGCTGCTCCGCCTGAAACACCGCTGCCATGTACACCACCGCCGCCGCTGCCACCACCTGCGTAGTTTACAATCACATTGTTGGTTAGGTTGCGCACACCCACAGTTACCAATAATTTGCTTTTCCAAAATTGCTTATTAACTGAAGCATCAATGTTATGGAAGTCTCTCATTTTATCACCAAATACGGCACCACCGGTAATGTCACCATTGAGTCTTGGTTGGGCACCTGTATATTTATAGAATAAAGATGCACCAGCCTTTAGCTTTGGTATACGATAAGTAAGCTGGGCGTTGGCTTCCAGATAATGGAAATCGGGTGTTTGCGACATCACTACACCTTCGCTATAGGTAGTTGTAGCAACACTTTTGTTATAACTACCACCAAGTATCACATCTAAATTATTCCACTGAATATCGTTCCGCCATTGCAAGACAAAAAATCTTGACCTGCCTATATTAGTATAAACATAAGGTGGTGGCTGACTTCCGTTAGGGTCGTAAAGGGTTACATCACCTATAGCTAAAGCAATTTGGTTTTTGGCATCGTCGTAAAAACCAGTAAGTGAAGTGGTGATATTCTTTTGCTCTTTGCTGTACACATTATAACCGGCAGAGAACTGAAAGTGTTGCCCATTCTCAGCTTTAAGGTTTGGATTACCTACTATATCGTGGTTATTGTCTTTGAAATCTAGATACAATTCTTTTAAAGATGGCGCTCTAAATCCTTTTGCATAAGAAGCACGAATACTTAATTTTTTATTGGGCTTGTACAAAACTGCTAATGATGGAATAAGCGGAGCAGTGTAAGCCGTATTGTAAGTGGCTCTGACAGCGGGTTGTATCTTAAAGCCAGAGAAGGCTTCGATATCAGCCGACATAAAGCCTGCGTAATCACCTATAGTTTTTTCGCCACCAGCTAATTTCTCCACACCTTTAGCTATCGAAATATTAGCATCATAACCCACAGTGTAATTCAGTATGCCCACTTTATTGTTGTAGGTAGTACGCGATGTAAAATCGTTGAAACTCGTAGCAGATCTATCTCCTACTCCAGTAAGTTCTGAGCGATTCATAGTAGTAAGATCGGTATTGAACGATTTACGTTCGCGATCGTAAACCGCAAAGCTATTGTTACTTTGCCAGAAGCCAGAGTTACCCGTCTTCCATGTAGCTATAAGTCTGTTAATAAAGCGAGTTGTATAATACTCTTCATCAACCGTATTAAAGTTCAGATAAGAGAGTTCCGACGCGCTTCCTTTCAAGTATAAATTTTCTTTAGAAAAATCTATAGCATAGGAAATTGTTGCGTTATCACTAAGCTTATAAGTATATTTAAGATTCGCAAAGTAGAGTTCCTTTGGCCTCCATAGCGGGTTGCGTGCATCTTTATTTACAGGATCCCAACCTTGAAAGAAGTTGCGGCCTAGGTTTAAGCCAATATTATGTCGCTTGTGAACGATGTTACCATTGACGTCTACATTATATTTGCCAATAGTTTCGTAAAAAGTATTGGCACCAAAAGTGCTTGATTGCTGATTTGTTTTCGTTATAAGATTGATAACGCCGCCCAAGGCATCAGAGCCGTACATAATGCTCATAGGCCCTTGTACCATTTCTACCCTTTCGATATTGCTCATGTTTATCTGGCTCATATCTATGTTGCCCGCTTCACGTCCGTTCAATGGTAAGCCGTCTATCAAAATCTTTACATTGTTACCGCTTAAGCCACGCATGGATATGGTAGCGCCCAGCGCTGCATCATTGCCAATATTCAATCCCAGCTGGTTTCTGATAGCATCATTAAGTGTAACGGCTCCTTGAGCTCTAATTTCTTCTTTGGTTACAATGCGATATAATGATACCGCTTGATCAACCTTTGTAGGCCTGCCTACCCCGGTTACTATCACCTCATTTAATCCTGTAAGATCTTTATCCATAGACAAGCTAAGCATGCCTGTAGGTTTTTGGTTTATCGTTTTTGTCAATGGGAGATAACCCATACTACTCACCTCCACTTGCGCAGGAAAGCGAGCAATGGTTATAGTAGCCTTTCCTTCTGCATCGGTAAGTGTGGTATTGCTTTTACCGCCTTTGCTATCAATAAGCTTAACGGCAGCACCGATAAGGCTTTCGCCAGTTTCATCATTCAATTTTAGCGTAATTGTTTCTTGAGCTTTTACAGCAATTGCAAAGCCGAGAACCAATAATGTAGCAAAAATTTTATGAGACATAATAAGAACAATTTATGTTTGATACTATAGCAAAACAAGTTTTACTTTTTATGGAAAAAACATGCTTCTTCGCCAATGGGCGTTGAAGCATGTTTTAGCAAATGCCTCTATAACAAGGCTAACATTATAAGCTTACTTAACAATAACTTTTTGCGTGTTGCTGAAACCCGCGCCAGAAAGGTTAATCATATAGATACCAGCTTGGAACTTGCTTACATCCAAACGCAATTGTTGGAAACCAGCATTGATGTTCATAGTAGATTTCATTACAACGCGACCGTTCAAATCAACAACAGTAAGTTGTGCATTTTTAAGTGCTTGTTTAGCATCTACCAAAATGTTAGTAGCACCACCAACAGAAGGGTTTGGCGCAATTACAACATTGTTGATAAAATCGTTTACATCGGTAACAGAAACTTGTGCTATGTAATCAAACACTTTACGCTTTTGCAATCCAATCTTCACTTCACCAGAAGTGCTGGCTGGGAAATAATCGAAGTATACTTGGTAGATATCCGCGCTGTCTACACCTTGTTTAATTTTAATGAAATAGCTTAAAGAATCATTTAACACCCAACCTGGAGCCCAACCTGGAGGAGGCGGTGTTGTTGGCGGCGTAGTGCTAACAAATTTATAATTACCACCAATTACATTTCTGCTTTCGCTAAAAGTTGTAAAATTTTGATAGTTAGCATCATTTGGAACAATTGGTGTAGCTGCTGCTAACTCCACATTTATGTTGGTAACTATTCCGCTTGTAGATTGTAAAGGTGTACCTGCAGGGGCACCGTGATATACATCTAAATATTTTGTAGCCAACAAATGCCATGTGGTCATATCTGGCTCACGGTTAACAAATGTGCGCGTCGCTAAATCATAGTAAGCGTGCAATTTATTAGTGTAAGTTGGATGAGGAGCAAATTCTTCATGCGTAATATTAGTACCATCAAGATTCGCTACATGGAATTTCCATAATCTGCTAGATGGAGTTCCACTTGCTTTGTACTCTTCAATCCAAACTTGGTAGGCGCCACCGCTGTTTACTAAGCAATAAACTTTGTTACCCGTAATTACGTGCGTATTAACGTCATAATCACCCCAGCCAAAGTTCATAGGTCCAGTAGAATTTTGAATGAAAGCACCGCCATCCCAATCATCTGGAGCATTTCTCAACTCCAATGCCGAACCCGTTTTACCAACAGTATCAAGCGTAAGGTCTGTACCAAACTTTACATTTGCATCCAAACCCAAGTCATAAAGTTTGCCACTTTTTTGATTTCCAGCATGGTTCACCATTACTGAATTACTCATAGGGTCGCCTGTAATAAAGCCTAAATCCCAGTTATTATTAGCAACACCAGCACCTACAGTACCAGTAGTTAAATTGTAAAATGCATCTTGGCTGTATCCCGTACCTGTAGCCATAGTATCAGGAGTCCATGTTTGCGCTTGCGCTGCAGTAGCTAATGCCAATGCCGCAACCGATAAAGTGTATTTAAGTTTCATAAACGTTTTTTTACGAGGGCAAAAGTACATCGGCAATCGCTACTTTCCTGTACCAACAAGCATTTATGACACAAAAATGACATTATCGACCACATGGCGAACAAGCCTTGACCTATATCAAAAAAGCCACAACAATTTGCTGATTGTTGTGGCTTTCGTATTGACAATTTTTCACTTACACTGTAGGCGATTTTGCTTGTTCTTTGGGTTTATAAAAGAAGAACAATAACACTCCAGCAATAACCAAACAACCTGAGATTATCTCGGCCTGCGTGGGATGAATAAAACCCCAATCGTATTTGTAGTTGACACGGAAAAGCTCTACAGTAAAGCGTTCCAGGCCATTTAGCACTAAGTATATACCAAAAATTTGCAAGGGTCGCCTGAAGCGTTTACGTATGGACCATAGGAATATAAACAAGGCTATACAAACAGCAGCTTCATACATTGATGTAGGAAATACTCCAGCAGGTAATACGTGCGAATATTCGCCTTTATAGCCGGGTATTGGTATACCATCATTGTTTACATTGTGTTTAAAATTTTGTGCATACAGCCATATTGGTAAGCCATCGGGCGCCGGAGCGTAACGACTTGGTGTTACTTGTTTTTCATTTCTGTCAATGAAAACTTCAGGATATTGTTTCACTAAAGCATCATACTGTTGTGGCGAACTTTTGGCCAAAGAGCCATCAGCTTGGGTTATATAAGCACTGTTATAAATACCCCAGTCGCCATCGCCAGAAAATTGACAACCCAATCGACCAAGACCATAGGCTAGCATAAGCGCTGGTGCAGCAGCATCGCACAAGTGAGCAAACGAAAATTTCTTAGCGCGCGCGTAGAGGTATAAGGCTATGGTAGCTACTATCAGACCACCATAAAACGTTAGCCCTGCCGGAGCTATCAAGTTTTCAATAGGGTTTTGAATAAAATCTTCCCAAGTTTCAAAGGCATTAAAAAGCTTGGCACCTCCAAAGCCACCTATTGCAGCAATGAAGATAATATCGGCCACACGCTGATGTGGGTATATGGCTACTTTATTTTCTTTAGGTGTAGGCAGTTCCTGTTTCTTCTTTGTAGAATAGCGGGAGTAAACAAACAACAAAGCAAATGCTATGCCACCCAACCAGCTACCTTGTGCCGAAAACAAAAAGTCAATTGGGTTTCGGGAAGCTGCCGAAGCATTAAGTATTAAACCAAATAATTTAAAGCCTACTATAAATCCTAAAACGCCCATCCAAACCAATTCCTTGGTGGTAACAGGTTTCCCGACAACTTCAGTTACTATTTCTGGCTTAAACAAGCCTTCTTCTTTCTTGCGCTTTAATTCTTTGGCAATGAAATAAGCCCCACCTAAGAAGCCTACGGCCACAAAGAAACCAAAGGTTTTCACCAAGCTCAAACCAGGTATATCAATACCAAACAGATATTGAAACAAATAATGAAAATCTGGAAACATTAATTTTTGAAATTTAGTATTGGGTGTCGGGTATTGAGTACTGGGTATTAGGTACTATGTATTTTAATTTTGAAAAAGATATTACAAAGTATGGTATTAAGCGCAATTGATTTTCTATACATAATACCTAATACGAAATACCTGATACATAATAATACCTAATACTGAATTAGCTCTTCATATTTACATACTGCAAAGGCATTTCCAGATTGGCATTGTTGCATAGGGCAATAATCTCCTGCAAATCGTCAATCTTTTTGCCAGTTACACGCACAATATCATCCATGATGGCTGCTTGTACTTTGGAGCCACTGTCTTTTATCAATTTCACTATTTTTTTGGCGCTGTCTTTATCCAATCCGTTACGAATGGTAACTTCCTTACGCACGTACTTACCCGAGGCGTAGTGCGCTTTACTAAAGTCGAACGCTTTGGCATCAAGGCCTTGCTTCAAAGCTTTTGAGATAATCACATCTTCTACTTGTTGCAATTTCATATCGCTTTCCACTTCTATTTTCATAATCATGGTCTTCTTATCCAGGTCTATCTCTACATGAGAACCTTTAAAGTCGTAACGATTACCAATTTCTTTTTTGACAACGTTCATGGCATTGTCTAGTGTTTGCACATCTACTTTGCTGGAAATATCAAATGAAGGCATAGTGTTTTAGTTTTAATAGCGGCAAAGGTACAAAAATAGAGCTGACACCAATATAGGATGTCAGCTCTTAAAATTATAAGTTATAAGTAAGCCTAGCTTTTTATTTCAATTTAAATGCTTTTTTCACTTTAGCAACATAGTCCAATTTTTCCCAGGTGAACAACTCAACCTTCATCTTTTTCTCTTTACCATCTGGCGTTCTGAAGGTTTTAGTTACCACTTCATTTTTACGACCCATGTGGCCATAAGATGCCGTTTCGCTATAGATAGGGCTACGTAATTTCAATCTTTGCTCGATAAAATAAGGACGCATATCAAAAATGCCTTCCACTATTTTGGCAATTTCACCATCGGTCATATCTACTTTAGAAGTGCCGTAGGTGTTTATGTAAATACCCATAGGTTGTGCCACGCCAATAGCGTAAGATACCTGTACCAATACTTCTGAGCTTACACCTGCAGCTACCAGGTTTTTAGCAATATGCCTGGTAGCATAAGCAGCCGAGCGGTCTACTTTAGAAGGATCTTTACCTGAGAAAGCACCACCGCCATGCGCACCTTTACCGCCGTAAGTATCTACAATAATTTTACGACCAGTAAGACCAGTATCGCCATGCGGGCCACCAATTACAAACTTACCAGTAGGATTGATATGGTACTGAATTTTGTTGTTGAACAAATGCGCAAACTTGGGGTACTTAGCTTTCACACGTGGTATCAAAATACTAACGATATCCTTCTTAATCTTCGCCAACATTTTCTCCTCTACGTCAAAGTCATCATGTTGAGTAGATACTACAATAGCATCTATACGTACAGGATTATTGTTATCATCGTACTCCAACGTCACTTGAGACTTGGCATCAGGACGCAGGTATTTTATTTGCTTATCTTCTCTACGCAAATCAGCCAGTTCAATTAATATCTTGTGCGCCAGGTCCAAAGCCAATGGCATGTAGTCATCAGTTTCGTTGGTAGCGTAGCCAAACATCATGCCTTGGTCACCTGCACCTTGCTCTTCTTTCTTCTTCTTATCTACACCTTGGTTGATATCTGCAGATTGCTCGTGAATAGCCGAAAGCACACCACAAGAATTAGCTTCAAACATATACTCACTCTTGGTATAACCAATTTTCCTGATTACATCACGTGCAATGGTTTGTACATCAAGGTAAGCTTTAGACTTTACCTCGCCAGCTAACACCACCTGACCAGTAGTTACCAGCGTTTCACATGCCACTTTCGATTCTGGGTCAAAAGCTAAAAAGTTATCAATTAAAGCGTCAGAAATTTGGTCGGCTACTTTATCTGGATGCCCTTCTGATACAGACTCTGAAGTGAATAAATAAGACATATTTGTTTTAAACTGTTTATTTTTAAAAGTCCCCAAAGGTAGGGAATGGATTAATTTTATTAATTTATAATTTTGAGCACAGCATTTGCTTATTTTTTCTTTGCTGTATCTGCCTTGTTACTATTTATCGAATCTATAGGTTGCATGCTGGCATCTTCATCTACCGCCTTGTTTTCTTCTTCAATGTAGAAATCATCTCCGCCCAATAAATCTAAAGTAGATATATCCACTTTCCATTTTACATTACCTTCCAAATCCTTTTCCTGCAACAATCTTATTTTATTGAAAGGAAGAATTTTGGGTTCGGTAACGTAAGTAACAATCATCGAAGTATCCGACTCTTTCTTGGTATCGGTAATTTTAACTACGAAATTTTCCGTTTTCTTTTCCTTTACTTCATCCGGTATTTGCTTGGAAAAAGAAGCCCAGATATCCAATAGTCCCCAGGTATTTTTCGTAGAAATAGACTTTGCTGTTTCATAGTCCATCTTTACAAAACTAACCAGAAATTTTTCTGTAACCGCTTGTGGTGAATTGCTATTCTTGCAAGAATAAAATCCTAAAGAAATTATTGCAACCAGCACCCATATCGAGATAATTTTTTTCATGAATTTTGTTTCTGCTGGCTGCGAATTTAGTGTATATAGCCAATTTTACAAACCAACTTAGCATCCTTTCTCAAAAAGAGGTTATCGACAGACACGTAACTGAAATTTGTTGCTTTGGTAATAGGTAAATATTCTTTATCTCCAGTAGCCTCTATCACTGCCTTGTACACAAACTCTGTACAATACAATAAAGTGTCTGTACTTAAATCGAAATGTGGGTCAAACCTTCGCTTCTCTTTAAAATACCTTACCGAGGTAGCCTGAAGTTTATTTAATTGCGCTGCATTAAGTTTATAACGATAAACGGCATAGCCAATATTATTGTAGGGAGAGATATAAGCATTGAGGGAATCGCGCTTCAGCAAGGCTTCCGGGTCATCTGCATTGCCTATACAATTGTACACAAAAGGGTAGCCATTTTCGATAAACACAATGCCGGCATGAGAAAAAGTTCTGTCTTTGGTATTAGCCTTTTTGAAGAATTCACTAATGGCGTCATTGCCTGAGCGTAAAACTATGTCTCCATCTTTTACAATGGTTATTGCAGAATCGGCATGTTTTTTATTCCATGGATTTGCAGCACGCTTAGCATTGGGCGTATTGTCGGCTATCTGCGATTTTGGTGTACGCCATCTTTCTATATTGTGACGCTGGTAGACCACACCAAAAAGAATCAGCATCCCTATCAATAAGGAGCCGTGTAATTTTCTATTCTTTTTTTGATGATTAATTTCCATGTTCGCCTGCAAATATACCTTTGTGCTGGCAATCTTTGTATATATGCGCTTCAGATAAAAAATATAGCCAAGCGTTATTTGTTTGAAACGCCTGGCTATAAAGCTTTTTATTGTTTTTGTTTAGTAATTGCCATCTGCACCTTCAAAGCCATAGTAGTACATTCCTCTTTTGCCAGGATACATACCGCCCAATTGAATAGGTCCAGCGGACTGAACGATGATACCTTGCAAATCGGCTATAGACGCTATAGGCTGGTCATTTACATTAGTGATAACAAATCCCTTTTGAACATTGGCTTTCTGGATAGCTGAACCTGATTTCACTTCGGCTACCATCACACCGCCTTTAATGCCTAGCCTAGCTGCCTCGCCATTGCTCAAGTTCCTTAAGGAAGCACCCAAAAGACTCATGTTGTTGCCTGTGCTCGCTACGGTAGAACCCACATTATTTTTAAGCTCTACAGAAACCGTATAAGGCTGACCTCCGCGCATATAGCTCACGCTAATTTTATCGCCAGGATGGTAACGTGCTACTTGTTCGGTTAACTGAGGCGCGCTGTTTACGTTTATGCCATTGATCTTGGTTACAAAATCACCTTTCTTTAAACCTGAAAGCGCCGCGCCACTACTGGGTTCCACATGGGTAACAAATACACCGGAGGCACTTCTAAAATCACTATTGCTGATGCCCAATTGTTCTGCTTGCTTTTGGTCAATTTTATTAAGGTCGGCCATGGCTATACCTAAATAACCACGTTGCACCGTACCAAATTTAATGATATCAGCAGCTACCTTTTGTGCTATGTTGGATGGAATAGCATAAGAATAGCCAGCATAGCTGCCCGTGGGCGACGCAATAGCTGCATTAATACCTATCAATTGCCCTTGAGTGTTAACCAATGCACCGCCGCTGTTACCAGGGTTTACAGCAGCATCTGTTTGAATGTAAGATTCTACCGCAGAGATGTTACTCTTTCTTTGGTTCATGCCTAGAGAACGGCCTTTGGCACTTACAATACCCGCAGTAACGGTAGCATCCAAGTTTAAGGGATAACCAACAGCAAGCACCCATTGCCCTAGCTGCACATTATCAGAATTACCCAACTCCATAAAGGGCAAACTTTCATCTGCATTTATTTTGAGCACTGCTATATCTGTAGAAGGGTCGCTACCAATCACCTTAGCAATTTGGGTATTCCTGTCGTTGAAGGTTACCTGCACTTGGTCGGCACCTTGCACCACATGGTTATTGGTAATTATATAACCGTCCTGCGAAATGATAACACCAGAGCCAGCGCCAGTTTGGTCGGGCATACGGTACTGTTGCGGACCGTAAAAGCCAAATGGGTCTTGAGCCAATACCGTTTTACCTTGGGTTAATGTTTTTACATGTACCACCGACTTCACTGTAGCCTCGGCTGCGGGTGAAAAGTCAACCGGTTGCGTTGCTGTGATACCGGTGTTAGATGCGTAATGTATAGGTACTTTATTTTCGCTAAACGAGAATAGTGGTTTATCGCCTATTTTGCTGGCGCCCCACAAAGTAAGTAGCGAAGTAATAGCTGCGGTTGCGATAACCGGAACAATTGTTTTCTTCATAGTTTGCTCTTGAGTTTTAATTAGAATAAAAATTTAAACGTAGAGTTTCACCATAAATGAATTGGTTGTTGTTGTTTGTTTTTTTAGGAAATCAAAAATACATTCCTTTGAACTACAGAATAGTTAAGAATTTGTTTTTTGATATTTTTTAAGAAATAAGGAATCTAAGCTATTAACGTACCAAGAAACTTTATAGTAT
>Ga0256901_1001762_pt1 | contig 10491 bp, 8 predicted proteins | sample MC6MC0689MT_FD_190200 | JGI IMG/M metagenome (GOLD analysis project Ga0256901, IMG submission 190200) | Metatranscriptome of enriched soil aggregate microbial communities from Iowa State University, Ames, United States - MC6-MC0689-MT... | ecosystem: Environmental > Terrestrial > Soil >... | reverse complement strand
TGAACCTTTCCTAAAACATCACTTATTTTTGCTACTTTTATTTAGGGATGAATTAAACACCATCCTTTATAAACAAAACAATTTCATTATTAAATCCGTTGCCTTAAACGATTATAATCATTTATGAAGCAGGAATACAATTTTTCTCGACGGTTTTTCCTGAAAACCACGTCGGCACTTGGCGCATTGGCTTTTATTCCGAAAGGAGTAAAAGCATTCTACGAAGAAGTAAAAAACTTCATTGTTCCAAAAAAGGAGCAATTGCCACTCACAGTTTCCATTAATAAAAAGAGTTACGCCATTAAGGCGGATACGCGTACCACCCTTTTGGATTTGCTGCGTGAAGATTTAAACCTCACTGGTGCTAAAAAAGGCTGCGACCACGGTCAATGCGGTGCTTGCACGGTTCATATTGATGGCGAACGGGCTTTAAGCTGCTTAACTTTAGCGGCAATGGTTCCCGGGAAAGAAGTAACCACCATAGAAGGATTAGCCGATGGCGACGAACTTCATCCTATGCAGCAGGCATTTATTGAATGCGATGGTTTTCAATGCGGTTATTGCACACCTGGTCAAATCATGTCGGCTGTAGCTTGCGTAAAAGAAGGGCACACCAAATCAGTCGCGGAAATTAAAGAATTTATGAGCGGAAATCTTTGCCGCTGTGGTGCCTATAACGGAATTGTTGAATCTATTCAAAAAGTTGCTGCCTCATGAGACCATTTTTATTTTCAAAAACCACAGCAGTAGACCAAGCCTTAGCTAAAAAGACTGCCAATACACAATTCATTGCGGGCGGCACCAACTTGGTAGATTTAATGAAAAAACATATTGCCGAGCCAGAAAACTTGGTAGATGTTACATCGACTTTGTCTGCTAAAATTGAAGCTACCACCAAAGGTTTACAAATTGGAGCTATGGTGCGCAACACTGCGTTGGCAAATGATGCAACTATATTGGCTAAGTACCCATTAGTTTCTAAAGCCACTTTAGCAGGAGCTTCTCCGCAGATACGCAACATGGCCTCTACTGGCGGGAATTTGTTGCAGCGCACTCGTTGTCCGTATTTTTATGATGTAACCACCCCTTGTAATAAGCGCAAGCCAGGCTCGGGCTGCAGTGCGATTCAGGGTGAAAATCGAATGAATGCCATTGTAGGCTATAGCGAGCAATGCGTTGCGGTGCATCCATCAGATATGTGTGTAGCACTGGCCGCCTTAGATGCAACTGTTTTGGTAAAAGACAAAACTGGAAAAAGTACTACCATTCCTTTTAAAGATTTCCATCGCTTGCCGGGAACAACACCTAATTTAGATAATAACCTGCCTGCAAACGCCATCATTCAGTCCATTGGTCTAAGTGAAAATCCTTTCGCTAAAAATAATGCTTACGTAAAACTGAGGGATAGAGATAGCTATGCTTTTGCTTTGGTTTCTGTTGCTGCAGCTTTAAATCTGAGTGGCAATAAAATCATAGAAGCAAGACTGGCGTCGGGCGGTGTGGCGCACAAACCTTGGCGTTGGCTGGAGGCAGAACAGTACCTAAAAGGTAAAACTGCTAATGCGGCAACTTTCGAAGCGGCAGCTAACATCGCCATTAAAGGCTTAAAACCTTTATCACATAACGGCTTCAAAGTTCCAATGTTAAAAGGAGCAATTGAAACCGCATTACAACAATGTTTAAATCGATAATTAAATAGCTATGGGATTTTTTGATGAACCTTTCGATTTAATGACACCGCCAGAAGGTCGTGTAGAAGCGGTAAGTAAAGTAACTGGCAGCGGAAAATATGCAGCCGAATACAAAGTAGAAGGCCTTTGTCATGCTGTTTTGGTGGGCAGCACCATCGCCGCTGGCAAAATAAAAAGCTTTAATTTAGATAATGCAAAACAGGTGGCGGGTGTGTTAGGCATCATCACGCATTTAGAGAAACCACTCGTTCCCGGACTTGCCGACGAAGCTAAGATCAAAGAAGCTCGTTTTGGTCTGCCTGTTTTCCATACCGATAAAATATTCTTCAAAGGACAACCTATTGCTTTAGTCATAGCCGAAAGTTTGGAAGATGCTACTTATGCAGCTTCCTTGGTTACGGCAGAATATGAAAAGGAAACTGCTAACGTAGATTTCAATACATCACTAAAAAATATACCACTTACACCGGCAGGCAAAGACCGTGGCAATATTGATGCTTTGGCAAATGCAGCTCATTCGGTAGAAGCAGAATACAACATCAAAGCAGAAGTGCATAACCCAATGGAAATGCATGCGACCATTGCAGAATGGAAAGGCAATGATAAACTCAAATTATTCGATAAAAACCAAGGTGTAAACAACGTACAACGAACTTTTGCAAAACTTCTTAATATTCCGGCAGACAATATTGAAGTGATTAGTGAGTTTGTTGGAGGTGGTTTTGGTTCTGGGCTGCGAGTTTGGCCTCATGCTTTAGCTGCAATTATGGCTGCTAAATTGGTGAAACGTCCAGTAAAAATAATGTTGACCAGACCTCAGATGTTCCATTCGGTTGGTTATAGACCTGCGGCTTGGCAAAAAATTAAATTGGCGGCAAATGCCGATGGAAAGTTTATCGGCGTCCACCACCAAGCTAAAAATGGCAGTTCTGTTTACGAAACTTTTAACGAAGGCATCACTAGAGTAACTCGATTGATTTACACTTTCGACAACTTAAAAACCGAAGCAGCAGTTGTACCTTTAAATCTATCCACTCCAACATGGATGCGTGGTCCGGGCGATTGCACCGGAGATTTTGCCATAGAAAGTGCCATTGATGAATTGAGTTATAAACTAAAAATGGACCCAGTTGCCCTTAGGATGAAAAATTTGTCTTTAGAGAAAAATCCAGAAACGGGTTTACCTTGGTCTACCAACTACATTAACGAATGCATAGAGAAGGGTGCCAAAATGATCAATTGGCAAGACCGAAAAGCGGCACATTCGCAAACTAAAGAAGGCGATTGGAACATTGGCTATGGTATGGCAGTAGGTGCTTGGAATGCTGGTCGTGGTAATGCTAGTGCAGGTATCCAAATGCAGAAAGACGGTACTATCACCGTACAAACTGCGATGACAGATATTGGTACCGGAACAGGTGTATCGATGCAAAACATCGCTCATGAAACTACAGGCATTTCTAAAAGTAAAATCAAGATAGAATTAGGAAACTCAAATCTCCCTCCTGCGCCAAGTCAAGGTGGAAGTAACGGTTTGTCTTCTATTGGCGGTGCGGTTGTAGCTGCGGTTAGTGCTTTAAAACTGAAACTAACGGAGCATGCGGCTTTGCAAAATGAGGCTTATAAAAATGCAGCAGTGGCTGATATTTTATTGTCTGACAATGGAATTTCTCTTAAAAAACCTAATGAGCAGTTTATCGCTTATGCATCCCTTTGGGAGAAAAACAACCTGAACATTTTAGAAGTAGAAGCAAGCTCTGGCCCCGGTGCAGAGCGACAAAAATATGCTTTCTGTTCTTCGGCATCACATTTCTGTAAAGTTAGGGTAAATCGTAAAACAGGAAAAGTAAAAATCGAAAGATTGGTTACTGTTTCTGACGGAGGTAAAATTGTGAGTGAAAAAGCAGCGGCCAATCAGATGTCGGGAGCGGCAGTTGGTGGTATTGGCATGGCTTTAATGGAAGAGCAAGCAACCGACCAGCGTTTGGAAACTTTAGTAGGGAATGACCTAGCTGGTTATCACTTTCCAACTAATGCAGATGCACCAATTATTGAGGTGGCTTTCATCAACAAACCCGACCCAAATATCAATCCGCAAGGCTCTAAAGGTTTAGGGGAAGTAGGTATTATAGGCACTGCCGCAGCAATTGCCAATGCCATTTATAACGCTACAGGTAAAAGATTAAGAGATTTGCCAATTACACCAGATAAGGTTTTGTTGGGTTAGTGTGGTTATTCGTCATTGCGAGGAGGAACGACGAAGCAATCTTAAAGCTATTTTAATTTACAGAGACTTACGAAGTTTTCGAAACTTCGTAAGTCTTAATATCCTCTATAGTGAAACACTACCAACTTTCATCAGCAGCATCTCTGCGTTCTTTATCGCTTAAGCCACCCTTAGTTTCATCGCCAATTTTACCATCGGCTTCTGCAGCGTCGGCTCGCTCCTTTTCAGATAAACCACCATTTACCGTAGCATTTGTTGAGCTGTCTGTGTCATTTCCATAAGCGCCTAAGTTCTTATTTTCTTCTTCGGCAGCTTGCGCACGCTCTGTTTCGCTTAAACCAGAAAGTACATTTTCTTGAGATTTAATTTCTACAGTTTCATCTTTAGGAATGATGTTTTCATTTTTATTTTGTTCCTGTTCGTTTGTATGACGATTATCTTGATTTTCCATCTTTCTAAAATTTAGTTCATTTCGACCAAAGCAACTTCGGCCCAACTACCTAATAGTTTTTGTTCTCAAAAAGTTTTAGAGAATTAACAAAATCGTCTTCAGCTAGCACTAATCCTCAAACAAATAACCGCTGTATGCTAAACCTTTGGCCACACTTTTAAAGTTATCGCCAGAATTTAAAGTAATATGCGGGAATTTGGCTTTGAACAGGTTTTGAATACTTGCCACCATGGAAGTACCACCAGTCAAGAACAGGCTATCAATCTTTTCTACGTCAATATGGTTTGCCAATAGAAAATCTTCCAAATAAGCCGAAATCCTATCTACGTCTTTTTGAATAATTTGCTCATAAGCTGCTAGGGAAATGTCTTCATCAATAGCTATCCCCATGTGATTGTATACAAATTTGGTTTGCGGCACACTTGATAAAGTAATCTTCGTTTTTTCGATAGATTGAAATACAGAATAACCTAGATTATTTTCAATGAGTGTGATGAGGTTTTTGAACTTCCTATCGTTGCCAGAGAAGTAATAGTAATCATCGATATCCTTTCTAATGCGCTGACCGTTAAAGAAGTTCATTTGCTCCCACGAACAGATATTTGCAAAGAGTGATTTCGGAACCGTCAGCACTTTTCCTGGCGTTGCCTCATAAGTGGTATGTTTACCGAAATAAGGTGTACCCCGCTCCCACATAAATGCAGAATCAAAGCTATCACCACCTATATAAATGCCTCCAGTGGCCATCATGTCTTTTTTACGATCTTTACTTCCTACCTTATCAGGATCGAGTACTAAATAAGTAAAATCTGTGGTACCGCCACCTAAATCGCCAACCAGCACATGTTCCTTTTTAGTAAGCGTTTGTTCGTAGGCAAATGCTGCTCCAATAGGTTCAAACTGAAAACGTACTTGCGTAAATCCTGCAAGTTCCGCAGCTTTACTTAATCTATTTTGCGCTAGCGTATCCTTCTGCACGTTATCATCATCAAAGAAAACTGGCCTACCTATAATTGCCTTTTCAACATTTTGACCGACAATCTCATCAGCTCTGCTTTTTAGTTCTTTTAAAATAATGGCTACCAAATCTGAAGCATTGTATCTTCTATTGTGAATTCGAGTTTCTATAAAACTGCTTCGAGATAAAATTTGCTTGATAGATTTGATGAAACGACCTTTCATGCCATCGGCCAAATATGCACTAATGGCTTCCTCACCTACTACATAATTTTTCTCTGCGTGGGTATTTAGCTGATGGTAAAAATAGATTAACGAAGGGATGATGATGGTGCTGTGAATTTCTTTCGAATCTTCGTCGTAGATGGCCAAAGCAGAATTGGTGGTACCAAAATCGATACCATATAAAAATCGTTTCATGAGAAGGAAGCTAAAACAATAAAATTGCGGGCGACGAAGGTAAAAAAAATATTTATCTTCTTTATTCTAGGTGAGAACTGAGCATCTTATTTAACTTTTGTCTTGATACAAAAGTTAACAAAAAATCAAGGCTGCTTTGCCTAGCTCGCTATGCAAAGAGGCCGTAGGTCGTGCTTTGTAATGGTATTACGCACCTACTTAATCCTACCCTGTTCGTTCTCTAAAGCCGAGCTTCTAGTTCTAGGTCCTTTTGAGTTGCCACTAGAAAATCTATAACTAAAATTTAATCTGACCTGTCTGGTTTCGAAATAACTGTAGTTACGAATATAAAGACCATCTACTTGTTGCACAGCATTTGCTCTAGTTCCTTTATAGATATCAGCAAAAACCAATCTAAGTGTAGCTTTATCATTCATTAAATTACGTTGCAAACCAAAATCTATTTGCCCTGTAGCCCTATGAAATTGGTTTGCACCTGCTAATCGTCTGGAGTTATAGAAACCTATTACTTCTGCGTTAATACGGTACGGCAGCTTAAAAGTCTGTTGTAAGTTTAGCCTTGCTGCAGTTTGTTTAAGGTCTAGTTTTCTTCCACCACCAAAATCAATATCATTATGCAGCCCGAAGAGAACGCCATTGAAAGTTAAATTCCACCAATTTGCGGGGCTTAAGGTTTGCGTTAACGTTAATGCCAAATGTTGCTGTACGCCGAGGTTACGTGGCACCATTACAATCTTCGTGTCATCAACTACGTCCGTAACCTCGACACTAAAATTATCGGTATGTGTGTAACTAAGGCCTAAAATGGTTGAGCTTTTATAAACGTACTGCAATAACATCCGATGGCTTAATTGAGGCGCCAAAAATGGATTTCCCTGCCAGTAAGAAAGTTCATCAAGCAAGTAGATAAACGGATTGAGATTCTGGTAAGCTGGTCTGTCAATCCTCCTAGAGTAACTTAGAGAAAAATTATGGTTTACAGATGGCTTCACACTTGCAGATAAAAATGGGAACAAATTGGTATAATTTCGTTCAGTTACTTTCATATTTCCTGCTACTACAGAAATCTCATCTAGCTCGCCTTTAGAAGCCGTATTTTCTAGCCTTAAACCACCTTGCAATTGCCATTTACCAAAAGCTTTTTGGTAGTTAACGTAAGCATTTGAAATTTCCTCACGGTATACAAACCTGTTCGACCTATCTGGATCTCTAAATTCGCCATCCAGCTTAATTTCAAGAAATTTAGAGTCGTTATCTGCCGAGACGCTTGAAAATTTTAAACCTGTCTCCAACTTACCATTCCAAAGTTTGGTAGTATAATCAGCTTTGATAGCACGTAAGCCGATATCAATGGCATTTAAAGAACGATAGAGATTATCACTTAAGACTGCGCCATCACTTTGTGTGTACTTGTTAGTTTGCAGGTTACCTGCACGTTTAGTAAAATCTCCGTAATCCGCATCAAAGTTGATAATTCTGCCCAACGTATCTTCGTATTTATAGTTCAAATTCACATTGTAGCGCTGTGTTTTTTGTTGGTAATAATCATTAACGGCAGTCAATGTTTGGTCTATATGGTTGGTTTGGGCAATACCGATGTCTGTTCTCGTATCCGTAATTCCTCCACCGAAAATAAAATTCCCATTCAATAAAATCCCCACAGTATTTTTCTTGTCGATAGCAAAATCGGCACCTAAGCGAGAACCCATCTTGTTGCGTTTGTCTACATCATCTGTAAAACTGTTATAAAACTTACCTTCTTGGATTCTATCCGCTCCGTACAAATAGGAATAGTACCCAATAAAATGACTATAATTACTAAAAACGTTTAACCTATTTTTTCTATAATTCAAGGATAAATCCTGATTATTTCTGAGATAAACACCATAATTTAAACCTGTAGTAAAAGCCGCAGCAAAGCCCTGTACATTAGATTTTAAGGTCTTCACGTTAATTACGCCGGCAGTTCCAGAAGCATCATATTTTGCACTGGGGCTGCTAATAATTTCTATCGCTTTAATTTCGGAGGCAGACATCGATTTCAGCAATTCTGCAATTTCTCTCCCAGAAAGGTAAGTCTGTTTACCATCGATAAGTATCGCAGCACCAGCCTTTCCGTTCAACGAAATATTATTGTCGGTTCCAACCGTTACACCGGGAGCTCTCCCCAACAACTCTAAAGCATTCGTTCCTTGTGCGGTAACGCTCCTCGCCACGTTAAAGACAATGTTTCCACCATCCATTTCAATCAATTTCTGACTGCCGCTTACATTAACTTCCTTCAAAACTCTCGCTTTCTGCTTCAATTTTATTTTACCAAAAGCTTTTGCAGAGCGATGATTTGCTAACGCAGAAAAACTAATTTGAGCAGTTTCGTAACCCATTGACGAAGCGTTTAAAACGTAGGAACCACCAATTTTAAGTGGATGATAGAACTGGAACTCGCCTTTTTCATTAGCAATAGCTCCACCAACTTGCGCCGCATTTTCTAAAAGTGTGACTGTGGCAAATGGAACAACATCTCCATCAGCACTGACTATCTCACCTGTTAGCACAGATTTTGCAATTCCATCCTCTTTATTTAACAGGTTTTCGCTACCGATGACTATCATATTTTCTGATAGCATTTGATAAAACAGCTGCTTTGTAGCTAGTACATTCTTCAACACAGTTGAAACCGGAACCCGCTCTACATTTATCGTCACCAACATCGTATCCAACACCACTTCATCACTATAAACAAAGGTATAACCACACTGCTTTTGAATATCCTTGAATAAGGATTGTAGCGAAATATTTTCTCGATGCAAACTGAATTTACGGTCTTGCGCAAACAAAGAAAGATAAGCTAGACAGCAAAATGCCGCCGTTAACATAATTTTCTTCATTCCCTAGTCCTTAATAATTACCAACCGTTGGCTAACGGTATAAGTTAATGGATAGGAAAGTTTCAGTGCTTCTAATGCCTGATGTATGGTTTCGTTGGTAAATGTTCCGCTATACCGTTTCTCTTTCAAAATTTCACTGCGGATCTCAATCTTTACATCATACTTTTTCTCTAGTTTAAAAGCTAAATCACGAAGTTTTTCTTTGTTAAAACTAAGTGTATCGGCCGCCCAGTTGGCATCTTTAAGTAAAACAATTGGGTTTAGTCTTACAATTTGAAACGCATTTTCGCTTTGCGCCAATTTAGATGAGAAAAAGAGTTTGTCGTTAGGTTTAAGCAATACTGTATTTTTTGCATTCTCCCTATCGGTAACAGCAATGGAACCGCGTACCAAAGCTACCTGTATGGCATTATTTTTAGGATAGGCATTTAAATTAAAAGCAGTTCCTTTCACCTCAATATCGATACCGCCAGCATGGATAATTAGAGGCACAGCAGTAATTTTTGCTACATCAAAATAGGCTTCCCCAGTAAGAAATATTTCTCGTTTGTTCTTGCCAAAATCTTTATTGTAAGTGATGTTCGATTTTTTGTTGAGCCAAATACTGGTACCGTCATCTAGCACTTTAAAAACTTTTTGCTCTGAAGCGACCAAGGTATCGGAAGCACTATTTCTAAATAACAGTTGATAAGCAAACAGACCAATACCTACAGCCAACACTAAGATTGCGGCCACTTTAAATAGTTTACTCGACAGTAAACTTAGTTTCGGTGCAGCATAGTTGAATTGACCTATCTGTTTCCCATCTTCAAATGCTGCAATTTTTTCCCAGGTTTTAGTCAGCTGATTTTCATTAATCCCGTTAGCTTCACGCTCGTTAAAATAAACTTCCAGTTGCTTTGCCAACAGGCTATATTTTTCTTGATGCTGTAAAGTGTCCTCCAATGATTTACTTTCAGCAGCAGAAATCTCTTTCGAAAACTGCTTAGCCAACAATGCGATGAATTGATCTTGTTTCATTATTCGATGCTTATAATAGGAAGACACCAACTTTTAGCAAACTACTCACCGCTTATAAAAAAAATAATATAGATAGCTCTGATAGTGCTTGTTTTTTTGCCGTTTTAGTTTGAGGATGATAGCCTAAATAATCGCTAATGGCTTCTGCGAGGGTTTTCACAGCTTTGTACAGCTGATTTTCTACGGTTCTTTTTGAAAGTCCTAGTATCTGCGCAACTGCGGCAGTTTTCAAACCATCTTCCTTGATGAGTTTAAATATCAATCTTCGCTTCTCCGGAAGGCAATCTACCGCTGCATCAAGTAATTTGAGTAATTCTTTATCTTCTATAGTTGAATAATTTCCTGATGCCTTTTCATTGTAAGCATGTTTTTCCTCCTCAACAAATAATGTAACTCGCTTTTTATTCGACCTAATGAAATTGAGGCAAGCATTTTTAACGGAAACATAAAGATATACTTCTGGATTCAGTACCGAAGAAAGCGAATCCGGCTTTAACCACAATTTCACAAAAAGCTCGCAAGCAATTTCCTCTGCACTTTCATGCTGTTTGATGTATTGCTTAGCAAAAATGAGTAATCTTTGGTAATACATGTTGAAAAGTTCATCAAAGGCCGTTCTGTCTCCACTTTGGATTTCATGAAACAACTTCATTAACTTACTTTCTTTTTCCTGCATTAAATACAAATTTTGCAAACTCTACCTTCGTATTAAATTAATGACACCAAATTGGAGAGATATACTTATCCAAAGATAAAATTTAATATAAAGAGATCAGTTTTAGGAAAAATCATTTAAAACAAGAAAGCCTTACCGGACATGGCAAGGCTTTTCTTGAT
>Ga0256901_1001760_pt1 | contig 10501 bp, 10 predicted proteins | sample MC6MC0689MT_FD_190200 | JGI IMG/M metagenome (GOLD analysis project Ga0256901, IMG submission 190200) | Metatranscriptome of enriched soil aggregate microbial communities from Iowa State University, Ames, United States - MC6-MC0689-MT... | ecosystem: Environmental > Terrestrial > Soil >... | reverse complement strand
GCGGCGGGGGTAGAAGAATCCTTCCATAAGAAGCTTTTCCGTTTTGGGTATTTTGTGGGAATGTCCTATCAAATTATCGACGATATTTTGGATTTCACCTCTACCGAGAAGGAGCTTGGGAAGCCTGCAGGAAGTGATCTTTTGCAAGGGAATATTACGGCTCCAGCCCTTTATGCAATGGAAAATGACGAAATTCGAATGGAAATTGAAAAGGTTCACGAGAATATGGCTCCTGAGGATATATTAAACATAACATCCCTAATCAAACAGTCAGGTGCAATTGAAAAGTCGTTTGCTTTGAGTGATCGCTATTTAGATAAAGCATTAGCTGTACTAGAAGAATTACCAGATAATAAAGCCCGAAAAACACTTAGAGATATTGCAAAATATATTGGCAGACGAAAATTCTAGCTTACATATGTCATTGAACATTCGAACAGGAAGCATACACTTTTCTATGTTGCTAAATATTCGAAAAAGTGATACCATTTTCCATGGATTGTTCTCAAGATACAATCAATTATACATAATCATATAGGAGTGGAATTCATGGAAAAAACTTTTTTAATGGTAAAGCCGGACGGCGTACAGCGTAATTTAATTGGAGAAATCGTTGCGCGATTTGAAAGAAAGGGTTTTCAATTGGTTGGGGCTAAATTAATGAGCATTCCAACTGAACTTGCTGAAGAACATTATGGAGAGCACAAGGAACGACCATTCTTTGGTGAATTAGTAGATTTCATTACTTCCGGCCCTGTTTTTGCAATGGTATGGCAAGGAGAAAATGTCATCGCAACTGCTAGGCAAATGATGGGCTCTACCAATCCAAAGGATGCTGCACCTGGTACGATTCGTGGTGATTTTGGCTTAACCGTCGGAAAAAATGTCATTCATGGTTCTGATTCACCTGCAAGTGCAGAGCGGGAAATCGGCTTGTTTTTTAAAGATTCTGGTGTAGTTGAGTATGCTAAATTAGTAAACGAATGGATTTATTAGAGAAAAGCACAAGCTCCTTGATAGAGGCTTATGATCCCGAGCCCCTAGGCGCTGGAGCTGGATATTTCTCGTGTTCTAAATTTACCCTTTCTTATACAAAAAAGGCACTTGTATGTTACTATACAAGTGCCTTTTTTTGTAATTGAATTCAAAAATTTACATGCTATTTTCTGAATTATTATACTATGTTTATTGCGCGTGATATGATATATTGATACATAATTCTTTAATGAGTTGAAGGGGGAAAGAATATGGGAATGAGATATTTAACAGCTGGAGAGTCCCATGGTCCGCAGCTGACAACAATTTTAGAAGGCCTGCCGGCGGGTATGCCGCTGGAGGCTGCGGAAATAAATGAAGAGCTTGCTAGACGTCAAAAAGGCCATGGCCGAGGAAGGCGCATGCAAATCGAGAAAGATACGGCAGAAATTGTATCAGGTGTTCGTCATGGGAAAACACTTGGGTCGCCCATTGCCCTAGTAGTAAAAAACAATGACTGGAAGCATTGGACAAAAATTATGGGTATTGAAGCGATAGAGGAATCACTAGAAGAAGAAATAAAACGCAAGGTAACACGAGCAAGACCAGGACACGCCGATTTAAATGGTGCCATTAAATATGGACACAGGGATATGAGAAACGTTCTAGAACGCTCTTCAGCACGAGAGACAACCGTTAGAGTGGCAGCTGGTGCTGTTGCCAAAAAGCTCTTATCTCTAGTTGGTATTGAAATAGTTTCACATGTAGTAGAAATTGGCGGAATTAAAGCCAATCTAGACCCTTCCCTAACGGTAGAGGTCTTAAAGGAACGGACAGAAAATTCTCCTGTAAGGGTGGCAGACCCAAATGTAGAGCAGGAAATGATGAACGTGATTGATGAAGCAAAGAAAAATGGTGACTCAATTGGCGGAGTAGTTGAGGTTATTGCGTCAGGAATGCCAGCTGGTGTGGGTAGCTACGTCCATTACGATCGTAAATTAGATGGGAAATTAGCAGCGGCCATAATGAGCATAAACGCATTTAAAGGTGTGGAAATTGGCATTGGTTTTGAAGCGGCAAGGAAGCCTGGAAGTGAAGTACATGATGAGATTGCCTGGGACAAGGAGAGAGGGTATTACCGCAAGACAAACCGTCTGGGTGGGTTTGAAGGCGGAATGACGACGGGGATGCCAATTGTAGTCAGAGGCGTGATGAAACCAATTCCAACACTTTACAAACCATTAATGAGTGTTGATATCGATACGAAAGAGCCGTTTGCTGCGAGCGTGGAACGATCTGACAGCTGTGCTGTACCTGCAGCAGCAGTTGTTGCTGAGAATGTCGTTGCTTGGGAGCTTGCGAGCGCACTTGTAGAACAATTTTACAGTGACCGCTTTGAAACCTTTGCCGATGAAATAAATAGACAGCGGGAATATGCGAGGGAGTTTTAATGGAATCCGTACAAATCCAAACAGAGTCAAAAAATTATACTGTCTTTGTAGGCGAAGGGGTCAGAAATGAACTTGGCACTTTTTTAACCAATCATTTTACCAATCTCACAAGAATATTAATTATTACAGATGAAACGGTTGCTAAGCTTCATCTCAACAAATTGCTTCTCGTTCTAAAACCGTGGAATCCCATTGTTTTTACAGCACCTAGCGGTGAAAAGGCAAAAACCTTTGATGTGTTTTATGAGGCCCTATCATCAGCACTTGAGAACCGTTTGGATCGGCATTCTGTCATTCTTTCATTTGGCGGCGGCGCGGTGGGGGATTTGTCGGGCTTTGTTGCAGCTTCCTTTATGCGAGGAATTCCTTTTATTCAAGTTCCCACGACAATCCTAGCCCATGATAGTGCTGTTGGAGGTAAAGTTGCCATCAACCACCCACTTGGGAAGAATATGATTGGGGCTTTTTATCAGCCGGAAGCTGTATTTTATGATCTAGAACTGTTAAAAACGCTGCCAATCCAAGAAATTCGTTCAGGGTTTGCTGAGGTTATTAAACATGCATTAATTGCCGACCCTAATTTTTATCATTGGTTGAGGGCAAATGTTCATGATCTGAATTGTTTAACATTAGAGCAATTATCGGATTCTTTGATAAAAGGTATAAGAATTAAAAACAATTTTGTTTCACAGGATGAAAGAGAAACCGGAATCCGTGCTTATTTAAATTTAGGACATACGCTTGGACATGCAATTGAATCAGAATTGGGCTATGGGAATTTCACCCATGGTGAAGCGGTTATGATTGGGATGATTTTCGCTTTAAAGTTAAGTAAAGAACTTCTGGGACTATCGTTTCATTTAAACGAATTTATCGATTGGGTGACAACATTAGGTTATGAAACAAACATACCTGAACAGCTATCATTTGAGAGCCTGATTGGCAAAATGAAACAGGATAAGAAATCAGTCGGCGAGTCTATTCGATTTGTGTTACTTGATAAAGTGGGACAGCCAAGACTTCAGAAAATAAACGAATCCGTATTACTAAAAGAGCTTAAAAGTTTTTAATACAAGGGGGATTGATCATGATTAGAGGGGTGAGGGGGGCAACAACGGTTAGCACAAATAGTGAAGAAGCCATTGTCTCTGCCACAGAGGAGCTTTTGGCAAAATTAATTGAGGTTAATCAAATTCAACCTAATTCTGTTGCCTCCGTATTAATTTCAACCACAGAAGATATTAATGCCGCCTTTCCGGCAAAGGCATTGCGGAAATTTGCAGGATGGACGTATGTACCTGTCATGTGTATGAGGGAATTACCTGTTCCTAATTCTTTGGAAATGTGTGTTAGAGTTATGATGCATGTGAATACAAACCTGCCCCAGGAAGAAATCATTCATGTATACTTAAAAGAAGCGAAGGTGTTAAGACCAGACCTTGGCAGTAGTTTGGTATAATATAAAAATAGTTGAATCCAAAAAAGGTATGACAATCAGAACGACTGGAGTGAGGAAAATGAGATGGAAAGAGCAGTTATTAACACTGACACCCTATCAACCAGGAAAATCAATTGAAGCTGTCAAAAAACAATTTAAATTGGATCGGATTGTTAAGCTCGCATCAAATGAAAATCCGTTTGGATGCTCCGAACAGGCACTCTCAGCTCTCCAATCCTATCAAACAAGTTTGGCTCTTTATCCGGATGGCTATGCCACACATTTAAGAGAGACACTTGCTACATTTTTGCAGGTTGATGAGGACGAGTTAATATTAGGGAATGGCTCAGATAATCTAATCCAAATTATATCAAGAGCGCTTCTGCACCCGATGGCTAGTACCATTATGGCAACCCCGACATTTTCACAATACAAGCACAATGCCGTAATTGAAGGGGCAATCATTAAGGAGATCCCACTTGTCAACGGAGACCATAATTTAGAGTCAATGCTTGAGGCGATTGACGAGACCACGAATATCATTTGGGTGTGTAGTCCTAATAATCCTACTGGTACATATATACCGGAAAATAAATTAATTCCCTTTTTAGAAAAGGTGCCATCACATATCCTCGTCGTACTTGATGAAGCATACTATGAATATGTAGTCGCTGAAGATTACTATGATTCCATCAGTCTAACACGTAAGTATGAAAACCTTATTGTACTTAGAACATTTTCTAAAATATATGGACTTGCTGCATTACGGGTAGGATATGGGGTGGCCAACCGCGCAATTATCAAAGCGCTTGAACCTGCAAGAGAACCGTTTAATGTGAATTCTTTAGGTCAGTTAGTAGCAAGTAAAGCGATCAACGATCAGGAATTTATCGAAGCTTGTAAAGAAAAAAATCGGCAGGGACTGATGCAGTTTTATGAATTCTGTGAGCAGCATCAGCTTGAATTTTACCCTACCCAGACTAATTTTATTTTAATTGATTTTAAAGTTGATGGGGATGAGATATTTCAATATTTACAAGCTCGAGGATATATCGTACGCTCCGGAAAAGCTCTTGGTTTCCCGACTGCGGTAAGAATTACGGTTGGCTCTTCTGAACAAAATGAAGGTGTCCTTAAGGCATTGAGCGAATTTCTAGAAGCGAACTGAGGAGAGCAGTTCTGTCTAATTAGGGGGATTTAAATTGAAAGGCCGGGTTTTTGTAATTGGCTTAGGATTAATTGGTGGTTCCTTAGCATTATGTATCAAGAAGGAACATAATGAAGCCGTAATAGTAGGATTTGATATAAATACTGAGCAGGCAAGACTTGCGAAAATGCTGGGAGTCATTGATGTAACAGCAGAAAATATTTATGATGGTGCTGTCGGTGCGGAATTAATTATTATTGCAGCACCTGTAAATGAAACGAAGGAAATTATCCAGCTGTTGGCTGAACTTCCGCTGAATCCAGAGGTAATCGTGACAGATACAGGTAGTACCAAGAGCAGAATTGTCGAAAGTGCCACCAGCTTAAAGCAGAAGGGTATTACGTTTATAGGCGGACATCCTATGGCAGGGTCACATAAAAGCGGTGTTTCTGCAGCTAAAGAAATTTTATTTGAAAATGCATTTTACCTGTTAACGCCTGAAGAACATATAGAGGCTACAAAACTTAAAATATTGAAAGAATGGTTAGTTGGAACAAATGCCAAATTTTTAACCATCACACCAGGAAATCATGACTATCTCACAGGGATTGTCAGTCATTTTCCACATATTATTGCAGCCTCGATTGTCCGGCAAACTGAAAAACTATCAGAGGCAGAAAGTCTTATTCCCCGACTCGCAGCAGGTGGATTTAGGGATATTACACGTATTGCTTCAAGCAGTCCTTCAATGTGGAAAGATATTTTGCTGCACAACCGTGAGATATTAATTGAACTGCTTAACCAGTGGCAAGATGAAATGAATGGGATTAAAACTTTACTTGAAAAGGAAAATAGTGCCGCTATTTTTGATTATTTTAAAAAGGCAAAACAATTTCGCGATGGTTTGCCACAGAAAGAAAAAGGAGCAATTCCAGCATTTTATGACTTGTATGTAGATGTGCCCGACTATCCTGGTGTGATTTCAGAAATAACCGGTTATTTAGCGAAGGAAAAAATCAGCATCACAAATATTCGCATCCTTGAAACACGTGAAGATATAAATGGAATTTTAGTCATTAGCTTTCAAACAGAAGAAGATAGGCAAAAGGCAGAACGATGTATTGACAGTTATTCGAGCTATGCCACTTCTATTGGTTCTTAAAATGATTTTAAAAAGGTGATTTTTAATGGCGTTATTAAAACTGAAGACTAATATAGATTGTTTATTCGGTGAGGTTACTATCCCAGGTGATAAATCCATCTCGCATAGATCCGTCATGTTTGGATCCATTGCCCATGGAGAAACAATGGTTACAAATTTTTTACCTGGGGATGATTGTTTAAGTACGATATCGTGCTTTCGAAAGCTCGGGGTAACAATCGAGGAATCTGACAATCAACTTCGTATTATCGGTAAAGGTTTTGAGGGATTAACAGAACCTGATGAAGTATTGGATGTTGGCAATTCCGGGACAACAATTCGTTTATTAATGGGGATATTGGCTGGAAGACCATTTTACTCCTCTCTAGTGGGTGATGAGTCAATCGGAAAAAGACCAATGACAAGGGTTACGGGTCCTTTAAACAAAATGGGTACAAGGCTTGATGGTCGAAAAAACGGTGCCTTCACTCCCATTTCAATCCGTGGAGGGCTGTTAAATCCTATCCATTACGAGCTTCCGGTGGCTAGTGCACAGGTAAAGTCAGCATTAATTTTAGCAGGATTGCAAGCAGAAGGAGAAAGTACCATTATCGAACCAGCTGAAACCCGTGATCATTCGGAAAGAATGATTCGGCATTTTGGCGGTGAAATTAACAAAGACAACAAGGTGATCACTGTCAAAGGCGGACAAAAACTGACAGCTTCGACAATTCATATTCCCGGAGATATATCATCGGCTGCATTTTTCCTAGCTGCCGGGGCAATTATTCCTGAAAGTGAAATTGTTTTAAAAAATGTCGGGCTAAATCCAACTAGAACGGGAATCATTGAGGTAATGAAGATGATGGGTGCAGACTTAGAGGTTGTTCAAATGGATGATAACTCTTTCGAACCAGCAGGCGATCTTATCATAAAGACATCTAATCTTACAGGAACCGTTATTGAAGGGAATTTAATCCCAAAACTAATTGATGAGATTCCGATAATTGCCCTTATGGCTACACAGGCAGAAGGAACAACAATAATTAAAGATGCTGAAGAATTAAAGGTTAAGGAAACCAACCGGATTGACACTGTTGTCCAAGAATTAAAAAAATTGGGGGCTTCGATTGAAGCGACTGAAGATGGAATGATCATCTATGGAAAAACCAATTTAAAAGGTGGAAGAGTTTCAAGTCATGGGGACCATCGAATTGGTATGATGCTCTCAATAGCAGCACTTTTATGTTCAGAAAATGTAGACCTAGAGCAATCTGAAGCTATTTCTGTTTCTTATCCAAATTTCTTTGCCCATTTAAATAGCTTAATTCACTGAAAGCTGCATGTTATTGCAGCTTTTCTAATTTTCAGGGTGGCCTATTTTAAAAATAATTTGATGTTGGTTGAATGTCATAGTTTTCAGAATGTCTGCATAGCTTGTCTTAAAGAAATGAAATGGGTGGTAAGGACGATGTATATCATAGAAAATGCCAATATTCTTAAAGACAAAGAGCTGCAAACATGTTCGTTATTAATTAATGAAGACCGAATAATGGCCAAACAAACAGAGTTCAAGCGGTATCAATTAATAAAAATGAACTCTGACCCGTATATTATGACCCCGTCTTATATCCTTTTAGGTTCTAATATTCCACATCAAGGTTCATTTCAAGATTTAAAGACGTGTTTAATTGAACAATTTTTGTTAAAAGGATGTACCACTTTGTTTACGTATGTTGACTTATTTTACGAAAATGAACTAACTGAAAAAATAAAAAAGGCGAAAACGGCATTAATAAGCAGTCCGATTGACTTTATTATTGGAGTTAAAATACCAGTACGTTTAATTACCCCATCCTTTATTAGAAGCTGCAAAAAGGAAAAGATACCAGCCATCTTTGTTGAGGTTCAAGAGCCGGAAGAGTTAGAGAAAATACCTTGGGGATGGATTAGGGAAGCAATGTTTCCGTTCAACAGTCCATTTATTCCAATAATTTCTTCTTCACAAAAGAAGGAGGCGATGGCGGTAATGTCGAAATGGAAAGATATCATGTTAAGAGAAAAAAATCCCGGCGTTATACGAGGTAGTTGAAGAAAACCAACCATTGTCTATTCCAGTTTTAAATAAAATCGGTTTATACCCGCAAAAAGGGAGCCTTATGAACGGTACCGAATTAAGTTATAATTTATATGTAAAGGGAAGAGAAATCAAGAAGGTTGATGAAGCAGGTTTATTTCATTATCATAGTGATAGACTAGTAGTTACAGTTCACAAAGGAAAGGTTGTCCGCTCAGGTAACAAAGTTTTATTTAAACCTGGAAATGGAGAACATGTTAAGGTGATAACCCCATCTTTTTTTTCTTTGTAATTCTAGGGAAGAGGTAAATGCCAATGGATCGAGTTAATAAAATTATTACCATGCTAGAAAACGGTCAACATAAAGAGGCCTTGATTGAATATAATGTTGTATTAAAAAACGGCAGCCACGAAGAAAAATTTCTCCTTGGAGAAGAAATGTATCAATATGGGTTTTTGGAGGAAGCAAAGGCACTCGTAGAAAACCTTTTAGAAATTTATCCAGAAGAGGGAGAACTTCTTGTTTTGCTTGGTGAAATTCTAGTGGAAGCCGGAGAAGAAGAGGAAGCGATCCTTGTTTTGGAAAAAATATCGGAACAGGATGTTCATTTTGGACAGTCTTTGCTGTTGTTAGCAGATCTCTATCAAGTTCAGGGCCTTTATGAAGTATGTGAAAGAAAGCTTTTGAAAGCAAAAAAATTATTGCCGGATGAGGCCATTATTGATTTTGCATTAGGCGAACTTTATAGTGAGCAAGGTGAAATAATAAAGGCAATGAATGCGTATGAAATGGTATTAAAAGAAGAAAACGAAATTGCTGGTGCCAATATACATGGACGGATTGCAGACCTTTTAAGTGCCTCCGGAGCATTTGAAGAGGCTCTTTCCTATTATGATAAGGCACTGGATGAAAAATTAGAGATTAATACACTTTTCGGCTATGCTTTTACAGCACTTCAAGCAGGATATAATCGGACAGCGATTGAAAAATTCAATGAATTAAAAGGGCTTGACCCAGAATATCATTCACTTTATTTACATCTCGCTAAAGCGTATGAACGCGAAGAAGAACTCGATAATAGTTTACACTCTATTAAAGAAGGCATTAAACAGGATGAATTTAATAAAGAACTATTTTTCTATGGCGGGAAAATGGCGTTAAAGCTCGGAAAGGGTGAAGAGGCAGAACAGTTTTTTCGTGAGGCAATTGCCTTAGATCCCGGTTTTACCGAAGCTGCGCTTACGTTAAATAAGCTCTTTTTCCAGCAAGAAAGGTTTGAGGATGTTATTGAGTTAATTTCCCAGTTAGATATTTCGGAAGATGAAGAACCGCAGATACTATGGGATTCGGCCCTTGCATACGATAAACTTGAAGAATTTTCTTACGCATTAGACAAATATGAAAGTGCATATACTTTTTATAAGAATAATGAAGCATTTTTACATGATTACGGATATTTTCTAATTGAGGAAGGAAAAAACGACCGAGCCGCCGAAATTTTTAAACAGCTGCTAATTGAAGATCCAACAAACGTCGAGTATTTGGATTTGCTTGAACGCATAACTGAATAATTAGAATAAAAAAAGCTGATTATGCAGAGGAGGGAAACTATCATGGCAACCCCTGTTTCTGTCAACGAGAAGAAGGACTTTATTCGCTGGTTTTTAAATCACTACCAATTAAAGAGGAGAGAATGTGTTTGGATCTTAAACTATTTAATGAGCCACGATCAGCTAATGGAAAAGGTTCATTTTGTTGAGCAAGCACAGTACTGTCCAAGAGGGTTGATTATGTCTACACACTGTGTAGATAAGGTACCATTTCGGTTCTATAAGGAAAATGTCATGACGACCGATGCAGAAAAATCCTTTCATGATATCCGGCTTAATCGGGATGAGGATATATTTATCCAGTTAAACTTTCATGCTTCAAATCAAGCTCATCAATATGCTGCTGTTCTAGAAGAAAATCCATTCGTCCCAAAACATCTACAAGTGAATGAAAAGGATGGAGTAATTGCAGAACAACTTCTACAGAATAGTATAAAACGTTTTCAACGTGAGAAATTACTTCAAATGATTGATGAAGCTCTTGACAAACAAGATCGTATGGCATTTGAAATGTTAACAGAAAAATTAAATAAACTAATGGCTGTTGAACAAAAGGGAAGTTTGCGCTAAGCATGCTTCTTTTTTTTATTTTGCTTTTGTTGTGTTGAAAAAATAATGATAATATATGGATAGTAATCAAAAAGGTTGGTGTAAATAAAAT
>Ga0256901_1001759_pt1 | contig 10502 bp, 12 predicted proteins | sample MC6MC0689MT_FD_190200 | JGI IMG/M metagenome (GOLD analysis project Ga0256901, IMG submission 190200) | Metatranscriptome of enriched soil aggregate microbial communities from Iowa State University, Ames, United States - MC6-MC0689-MT... | ecosystem: Environmental > Terrestrial > Soil >... | reverse complement strand
CCATTTTCGAAAATAGGCCGTAATTTTGCCAGTGCTTCAAGTGTCGTTTCTGGACGCGGATGTTCGTCTGTATCAATGATCGTTTCATTGCCTTTTTTATCTTTAATGCGCACGGGTACGATTTCATCTGCGAAACGATTTTCTTCAATCGCCTTTTTCGCACGTTGTTGGCTTTCAAAGGCAAAGGCATCTTGTTCTTTACGGCTAATGTTAAAACGTTGTGCCACATTTTCAGCTGTTTGTGGCATTGTATCAGCTCCATACATGGCTTGTAGCTTTGGGTTTGTAAAACGCCAACCAATCGTTGTATCGAACAATTTTTGATCGCCACGCGGATAGTCTACTTCAGGTTTGCCCATGACAAATGGTGCTCGTGTCATGCTTTCTGTACCACCCGCTATAAAAATATCACCTTCACCACTTTTGATGGCACGGGCTGCGAAGTGTACAGCATCCATTCCTGAACCACATAATCGATTTATGGTTGTTCCACCAACCCCAATTGGTAGCTCTGCAAGTAAAGCGGCCATACGTGCAACATTTCGATTATCTTCACCAGCTTGGTTAGCGTTTCCGAAAATAACATCTTCTATTTGTTCAGCGGGCACTTTGGGATTTCGTTCCACAAGTGCTTTAATCACTATGGCAGCTAAATCGTCAGGGCGTACAGATTTTAATACGCCTTTATATCGTCCAATTGGTGTACGTACAGCATCTACGATAACGACTTCCCTCATTTTCTTATCACCTCTTTTTGCTCGGTATAGTCATAAACACCTTTTCCACTTTTACGTCCTAAACGCCCAGCTTGTACATATTGTTCAAGTAGTGGTGCTGGACGGTATTTTTCACCGAGCTTTTCATGTAAATAACGCAAATTATTCAGGCGTGCATCAAGACCAACTAAATCTACCAACTCAAATGGACCCATTGGATAATTTAAGCCAAGTTTAATCGCTTTATCAATATCTTCGGGTGTACCTAAACCTTCTTGTAACATGTAAAATGCTTCATTACCAACGAGCGCACTGATACGACTAGTAACAAAACCTGGGAATTCGTTAATGATAACAGTTTGTTTACCCATTTGTTCAGCGATTTCTCGAATTTTTTGTGCAGTCTCATCGCTAGTTTCAAGACCTCTGATAATCTCAACCAGTTCCATTTTATGTACCGGATTGAAAAAGTGCATCGCGATTGTTTTTTCAGGTCGCTTCGCATATGAAGCAATTTCTGTTGGGCTCATTGTTGAGGTATTTGTCGCAAATAAACAGTAGGGGGATGCAAACTGTTCCATTTGTTCAAACACAGCTTTTTTAATGTCTTTTTTCTCTGGCACAGCTTCAATGATTAAATCTGCATTTTTTGCAACAGCCGCTAAGTCTGTCACATAAGCAAGACGTAATCTAGCTTCTTGAGCTTGTTGTGCTGTTAATTTTCCACGTGTAATGGATTTTTCAAAAATAGATGTAATTTCATTTTGGGCATTTTCCAACGCTTGTTCGTTAATATCGATAATAGCTGTTTCAAAACCACCGACTGCGCTTACGTACGCAATTCCGCGACCCATAACACCTGATCCTATGACAATGACTTTTTTCATGAAAGCTACCTCCTTGTTGTGAAAACCATATACGAAGAGTGGGGATCTCTCATCGCATATGGTTTGTAATAATGGTTAGACGCCTAGGGGATTTAGTGGACGGCTACCATAATATGAAATGATACTCTTTGTTTCTGTATATAAATCTAATGTTTCAATACATAGTTCACGACCGAAACCAGATTGCTTATAGCCACCAAATGGTGTACCCGGCATTGCAGAGAATGGGCAGTTAACCATTACGATTCCTGCTTGGATTTGATTTGCAATACGTGTAGCACGTGCACCGTCTTTTGACCAAACCGCTGAGCCTAAGCCGAACTCTGAATCATTTGCTAAGCGAATCGCTTCTTTTTCATCACTAAATGGCATTACAACTACCACTGGACCAAAGATTTCTTCACGTACAACTTTCATAGAGTGGTTCACATCTGCAATAACAGTTGGCTCATACCAGAAACCATTTTCAAAGCCTTCAACTGTCGCAACTTTTCCACCTGCTAAAATTGTCGCGCCTTCTTCAATGGCAGATTGTACATAGCCGTCGATGACATTTAATTGATCTAAGTCGATAATTGCGCCCATATGTGTGCCCTTATTGAAGGGATCGCCTAGTTTAATCGCTTTTGTTTTTGCGACAAACTTTTCTAAAAATTCATCGTAAATGTCTTTGTGCACGTATAAGCGTGAACGTGCTTCACATGATTGACCTGAGTTATAGAAAATACCGTATAGTGAACCATCTACTGCCGCATCGATATCTGCATCTTCGAACACTAAATTTGGTGACTTACCACCAAGCTCTAATGTGACACGTTTTAATGTTTGAGATGCTTTTTCCATAATGCCTTTGCCAACAGGTGTAGAACCTGTGAAGGCTACTTTGTCGACTTGTTTATGTTCCACTAAGTAATTCCCTACATCTTTACCTGAGCCTGGAATGATGTTCACAACACCACTTGGAACGCCTGCTTCTACGCAAATTTCTCCTAAAATAATTGCAGTTAATGGTGTTAAAGAAGCTGGTTTGACAATAACGGAACAGCCAACAGCAATAGCTGGGGCAATTTTCCATGCGGTCATCATTAGTGGATAGTTCCAAGGAACAATCTGAGCACAAACACCGACAGGCTCTTTCTCTGTGTAGTTATGGAATTGACCTGGTAAGTTGTTCACTGTACCACGGTGACCGACGATTGCACCTGCATAAAACTCGAAGTCTTCGATTGCTTGATGTACTTGACCTTGTGCAGTGCCAAGTGATTTGCCTGTATCAAGCATTTCAAGTTCTACTATTTCATTGAAGCGTGAACGCATGATGGCAGCAATCTTGTTGAGTACTTGTGCACGGCGATTAATAGGATATTGTTTCCACTTTCCGTGATCAAAGGCCTCGCGAGCCGCTTGTACTGCACGTTCGGCATCTTCTTGAGATGCTTTAGCGACAGTTGCAACAACTTCTCCTGTTGCAGGGTTAATCGTTTGGAATGTCCCGCCATCACTGCTTTCGACTTTTTCACCATTAATAATTAAATGGTAAAAATCACGCTTCACCGATACTTGCTCTTGTACTTGTTGTGTCATTGTCATTCACTCCTTCTTATTTTCCGCTAAATTGAGGCTGTCTTTTTTCTGTAAAAGCTTTCATACCTTCTTGATAATCATCTGTAGCACCAGCAATACTTTGGCTTTGTGCTTCATACGTAAGGAAGTCTTCAAACTTGAGGTGCTCTGCTGCCTTCATATTACGTTTAATTAAGCCAATTGCTTTAGTCGGTAGCTGTCCAATCTGTTGGGCAAACCTATGGACGTCATCTTCAAAGGTGTCATTGTTGTAGACAGCATTTGCTAAGCCTAATTGTTTGGCTTCGTCTGGTTTAATACGTTGCCCAAGTATAGAAATTTCAAGTGCTTTGGCGTCGCCTACTAACCGTTTTAAATAGTATAAGTTCCCGGAATCAGGAATTAATCCTACATGAATGAAAGCATTCATAAAGAAAGAGCTCTCCGCCATGATACGAAAATCTGCGGCAAGTGCTAGACTAAAGCCAGCACCTGCTGCGGCACCTTTCACAGCTGCGATAATCGGCTTTTCACAGCTATGTATTTGTTGCACCATTGGGCCATAGTGATCTGTTAAAATATCACCAAGTTTCATATTTTCGTCGATTACAGACAGGTCTTGACCGGAACAAAATGCACGTCCTTCACCACGTAACACAATGCAACGTACTGTATGATCTGCAGTCGCTTGCTTAACAGCAGTACGAATTTCGTGATTCATTTGTGATGTAAATGCATTTAATGTGTCAGGACGATTTAACGAAATATATGCCACAGATTCTTTTAGTTCATATTGAATAGTTTCAAACATAATTATCTCCCCTTAAAGTTCGGTTGACGTTTTTCAACGAATGCTTGCATGCCTTCTTTTTGATCTTCTGAAGAGAATAATAGATAGAAATTTTTACGTTCAAACTGCATGCCTTCATAAAGTGAGTAGTCCACAGCTTTGTTGACGGACTCTTTAATAAGGCGTATAGCGAGTGCTGGTTTTTTTGTGAGCATTTCCGCAACTTTCTGTGTTTCTTCTACTAATATTTCTGGTTGGACAATTTTGTTGATAATGCCATGTGTGAGTGCTTCTTCGGTCGTAATGCGGGCGGCACTCCAAATCCATTCTAATGCTTTTGTACGTCCGACTAATTTTGTGAGACGTTGTGTACCACCTGCGCCAGGCATAACACCGAGGTTAATTTCAGGGAAACTAAATTCAGTGCCTTCCGCTGCAATTAATAAATCACAACAAAGTGCTAATTCAAAGCCACCACCGAACACGAATCCCTTGACACTACCGATAATAGGCTTTTTAACTTGCGCGATACGATCCCAGTCAGCGAATTGATTTAGTAACTCTAAATGAACAGTATTGTCTGTAGCCATTTCGTCGATATCTGCACCCGATGAAAAAGCTTTTCCATGCCCTGCTACGACAATCACTTGAACGTAGTCGTCAAGGTCAAATTGTTCCATCGCATACATAATTTCGCGTACCATTGCACGATTTAATGAGTTATATTGGCGAGGACGGTTCAAATAGATATACCCAACCCCATTGTCAATCGTTACTTCAATAAATGTGAATGCTGTCATTACGCATCTTCACCGATAATAAGTGTGACAATGTCGCTCGCAAAGCTCATTAAATCTTTTCCTGATGCTTTGCCCTCTGGGGAACGTAGTCCATTTTTTAAATCTTCTGCGCTATCATATACCATTTCGCACATTAAATAATATGGTGAATCTGTGCCCATCGGCGTTGAACTGAACTTTGTTATTTTCATTTCACGTAAGCCAGGAATTTTTGCTGTAATTGGTGTGTGTACGTTTTCATAGTGCTCGTCAAATGCTGCCTTATCTGCAGGGTGTTTATATAATGCGACTAATTTAGCCATAGTTGAATACGCTCCTTTGTCTACATTGAAGTAGAAATTAATTTCATTGCCTCAAACGGGTTTTTACAGCTCTTGCAATATAAAATACTGCGGCATGCTGTGGGACCAAATATGTTTTCAATCGTGACATACGTAGAACCACAGTATGGGCAATCTACATGCCAAGAACCGTCCTCTTTTAAAAATCGAGGTGGAGGGGCTATGCCGAATTGCTTTAAGCCCTCTCGCCCTTTTACTGTTACACGATCGGAAGTCCAAGTAGGATTATTAATAAAAACGACAGCTACTTCACGAACGTTTTCTAATTGAGAAATCGCTTTTTCGATATTTTGTTGAATGATTGTCAGTGCAGGACATCCTGAAAATGTTGGTAGCACTTCAATACGTACAGAGCCATCTTTAATTTGAACACGCTCAATCATGCCAAGATCAATAATGCTTACCGTATCGATTTCAGGATCTTTCACTGTATCAAGTACTTCATAGATGAGCGCCTCGTGCAATTCAGTAGTTGTCATAGTCACCCCCCTTTGTAAATTGGTATTACCAACTCGCTGCTAAATCAGAACGATAAACTTCTGACATGGTCTCAATCGCTGATGTTAAATCATCTGTATGTTGACCATTGCGCCCATTGATTGTAGGTGTTGGTAGTACAGGTACAGCGATTTTTATGGATTCAAATGTTGGTTTAATAACCGTGAACCAGCGCTCTTTTAAGGCTTCTTCGGATTCGATTAAATCAAATGTTGCCAGGCACAGTGCTACTTCACCGAATGAGAATAAATCACCTGCATCTTTGATTACCTCTTCTAATGCTGCAATCATACGTGAACGTGAATCTTTTGTTGCTGTAAATAATTGAGTAAACCAAGCTGTCCAGTGCATTTGGTGGTAGTATAGTTCGGCACTAATCTTCGTAGCTATTTCTTGGATTGGACCATAGCTGCTAGCTTTTAATGCTTCAATTTTTGCTTTTTTTGCTGTTGAATAGATGAAATTACGTGCAACCGCATAACCCCAGTCATAATTTGGTGCTTCTTTGTAGTAGCCTTCACCGTTTGGACGTTCAACAAGTAGGCTATTTCTACGTTCTTCTTTTGGTCGAAGCTGCGCTAAAGAATCTAAATTGCCTTCACCTAGTTCTTCTAATAACGTGTAGTATAGTTTTGCGTGCCCCATTGTATCTTGTGTAATTGATGAGAAAGCTACATCTTCTTCAATATGAGGTGCTAACCCAAGCCATTCTGAGCCGCGATAAGAGAATAAATAATCATCATCTGCTAATTGATATAACAACGTAGTTACTGATTTTTTAAATTCAGGAGTTACTTCTTTACTCATCTTTTTTACCTCCTCCAGCCCAAGAAAGGATTTCTTTTTCATCTAGCATGCCTTGCTCATAGTGACGCCATTTTTTCTTTAAGTAACCGTAGCCTTTTGTTGTACGATAATCTTTATTGTCTAGGCGTTGTAGAGCTTGTTTGCTGTCTTGTGTTAAGCCATGTACATGTTTTCGATTTACTACCCAAATGTCTACGACCGGTTCACGGCGCATAAAGTTTTCCTGAGCCATCACTAGAGCAATTTCTCCGTTTGGCGCTAGAAGACTGAATTGATGCTGGAAATGGGATGTTGGTGTTCGTTTACTAAATACTTCAAATTCTTGATAGAAAGATTCTTTTTCCACGTTAGTACCTCCCTCTAAGAGTTAATTTGCTAGTGCAGTTAATGCTTCACGTACCCAAGCATTATTTTCGTAAGATGAGCGACGAAGTGTTAGACGTTCTTGTGAACATGGACCTTCATTGCGTTGAATTTTCTTGAAATATTCCCAGTTTGGTTGTTCGTAAATCCATTTTTGTTGTGCCTCATCGAAGTGTAAAGTTGGATCTGGAACTGTTAAACCTAACGATTGGATGCGCGGAATGTACTTTGTTAAGAAACTTTGACGTAATTCTTCGTTTGATAACACGCGAATTTTGTATTTAATTGTTACATCCTGTTTGCTTGTGCCTGTTGTATCCTTTGTTTCTGGACCAAAGAAGAATAACAATGATTCCCACCAGCGATTTAATGCATCTTGCACTAGTTCACGTTGTTCAGGTGTTCCTTCTGCTAACGCCATAATGATAGCTTCACCATGCTGTGCGTGGAACACTTCTTCTGCGCAAATTCGTTGTAAAGCACGTGCATATGGTCCGTAAGAAGCACCTAACATATTTGTTTGTGAAATGATGGCTGAACCATCTACAAGCCATCCGATTAATCCTGCATCGCCCCAAGATTTTGTTTCCATATGGAATACATTGTGAAATTTAAGACGACCCTCGAATAAATCAATCATCAAATCGCCACGGTTTTTCCCATACGGTTTTAGTAAATCTTCTGCTACGCGTAATAATAATTGACCATGGCCCATTTCATCTTGTACTTTTGCCATAATACCTAGCTTTCGGTATAAAGTTGGGGCTTTAGGAACCCACTCTTTTTCAGGAAGGGCACCCATGATTTCACTAATACCATGCATAGAAATTAATTTGATTAGCGCTAATCGATATTCTTCTGGCATCCAATCATCTACTTCGATTTTGTCTCCTGCAGCAATACGTGCCTCAAACTGCTCTTGTAATTTTTGTTCAGATAATTGTGTTGCTACACTCATCGTAAAAGCCTCCTTATATAACTAATTTTAATTACTCGTTTATTTTTCGTTATGTTAAATAACAAAAAAATTATTCGTCTAGCAATCTTTCAGAGTTACTTGCTACTTTAATGGATTCAGTAGGGCAGCCTTCCATTGCATCCTCTAAATCATCATATAAATCTTCAGGTACTTCTTGACAGCCTTCGTTATCATCTAAAATAACATATGCAATACCCTCGTCGTTATAATCAAAGATTTCCGGAGCTGATGCGCCGCACGCGCCGCAAGCAATGCATGTAGTCTGATCTACTCTTGTGAATTTAGCCATACTTATTTGTTCCTTTCAAAAACCTTCTGCATCAAGTAAACTGTTTCTTCTTTTCTTCCATTAAACTCGTACTATGCAACGGCTGTACTTTAGATGTTGGGTCAATGTAAACTTTCGCATTACTAATAGCTGTTGGTGCTTCCCCGAAACCACTGACAATTAACTTTACTTTTCCATCATAAGTACAAATATCACCAGCAGCGTAAATACCAGGGATGTTCGTTTCCATGCGAGAATTGACTACGATGGAGTTTTTGCTAATTTCTAAGCCCCAGTCTTTAATTGCTCCTAATGATGAGACAAAGCCAAAGTTTACGATAACATCATCTACCCCATAAATTGGTTCGATTGTTTCATCTTTCGCATGTTTTAATTTGACATGAGTAATGATTTTTTCCCCAATTAGCTCTTCAGGTACATATGGTGTAATCACCTCGACAGAAGATTGCATCAGATTTTCTATACTATGTTCATGTGCGCGGAATTTGTCGCGTCTGTGTACGATTGTTACTTTTTTAGCGATTGGTTCTAGCATCATAGCCCAATCTACTGCCGAATCTCCACCTCCAAATACCATGACGTTACGATCTTTGAAAGCATTAAGATCATTGATGAAGTAATGTAAATTATGTTCTGCATACTTCTCTTCCCCGTCGAACTCAAGTGTACGAACTTTGAAAGCACCATTTCCTGCAGTGATAAGAATTGTACGAGAGTAATGAATTCCACTTGTCGTAACAAGTGTGAAAATACCATCTTCATCTTTTTCAATGGTTAATACAGATTCTTTTGTACAGACATCTACTGGAAATGTATTCATTTGCTCTTTTAGATTGTAGATAAGATCTTGAGCGCGTATTTTAGGAAAACCAGCAATATCATAAATATATTTCTCTGGATAAAGCGCTGCTAGCTGGCCTCCCAATTGAGGGAGACTTTCAATAATTTTTACGCTCATGCCACGCATACCGCCATAAAAGGCGGCAAACATGCCAATAGGTCCTCCCCCAATAATCGTCACATCTTTTATTTGTTCTGTTTCAATCATTGAATAACCTCCCGCCGCTCATTTCTCTGATCAATGACACGAATTGCCTTTCCTTCTGATCGAGGAATAGAACCGATGTTTTCAATCACAAGACTAACAGAAACTAAGCACGCATTTTTTAAATCATGTTTGACTTTTCTTGATAACATTTGAATCAGCGGATGGTTTAGGTTTCCACCAATTTCTTTATATAATTTCGGTGTCAACTCCACATGTAGTTCCAGTTCATCCATATTCCCTTTCTTCAATATATGAATTTGATAGTGTGGGGCTAAACCTTCAACTTGTAGCAATTCACGCTCAATTTCTGACGGGAAAACATTCACTCCTCGAATAATCAACATGTCATCCGTACGTCCTTTAACACGAGCCATACGTATTGTTGTACGTCCACATTTACACTTTTCATGTGTAATCGAAGTAATATCACCAGTTCGGTAGCGAATAATTGGTAGCGCTTCCTTTGTTAAGGTTGTAATAACCAGTTCACCATCTTTGCCAGCATCTACAGGTTCTAGTGTTTCCGGATCGATAATTTCCACAAAGAAATGATCTTCTGCGATATGTAAGCCATTTTGACCTTCATAACATTCTATTGATACACCAGGTCCCATGACTTCACTTAAACCGTAAATATCTAAAGCACGAATTTTTAATTTGTTCTCTATAGCACGCCGCATTTCTTCTGACCAAGGTTCTGCACCAAATATCCCGTACTCAATCCCATTTGTTGCTGGATCAATCCCCATTTCCTCCATCTTCTCAGCTATGGTCAAAATATAAGATGGTGTACCTGCAATGCCACGTGGTTTAAAGTCTTCAAGTAATGTAATTTGTCGTTCTGTATTGCCACCTGAAATCGGTACAACTGCTGCGCCTAATGCTTCAGCCCCGTAGTGTAAACCAATTCCACCTGTAAATAGACCGTATCCGTAAGCATTATGGAAAATATCTGATTTGCGTCCCCCTGCGGCAACAATAGCACGAGCTAAAAGTCCCGACCACATATCGATATCATTTTTTGTATAGCCGACAATTGTTGGTTTTCCACTAGTACCTGAGGAGCCGTGAATACGGACTACCTCATCCATCGGAACTGAGAAAAGTCCAAATGGATATTGTTCACGCAAATTTACTTTTTTTGTGAATGGTAGTTTTTGAATATCCGCTAAACTTTGAATATCAGCAGGCGCTATTCCTAGCAGATCGAATTGCTCCTTGTAAAAAGGTGTATTATTGTATACTCGTTCGACTGTTTTTTTTAAACGTGTCAGTTGAATCTTTTCCATTTCTCCCCTTGATGCTGTTTCAATTTCTGGATGATACATTCCCTAATCCCCCTTTTAGCTTTTACAGTTCATTACAATACAAAACTTTATATAACAATTTAATAACGACAGTATTTATACTGTAATCTATTT
>Ga0256901_1001756_pt1 | contig 10512 bp, 10 predicted proteins | sample MC6MC0689MT_FD_190200 | JGI IMG/M metagenome (GOLD analysis project Ga0256901, IMG submission 190200) | Metatranscriptome of enriched soil aggregate microbial communities from Iowa State University, Ames, United States - MC6-MC0689-MT... | ecosystem: Environmental > Terrestrial > Soil >... | reverse complement strand
CCGGAATAATATTTTGCCGATAACCATTTAATAAAAACCATTATGAGCAGCGAATCAGGATCACAACCGAAATTTTCCACCAAGACATCCATGAAAGTGGAACCCGCATTGTATGAACTTTTCATGGATGGAATCAGGGATATTTATTGGGCAGAAAATCATTTATTAAAGGCATTGCCGAAGATGATCAAGTCCGCATCTTCTGCTGAACTAGCTTCAACGATTGAAACGCATCTGGTTGAGACCGGGACGCACGTTGCAAGACTGGAGCAAATTTTTGAGCTGCTTAAAGAAAAAGCAGTTGCCAAAAAATGTGATGCCATGGAAGGCCTTTCTAAAGAAGGTGAAGCAATTATAGAAAGCACGGAAGACGGTACTGCTACACGCGATGTTGGTATCATACTGGCATCACAAAAAGTTGAACATTATGAGATAGCAACCTACGGAGGCCTAAGCCAGGTGGCCGCCACATTAGGTTTGAGTGAAGTTGCAGCCCTGTTGGAAGAAACACTCGCTGAAGAAAAAAATGCAGATCGATTATTGACGGAGGTTGCCGAAAATAATATCAATTACAAAGCTTCAGAAGAAGCATAAATAAATTCATATCCAGATGGAAGACAATAATACTCCGCAAAAGGCTTCGGCTTCGCAGCCTGAAAATGAAAAAACAAACAAGCTCGCAGAAAACACTGTAGTTTCGGATGATCAGCTCATGACCACGAATCATGGTGTAAGGATAAATGATGATCAGAATTCCCTAAAAGCCGGGGAACGTGGACCATCTTTGTTGGAAGACTTTATTTTACGAGAAAAAATCACCCATTTTGATCACGAACGCATACCGGAACGTGTAGTACATGCCCGGGGCTCAGGAGCACATGGCGTTTTTAGAGTTTACGAATCCATGGCTAAATATACGAAGGCCGGTTTTCTTCAGGACTCTTCATTGGAAACCCCTGTTTTTGTCCGGTTTTCTACAGTGGCAGGTTCAAGGGGCTCTACGGATCTGGCCAGGGATGTACGTGGTTTTGCTGTTAAATTCTACACTCAGGATGGTAACTTTGACCTCGTGGGCAATAACATGCCTGTGTTTTTTATCCAGGATGCCATCAAATTCCCGGATCTGGTACACGCTGTAAAACCGGAGCCCGACAACGAAATACCACAAGCCGCTTCTGCCCATGATACTTTCTGGGATTTCATCTCATTGATGCCGGAATCTGCGCATATGATTATGTGGCTGATGAGCGACCGGGCAATACCACGCAGCTATCGTATGATGGAAGGATTTGGCGTTCATACCTTCCGTTTCGTAAACGAGACGAACGAATCGTGCTTCGTGAAATTTCATTGGAAACCCTTGTTGGGCGTGCATGCTGTTGCATGGGACGAAGCCCAGAATATTTCCGGTAAGGACCCTGATTACCATAGGCGTGACCTATGGGATGCTATCGAAAGCGGCGCATTCCCTGAATGGGAACTAGGCGTTCAGATAGTACCTGAGTCGGATGAACATAAATTCGATTTCGACTTGCTGGATCCGACAAAAATAATCCCGGAAGAATTAGTCCCTGTGCAAAGGATCGGAAAAATGACGCTTAACAGAAATCCCGACAATTTCTTTGCCGAAACGGAACAGGTTGCGTATCACGTGGGGCATGTTGTTCCCGGAATCGACTTTACCAATGATCCACTACTTCAGGGCAGGCTATTCTCCTACACAGACACGCAACTGATTCGTTTAGGTGGACCTAACTTCCATGAAATTCCTATCAACAAACCCGTAGTTGCAGTACATAACAACCAACGCGACGGTTATATGAGGCAAACAATCAATAGGGGAAAAACCAGCTATAACCCAAATAGTTTGGGTGGTGGCAGCCCACATCAAGCAGGTGTAAAAGACGGGGGATTCACTTCCTACCCCGAACGAATCGAAGCCCATAAAATAAGGAATAGAAGCAAAAGTTTCTTCGATCATTTCAGTCAGGCAAGATTATTTTTTAACAGCCAGTCACCAGCAGAGCAAAACCACCTTATCGATGCATTTTGCTTCGAATTGGGCAAAGTACAATCTGTCGCAGTAAGGGAGCGAATGTTGGGCATATTGTCTTTGGTGGACAAAGGGTTAGCTGCTGCGGTAGCCTATGCACTCAGATTACCTGTGCCCAAAGAACCGGAACAACCGGTTAACCATAGCTTCCCCGCAGATGCCAATCAAGAAGACTATCAACCGGTTCAGGTGGAGGATTCACTGGCAAGTTCAGAAGCATTAAGCATGGTTAATACAGTCAAGGATACTATTCAAACACGCAAGGTTGCCATCCTCGCGGCAGACGGAGTAGACGAAAATTCTTTAGAGGCAGTAAGGTCTGTTTTGGAAACCGGCGGAGCAGTGGTGGAAATTATCGCCCCAAGGCAAGGTTATATCCTTTCAGAAAATGATAGCATGATTGAAGTACACCATAGTTTTCTTACCGCCGCTTCTGTACTATATGACGCAGTTTATGTGCCGGGAGGAACTAATAGTGTGGCTACGATTGAAGCTGAAGCAGATGCAGTACACTTTTTAAATGAGGCTTTTAAACATTGTAAAGCGATTGCCGCAGACGAAAAAGCAATGCAAGTGCTGGAAGCAACCTACTTCCATAAAAAGCTACCTGCAGAGTTCTCGGAAGAGACCGTTTTGCAGGAAGGCTTAATTGTTTCAAGTGACGCTTCGCAGCTTGCATCGCTCTTCTCAAAAGCTATAGCTCAGCATCGTTTCTGGGATAGGGAAAAGCCAAGAAAGGTGCCTGCTTAACATCATATTTTTAAATGCTTCCGGTAAATGCCGGAGGCATTTTTTTCAAATCTCCATACTTCAAGATTATGCCCGAAGGTCCTTCAATTGTTATACTGAAAGAAGAGGTTGCTGCCTTAAAAATTACAGGGCAACGCGTGTCAGAAATATCGGGAAATACTAAAATTGATTTATCTAACCTGCAGGGGTTAAAACTCACCGACATAAAATCCTGGGGCAAACACTTTTTGCTGTGTTTCGGGAAATATACGGTGCGCATTCATTTTATGCTGTTCGGGACTTACCGTATTAACGAACGAAAAGAAACTGCCGTAAGGTTGCGTTTAAAATTCAAATCAGCAGAACTTAACTTTTATGCCTGCTCAGTTAAGCTCATTGCCGAACCTCTTTCAGACTTATATGATTGGAGCGCAGATGTGATGTCAGACGCTTGGGACGCATCAGCTGCCAGACAAAAATTACGGCAAGGTCCGGAAATAATGATTTGTGATGCTATTCTTGATCAGGACATCTTTTCGGGTGCAGGTAATATCATCAAAAATGAAGTGTTGTTCCGCACAAAAATACACCCTGCCACCAGAGTTGGACAACTTACCCGCTATAAGCTGAATCAGATTGTTGATGCCGTTCCTGCATATAGCTTTGATTTCCTTAAATGGAAAAAGGAGTTTACGCTTAAGCAACACTGGTTAGTTCATACCAAGACAAATTGCCCTATATGTGGGAGAAAGCTTATTAAGGAATACCTGGGTACTACCAAACGAAGGACTTTCTACTGTAACCATTGTCAAAATCTTTACAGTTAAGAAATGCTCTATTTGAAGATTAAGAGGTTTGGTAAATCGATTATTAAGTTGATGAAGGATATGTTCAAGCATAAAGACAAACTTAGCATTAGCCCTTCACTCTCTGCATATTGTAGGTATAGGAAGCTTCAATAAATTGAGGCATTATTTAAGAGCCTATTTTTATCAGCACAGAGGTCTCAACTATTTTTTACCTACTGTCTGGGCTATAAATATTATAACATTTCTTCCGTCTTTACATCAAGCCATCTTGAATTAATAGCGATTATTTCTTATCAACTTTCTATTGACGGGAATTGTTATAGTACATTAAATGAAATATTATGAGTCTGACAAAGTATAATCAAAAAAGATCCAAAGATAAAACTTCGGAACCCTTCGGTGGCAAGCCGAAGGAAAAGGGATTAAGGTTTGTTGTTCAGAAGCATGATGCTTCCCGTCTCCATTATGATTTCAGGTTAGAGATGGACGGTGTTCTCAAAAGTTGGGCTGTCCCAAAGGGTCCATCTACAGACCCGAAGGTTAAAAGGTTGGCTATGATGGTCGAAGATCATCCCTATGATTACAGGACGTTTGAAGGTGTCATCCCCAAAGGCCAATATGGAGGTGGGACGGTTATCGTTTGGGACGAGGGCACTTACGAATCGTTGGATAATGTTGACGGAAAACCGGCACAGGAAAAAGTACTGCTAAAACAATTAAAAGAAGGCTCCCTTAAATTTAAGCTCAAGGGTAAAAAGCTTAAGGGTGAGTTTGCATTAGTAAAAACTCACGGTATGGGTGAAAACGCCTGGCTTTTGATTAAACACAAGGACCTTTATGCCAGTGAGGCAGATATCACAGAAAAGGACAAATCTGTAATATCCAGAAAGACCCTGATTCAGGTGGAAAAGACATCGACCAATATCTATGGCCAGAAAACTAAAGAACCTGTCAAAGCGAAATCGGATCCGGTCAGGAAGATGGCCAAAGCAGTTAAGGAAGAGCCGATTAGTGTTAAGAAGGGCCGCTCCACAGCTTCAGCGCTAAAGAAGATGATGCAGGGAGCTCCTAAAAAAGCTTTCATCAAGGAAGCGAAGCCTATGTTGGCAACCTTGGTCGATAAACCTTTTGACGACGAGGGTTGGCTGTACGAAGTAAAGTGGGATGGGTACCGAGCTATGGCTTTTAAAAATAAGGCTACTCTGGAGCTAAAGTCAAGGAATGATAAATCTTTCAATGAGAAGTTCTATCCAATACATAATGCCATCAAGGCACTTGAACTGAATGCCATTTTTGATGGAGAGATCGTTGTAGTGAACGAAAACGGAACAGCCAATTTCAGTGCACTACAGAACTGGCGTAGTGAAGCTGATGGCAATTTGCTTTACTACATTTTCGATATACTTTGGTATAATGGCTATGACCTCACAAAGCTTGAACTCACAAAGCGTCGTGCCATTTTGAAAGCGTTAATTCCTAAACACAATCAAATCCTGATAAGCGGTGATTTTGAGACTTCCGGAACGGAGTTTCTCGCGGCTGCCAAAAGACTAGGACTGGAGGGTATCATGGCTAAGAAAAAAGATAGCCCATATGCTGTTGGGGAAAGGACAAGGGACTGGCTAAAAATTAAGGCCAACAAAAGACAGGAAGTGGTCATTGGTGGTTTTACTAAAAATGAAGGAAGCCCTAAGGCTTTTAGCTCCCTACTGGTTGGAGTTTTCGAAAAAGGTAAGTTTATTTATACTGGAAAAATCGGCACCGGCTTCACCGAAAAACTGCAAAAGGAGATGGTAACCCAGTTCAAGCCGTTGATTACGGATAAGCCGCCATTTAGTGAAGAACCAGACGTTAACAAGCCAAGCCGCTTTCGGCACAAACCGCCACACGCTACAGTCACATGGCTAAAGCCGAAACTTATCTGTGAAGTCAGTTTTGCGGAGATGACTAGTGATGGCGTTATGCGCCATCCCTCCTTTGAAGGGATGCGATCAGATAAAAAAGCAAAAGAGGTGGTACTCGAAAAAGAAATGGATGTTAACAGTGCAATTAATAAAAAAGTAGCAGATGAGGAACTGATTAGTGCCCGTCCAGCAAAGGGACAAAGGAAAACCCTACTTAATCCGAATGAAGAAACTCAAGTAAAAAAGATCGGTGGCCATGAGCTGAAATTTACGAATCTTGGAAAAGTTTTCTGGCCCAAGGACAAGATCACCAAGGGCGACCTCATCAACTATTACTATCAGATGGCACCTATCCTGTTGCCCTACCTTAAAGATAGACCTGAATCCATGAACCGTTACCCCAACGGTATTACGGGCAAGAGTTTCTATTTCAAAAACGTGAGCGGTAAGGTGCCAGATTGGATGGACACCTACGATTACCACAGTGATGATGGTGAGGATAAGGAATACCTGATTGCTAACGATGAAGCCACTTTGTTACATATGATCAACATGGGTTGTATTGAACTGAATCCATGGAGCAGCACAGTTAAAAAGCCGGACAAACCAAGTTTCTGTATCATCGACCTGGACCCGGACAAAAACTCCTTCGATCAGGTTATTGAGGCAGCACAAATGACCAAAGCCATATTGGACGACATGGGTGCAACAAGCTATTGTAAGACGAGTGGGTCTACGGGGCTTCATATCTATATACCGCTTGGCGGTAAGTATACTTATGAGCAATCGAAAGAATTCGCAAGGCTGGTAGTCACTCAGGTCCATAAGGAACTACCAAAATTCACCAGCCTCGAACGGGCCATCAAGGATCGTAAAGGTAAGATGTATCTTGACTTTCTTCAAAACAGGCCCCATGCTACTATTGCCTGTGCCTATTCCGTTCGGCCAAAACCTGGTGCTACTGTATCGATGCCTTTGGAATGGGACGAAGTAAAAAAAGGCCTAAAAATGACGGACTTCCATATTTTTAATGCATTGGAACGTGTCCATAGTAAAGGCGACATCTTTAAGCCGGTAATGGGCAAAGGTGTAGACCTCAAAAAGATAATTTCCAAGGTAATAAATGATGGAGAAAAAAATTAAGGAGGGCATATTCTTTATTTACCATCTATAGGGATTAAATCCTTATTCTTTAAAGGCCGTATTAAAATCACCCAGTAAATCTGCTCGTATGAAATATACAATATTGTTGTTGCCTGGAGCAGGTTTATCCACAGTACATCAGGAAAAAATTTTAGCAGACACCCTGAAGGCTGCGCTGGGCGAAGAATTCAGTATTATATGTCCGAAGGTGCCCGACGCAGACAATCCCAGCTATGAGAACTGGGACAATGTGTTAACCAAGCACCTTAAAACCACGACGGGAAAGGTTATCCTGATCGGTCATTCTTTGGGAGGTTCCGTTATCCTGAAACACTTTTCCATGGCTCCGGTTCCATCCCGTATAATTGGCATGGTACTGCTGGGGGTTCCCTTTTGGAAGTACCAGGATTGGGATGTCTCCGAATATGTGATAGCGGATAAGTTTCTGCCAAACCTTGCCCGGTTGGGTAATATCTACCTCTACTACTCGAAGGACGACGAGGTGATTCCCTTTGATCATTATGGATACTATCAGGAACTAATGCCTCAATCGCACAAGCGACTTTTATCTAATGTTGATCATTCCTACCATAACGCCATTCCAAACATAATCGAAGACATCCAGGCATTGGTGAAAAAAGCAACGCAGTGAGAACGGCATCTTTAACCAAAAATAGTGTGTATCTACTCAAATAGTAGTTGAAATGGCTCAAAAAGTCCTTCATCAAATATAGCAAATCAGCCCAGCGGCTGAAGTCGCTTTAGTAAACAGATCGGACGCCATAACAATGGTTTTTTAGCGACATACTTTGAATAATAAAGACCATACTTAAAAACTGAAAGTAAAATGCTCCTTGCATTTTGTCAGGCTATATTTCAAATTCGCCATTGTTTTCAAAAATTATCTTACGGTGCAACAAACTTGATAAATAGTTGTTTTGAATATTCTGTACCAGGAATTCACGCATGCCAGAATTTGGTATAGCTTATCGAAGTTCTCAACGCCTAACAATAACTCAATTATGACAGAGTATTATAAACTGATCAAGAAAAAACGCAGTGTCCGAAACATGCTTTATTTTTTAAGTTTCCTACTTACATTTCTTGTAATCGCACTGGTGGTCTCAGGCATAGGGAATTCGTTGCATGTTCTTAAATAATAGATACTGTGCAGGATTCATTGGCAAAGCAATATAATATGAGATTCAGGTCAATTCGGATTAAGGAACCAGGATTAGATCGCAATTTCCAACTCAGTCGTCGTCAGGTGCAGAAATTGGCCTGTAGGTTAATGCTTGCCAATTGCTATCTAAAACTCTTGTCCAATTGTGCTCCAATATTAAAATCAATGGACGAAAAACCATCTGAACTTATAAAAAAATTCTGGATAGAATCTAATTGTATGCTGAAGATTATCACCAATGGAAAATCGCCTACGAAGGATGAATTCTTCGCGTGGTATTTCAGTTTTCAATAATTCTGTATAAAATCTACACTTTAACTAAACAGCCAATAAAACCAATAATTATGAAACCGAAAGAAGTTTTTAATCAAGGTAAAAACGAACAAGAGCAATCCGACAAAGATAAAGGCGTGGCACAAACCGACAAAGATAAAGGCGTGGCACAAAAGCCGGATCAGGAGAAGCAACGGCAGCACCTGCTGGATGAAGATAAAGCAGTGCCTAACCCTGTATTTCCCCACTCAACGGATGAAGAAGAAGAAGGCCCGAAACCCTTGAAGTTGAAACCGGATGAGGGTAGCGGCTCAAAAAAATAATATCAAGAACCAGCTTACCTATGCCGCTATTGTATTGTTGGACAGCACAAAAAATGTAAACATTAAAAAGCCATTCAAATTATAAAGACTGCGTCTTTAAACTTGAATGGCTTTTACTTACAATCTACTTTAGAAAGCTATCTTACCACCTGTTATGGCGATGGTTGCCCCAGCAATATAACTGCTTTCTTCGGAAGCCAGGAAGACATAAGCTGGTGCTATTTCCGCAGGCTGCGCAGGGCGTTTTATAGGACTGTCCTTGCCGAAGTTCTCAGGTTCAGGCATAGTAGATGGAATTAGGGGTGTCCAGACCGGTCCAGGTGCCACGGCATTTACTCTTATGCCCTTATCCTGATCCATCATCATCTGGGCGAGGTTAGCCGTAAAATTTTGGATGGCACCTTTTGTGGCTGCATAATCCAGCAATACTATATTCGGGTTATAGGATACTACGGAGGCAGTATTAATAATGGAACTGCCAGGCCTAAGGTGGGGCTCTGCTGCTTTACTAAGGTAAAACATCGCATGAATATTAGTGGCAAATGTACGGTTCCATTCGGCTGCACTTATTTCCTGCAACGTTTTATGCGCCATTTGGTAAGCAGCATTATTAATCAGGATATCCAATCCACCTAATTCAATAATTGCTTTGTCGATGATCTCTATGCAGTGCTCTTCCTGCTGAATATCCCCTTTTATGGCAATACCTTTTCGCCCTGCTGATTTTATCAATGCCAACGTCTCTTCGGCATCTTTGTCTTCTATGTCGTACCCGTAACTGATCAGCACGTCAGCACCTTCTCTGGCGAAGGCCAGGGCAACTGCTCTGCCAATTCCCGAATCGCCGCCAGTGATAACGGCTTTCTTTCCTTCAAGTTTGCCGGAACCTTTATAACTTTCTTCGCCATGGTCAGCCTTTGGCTTCATTTCGGCTTCGGTTCCCGGGACGGATTGTTCCTGTTTGGGGAATGGAGGGACAGGATATTTGTTGTGTGGATTCATAATTATCAATTTTGAAAGTGGAAGGCCTCATTATTATAAAACGTTACAGATGCGGACTAATATGTTTTTAGAGTGGGAATAAAGGTTAGCCTTGTTAGTTGACTTTACCTTTTCCCTTCAGGTAATTTTCAATTACCTTCCTATCATTGGAGCCAGTGGCACGTTTTGCGCCGACTACTGCCTGCCAGCTCACGCCAAGCTTTTGCGCTTCATACTTCAATTCATACTCCTGCGTAGAATTGTTGACTTTGTTACGATCGGTTTTTACTCCTGTTCTGGCCATGATGTTTTCATTTTATTCGGAAAACAATTTCGGTTTTCAAAAAGTTGAACTCCTTTTCTTACCTAAAACGATTTAAGCAAATTTTTAACCATCAATTTTATTGCTTTGGTGATAACAATCAATAAAGCTGATTTGTATATTACATATATGCTTTAATATCAAAATCCCCCAAATCACTTTTCCGCATAATGGAAGAACCGAAGCTCCCTTCGGAAGAAAAGCTGCTGTCCAAAAGCACAGCTATCTTTTTTGTAGCTCCCTGTATTGAATTTTCCAATAGACTGAATAATTCGGTTCCATGTATTTTATGAACCAAAGCAACGGCTGTTTCTTTTTGACAGGGCTGAAAGCTTTCTTCTTGCAGCAACATCCCCACAGCACTCAGTTCTTCAAAGGTAACCCCTTGGGCAAAACCATTATCATCGCTGTACATTCCGTACCTGTTCCATTCTTCTTCCTCTTCTTCATAATCAGACGCCATACTGAATACTTCGTCCGGCTCTTCCTGCGGAATTTGGATACCTATGATTTCGTTGTCATCGTATTCTATGACTAAATTATCAGGGTTTATTTCTATTTCCTCAATTTGGCTTTCATTGATGGTACTCGGCAATGAAAGGCTTCTTATTGGCTTGGGTTGCCCCATAATATCAGGCAGATTTGGATTCTCATTATCCTTTTTTGACTTCTGCTTAGGTCTCTTTCTTGCAGCAATCTTATCCTGTAAGAGCAAGAGAATTACGATCAGCAGGCATATCACAATTATTATTTCCATTATTTAAAAAATGGGCTTATTATTTTTGTTAAAAT